>ERZ778026.3251-NODE-3251-length-14812-cov-96.577218_pt1 | contig 14812 bp, 14 predicted proteins | sample MGYA00375756_ERZ778026 | MGnify/ENA primary metagenome ERZ778026 (study PRJEB29350, sample SAMN05389820) | bioreactor metagenome | isolation source: Ammonium sulfate bioreactor | place: South Africa: University of Cape Town | collected 2014-02-18 ... | reverse complement strand
TAAATGTTGTTTTGAGATGTGATGTGCGATGATGAGAATGAGTTGAAATCTTGAGGTGAAACTGCGTAAAACTGGAATGGGAGTATTGCTTATGTGATGATAATGTGCATGATTAATCCTAGTTTGTTTTGTGTTAATAATAAATTGATATGTGTTGTAGTGATATGTTGAACGGCTTTAACGAAAGAGTAATATTAAACAATAATTAATGCATAAGATTGATCGATCGATGGAGATCGATTTTTTGGCGAAGTTCAGAATAGTAGATGGAAGTATCAGCCGAGATTCATGCTTGATAATTGGTAAAATAAGTCGATTTGTAGAGTTATAATGCGTATAGGGTTATACGTATGTTATGTACGAGTCATGAACTGCTCTTGCTTGTCGAAGGACAATATTGAGAAGCCTTTCTGGATATATAGGTTGCGGAAGTAGGCTGGGAAAATATGAAATAAAATTTTGCCGCAGCTTTGCAGCACCTATCAAATGATTGTGTACTGATGTGTATATAGGTACAAGATATGGACTATAGGTGAGAAGGCTGGATGTTGCTCTTTTATGTTATTATTGTGATATTAATATAACAACAGAAATTCGGAAATATGGAGACCGGTAATCTGAATATGCGCATAATACGTTGATTCGGACAAAGTAATCAACTGAATATTTACTCTAAAGCCTGTAAAAATGTCTTGTGGCGAGTAGTTCTATACACGCAGTTCTCATTACAATCATCAGAAAACAGATGGCGATAGATGTCAGGAAAGAACAGCTCACAAATTGCAGTCAGATATTTATTGTGGTAGTGAAATCCGTAACAACAGAACATTTAATGGCGATATGTTTGTATGCATTAAATCTTCACACTTACCAGTGAATAGATATATACTTCTTGCATAACGGCGTAAATCATGACAACAGCAATGAATCTATTCGGTTCAATACTACCCAATTTAAATACAACATTTTTAATCGATACAAGTGGTTCGATGTATTCATGTTTACCAACAGTTCGTGAACATCTTTCTGCTTATTTACGCGTCCATGCTGTAGATATACCAAATCCACATCAAACAATCCTGTTTAACCTAATGGAATTTAATTCTGACATCCGTCGTTGGGCTGATCGATGTGTGTTCTGGTCACATGCATCTGTCGTTGTTGCTGACGATTGGCTCCGTTCTCTAGTACCAAAAACTGGTACAAATACATTAGGTGGTTTACTAACTGCTTTTGCTGATTCATTATGTCAACAAGTTGTATTAATTACCGATGGTATACCTGATCAAGAACCTCAAGTCATTCTAAATTTCCTTCAACATAATCAACAAGAAAAACGACCTTGTCATATATTTTATATTAATACACCGTTGAATACTGAACATGAACAAGAAACCATCGTAAAATTTCTTCAAGATCTAGCAGCATTGACACGTGGTTCATTAACAATAGCACATTTTTCTCGAGCAGGTTCGTTAGAAGGTCTTGCACCGATGGTTAATTATCAACTCGAAGACGCAACGAAACCTCTTGTGATTGTCGATACATCTCTACCGATTCCAATGGGTGGAACACAGATGGAAACTGCTGTTTCATCACAAGTGGGCGAACTTCTTATTGGACAAGACTGTTTAGCAAGAAAAGATAAAGATGGTTATTACTATCGTGGGAAAATTCTCAATCAAGTAAACCAATTTTTTTTCTTTTGTTTAACAAATCAATTCGAACGATTTTTTCCTCTTCAGATGAATGCAAATCAATTTACTGTTGAATTTGGCCCGAAAACAGCAGGTGGTTATATAGAATCGGATTTTCAATCGACATATTTATTCGATATAATTCATTATGCTGATGCATTGTTACATAAAATTAATGTTGGAGATTTTGTTCTTGCACCTGATGGCCAACAAGGTCGATTCGTACCAGGAGAAGTACTCGATGGATTTGAAAAACGTGCATCCTGCGAAAGTATCGTCTCTCTAAACCATGGAAATCGTATTCAAATCGTCTTTTTTTGTTCGTAGGTGGAGAAATTCGACCATTAGTAGTTCATTTTGCAAATGGAAAAACTGTAACACTCAAACATTTATACGAAGCTATTTGGATTCCAGCTGCTTTGTAAACGAATCAATTCTTTCATTTCACTCAAACATTCATTTGTTTTTTCTTTCTTGTTAAGATATGAGCGTATTAAATTCGAACTTGCGATACCACCTACAGCTCGACAATTTCTCCAAGCACATTCTGTTGCTTATCCAGCTAAACTCTTACCTGGGTATCCAATGCCAACACCACCACCTGCTGTTTCATCTGATACATGGCCATTTTTCTGTCCCAATCCTCAACAACAAAATCTCTCGTCTATGGTCTTAATTCCCAATCAAACAGCACCAGCAGCTGTCGACAGTTATCAAGTGAATAATCTGATTATGGCGTCACAACAACAACCACAGAGTTTAATGACAAGTGACGAATTAAATCGTCGTGTTGATCAACAGATAAAACAACATTGTTTTTTACTTGGCGAACCAACTAGTTCCTCAATGAAAAAGAAAAATGTCTGTTTCAATGACACATCATTCATTCGACGATATTCAGTCGACGATCTCGATGTAGATCGACCAACAACACCATTAAAATCTTGTCTTAAACCAACAAAAGATGACATACAAAAGACAAGACCACAAAGTGCTGTTATCACACACGATATCTATCGATCGTCGACTGTACCACTACCAATCGAACATTGGCGTGCACGACAACTTAAATCTGCACCTTGTAAATTCCTTTGAATTATCATTTACCAAATAAATTTGCTTTTTTCTAGTACCTCCGAGTTCATCGTCATCGAAACAAGAATTTCGTCGACAAAATCTATCACATTTATATGAAAAAGTAATGTGAAAACCAAAGAGAATTTTTCTATGTTGGACATTTTTCAGGCACAACAAGAAGTCAAACAAGAACTTCAACAACAACACAATCAACGTGAACAATACAAACGTCAGCAGTTCAAAGAGCAATCACAACGAATTCAAGCTCGTCAACAACAAGAACTCGATAAAGCCGAACAGATTCTCAATGCTAAACGACAATTTCGTACTCAACAAATTCACGAGAATTATCAAAGGTTTGTTTTTGCTTCTTTTTGTTGCATAAATACATTCTTCTCTGTAGAAGACAAACTTCAGAAAGCCAAACCGATGACAAACTACGTCTCAAACAAAATGAAAACGCTCGTCGTAGTTACGATCGAATGCAAACACGTCAATCCGAAGATAAGAAAACAGCTGATTATCTCGTAAGTTTCGAATTCACAATTTCATATTTTTTAAAAAATCATTTTTCGATTTAGCAACGTCGACAAACCGAAGATGTTCAACGTAATCGTGTTCATCAAGAAAATATTCTCTCACAAGAAGTCGATCGTCTATACAAAGATGTTGTCGCTCGAAAATTTCGTGAAGACACCGATTACAAAGCACAAATGCGTCGAAATCAAGAAGAGAAACGTGTCGATCTTCTTCACGATATTGAAAAACGTCGCATCGCTTGGTCAAATTCGAGTATATTCTCTTAAAAAACAGATATCTGTATTTTATATATTCATAGAGTGGGTACATGTTTTACTATTTGAATAATAATAATAAAAAACAAACAAACAAAAAGACAATGTGTATATGTTTCTCTCGAAATGTTCTATTGACCATAAAGAGGATATTGTTGTGAATAAGAAATAAATTGTGTTTGACAAAAATTGTTACTATCCGGATATTGAGCAAGTGCAACATAGGATTTCATAAATAAAGCTTTGATTCGACATGCTGATCGATGATCAGTACCGGTTATACGCGAGATTTCCTGTTGAAGTATATTGACAAGTTTATCGAATTTACTATTATTCATTGACTTATCTTGATCATTTTCTGTAATACTTAAAAATAAATGAAAAAGAACGAGTAGAACAGCAAAGATATCCATTAATGTTGCATTCGAAATCATTTGTGATGAATGATTATACTGATTTCGCCAGATACGAATGGCATTCATGTAAAGCGAATGAGAATCGATATGATTCGGATAGATAAATGGTAAATCAAGAATTCGAAGAAGATTTTCCAAGGCTGACGAATTCGTTAGTTGATCGTAGGTTAAATCACGAGCAAGTTGTTCGAGAAGATCAGTGACAGGTATTGATGATGATTTGTAAGTTGTTTTACTGGTTGTTGTTGTGCGTGATGAACGATCTTTTGGCATGGCTGTCATTCCAACACGATCACACTTTGCCTTTCGACAAGCTCGACAATCTTTTCGATTCGATTTAGTTATATTCGGCAATGGAACTTCGCAAGAATGTTTGATTTCAATACGTGGATCTAAACAAACAATCGAGAGAAATTCATTGATTTGTATTCGAATAAAATTCAAATATCCAAAAAGAAGTCAAAATCAAACGAACAAAAATCAATTACCTTTGGTCACTCGTCGATAGAATGCTTTACACGATTCACATGTATATGCACCAAAATGATAGCCGGACGAATCTTCATGACATACAAGACATGGTTGTTTGCTAGCACTCGTACTATTATTGCTAGAATTCGATGCTGATGTGACTAGAAAACGGACATCTCCTTTCTCTCTTATTATATAGTGCGTGTGTATGTGTGTATGTATAGACAACAGAGGGGAAAAAACGACGAGGACAGATTGGCATCCATTTCTGGATGATGTCGATCGAACACTATGAATTCGAATACGTACTCTCATGACTAGGCATTTTGATCATAGTTGAGTCCCATTGTGATGTTGTTGTTGATGATGATGATTGATAATCAGGTTGAATATCAAGTGATGATGATGACGAAGAGAAATAGGATGATGATGATACAGGTGGAGTAAGAACATTGGTATTTGTATATATCGGATGAAGATGAGAATATGTATCTGTTGAAGATAAATATGTCGATGATGAATAGTCCATTGGTGTTGAATTATATGCTGTTTGAGTTGTTGTTGTTGTTGTTGTTGTATATGGATCAAACGAATAATTCGTTGGAAACATATGAGAATACGGATCAACTAGATACGATGTTGTTGTATCAGGTAATGTATGATAATCATAGTTCGTATTATCTGTTGTATGATATTGTTGATTAGGATTTGTTGTTGACGAATTGAAATCAAACGACGGAGGAAAATAAAATGATTGATTCAATGAATTACTATTGGTCGATGCTGATTGCCATAGATCACTGCTTGCGAGCATATTACTATTCGATACGGTAGTTTTGAGAAAACTAAACATGTAGATTTCATTTTTGAAAATCGGATTTTTGCATGAAACGCATACCTGTCTTGTGCAGGTTGTGTAGAATATAAATTCATATTTTCTTTCGTTTCTAAATTACTGATACCATCGATATCTGTTGTTTGATCAACAAAATCGTATTGCATCATCGCTTTTTTTCTTTATTCAAGGCTTACTGATCTAGAAGTTTATTTTGAACTAAAATAACGATAATGATGATGATGAAGTGGTCAATCACGAAAGATAGTTCTCCTCCTCCTCCTCTCATTTTCAATGATGCACATAGTCAGTCTATTTTCGAGGACACTCGGACTCATATGTAGAAATCAACGAATGAAATATCTTTAGTATATTTTGCTTAATCAATCATGAAGATCGAATATTGGTCTATTAACTTTCGTTTGGAATGAAAAAGTTCGAGGTCAATAGTTTTATACTCGTGCGCATATCCAGATTCTCATGAGGTTATCTCTCATACCTGTATGTGTGTGTGTCGGTCATCGAGGTTCCATTAGTATTTTCTGTCCTTTTTCGAGAATGTCGACTGTATCAAGAATATTTTTTAGGATAATGCGATTTGCTTTCTTTCCTTCTCTCTCTCTCTCTCTGTCCCTCTTCAATATTTTTTCTCTCTCGTTTCTCTCTTTAACTAACTCATTAACTTGAAACAAGATCAATATGGTTACTAACGAATACCTCAATTCCAGACGTATCAAGCGTCATAGTCTTACCTTCTCTCTTCTGTTTGATGTTAGTCTTCATACACACATACATACATATGTCCTAGTTTCTAGCCCATCGAACGAGAGAATATCATATAAATGCACGAAGAATATATACGTATGTCTCGATAGACAAGTTCGAAGATTGGTCGGTTGGTTTGCTCGTGAGACCAATCATTGAATTTAGTATGCTGCTAATTTATGAATATAATCAAAAATAATAACAGATGGATTGAAAACAGGCGTTTCTAGTTTAACTTTCGTTCTTTTTTTTTAATACAAAGCACATATGTTTAGATTTGTGTGTTAAGTGACACCTTCGTGTAAGGATAGAAAGAGCAACTAGACCGAACTTATTCTTTATGGTTAGAAACTAAACGCAATATTGGACACGAGTTCATCAGACAATTGTCTCTTACTTTTAAGTTTTAACAGGCAGATACATTTCGACTCAAAAGTGATTGTTTGACACAGACCGCTACGTGTGCGAATTCATTTAGATGGTTATCATTCAATTAGACTTTAACTTTCGATATTTCATCGGACATTAATCGCTCTCTGGTGATCTATTTTCTATCCATATCCGGTATGATACGATCATAAAAAAGAAGAAAAAAGTACATCGATCATTGGCTTTCTTTTTGTTTATCAAAAACATTCCACATGTCGAATGTGTATTGCTTATCGAAATTTACAAATCAGCCTTCATGACTCTTCTAGGGCTTTGCGTCTATCGAAAAATAGAAATGCGTAATCGATATTTTACTCTTTTGTTTTGTCCTTGCATTTTTCTCCTCTTTCTCGTTGTTAATACGTATAGTACTAATACAAAAGGAAAAAAAATATTGCACAAATCATAGCTGTCATTCATTGTCTATTGCTCGTAGGTGTTGCTCTCTAAACCACTTGTATTATGTAAAATAAGAAAAAAATATTATCTATCGACGTGTATTTGGTTTGTGGTTGATTGTTTACAAATAAAATATCGAGATTTTTTTCAATAATTTCAAAAGTTTCCGACGACGCCGATGATGATTCAGAGTCATATGATGATTTTGAATCGTTATAAATCACGTAATAAGTAATTATGCAATCATATGACTCGAGAGAATTAATAAAAAATGATTTCGATCTTAATGTCCATTAGTAAATGTCTTGTGAAAAAGTAACGACCTTGAAATAAAATTTATCGGTTTGAGTCTTTTGCACTTACAATTGCAGAATATCGATCATAGGAGTGAAATCACATGCAAAATAATCTTTTTTTTTCGTTGTGCATGATTGAATAGTTGCATTGAATAGACAAGAAAAACAAGAGAAAGTAAATTTATTCATATCTCATATCGTATCTTGCTCGTTAATCATATAAATAGTGAAAGCAACAGGTTAATCGGCAAAAGTCAGTGCAAAAAATCATTGGTTTCAAAAACAAAATTCTTCGTTCTAAACGAAACGTAAGTTAGTTGAAAGGAAATCTTGTTTTATTTTGTTGTTTTGTTTTCTAATTAAACAATAGTTGTCAGAGGATTCACTCAAGCGTAAATCGAATCTGACTGTATGATGTTTCTTCTTTTACGTGTCCTTTCTCCATTTTTCTCGATTAATAATTCGGAAGATACATATTAAACGGCTAACATTTGTCTTTGATTTAGACAGAACAAAAAAAACAAATGAATTGGCTACTCGATACGATGCGATTCCGACATCCAATGCCTTGGTTTGGCCCGGCAGCTCCACCACCACACGTTTTTCGACCGGGACATCTGTTCTTTCAACATCATATGCCAGCTCATCATCATCAATTTTTCACGAACTTTATGCATCCAATCGTTGATCAATTAGTAATCGATGGAAATTCTTATTCTTAGTTTGTTTTGAAATCAATTTTTCGTTTTGATTTGTAGGGATTGACGATGAGCGAAGAGAACCCATGGGATTATTATAACCTTTATTCGAATCAATTAGCATTAGAACCCGGTGCACAAAACGTCGAATCGAAAGCCTACAATCGTAAATATGAGGCGTTGAATTGTATTGGTAGAGGTGGTTACGGACAAGTTTTTAATGCTCGTCGACGATCGGACAATCGATCGGTTGTCTTGAAATTCCTTTCAAAAGAATCGGTTCTCAATTGGACAACAGAAGACGGCGTATGTATTTCGATTAAACAATGATAGAATTCTATCGTTTTTTTTTTGTTCTAGAAACGTATTCCGTATGAAATTCAAATCCTCTATCGACTCCGTGGTATCTCAGGTGTTATTCGAATTTTCGAACATTTCGAAGAGATCGATAGTTACGTATTTGCTATGGAAAAAATTCCAAATTCATGTACATTATTCAGTTTTGTTATGAATCATTCATCATTAGCAAATACGGAATTATTACGACATATTTTCCGTGAACTAGTGCAAATCAATTTGACATTAGCATCATACGGCGTTTGGCATCGAGATTGTAAACTCGAAAATATTCTTTACTGTAGAAATGATCGTTCTATACGATTTATTGATTTCGGATCGGCAGCACCTGTACAAGAAGATGATTACCGGGAATTTCAAGTTTGTGTTTTGTTTTTCATTTAAAAAACTTAATCAAAATCGTTTTCTTGTTTAGGGAACATTAGAAATCATGACTCCCGAATGGATTCTACTAAAACGATACAGTGGTGAAAAATCCTGTGTTTGGGCACTTGGTGTTTGTTTATATTTTCTTCTCTTCCAACAATATCCCTTTCGTAGTAAAGTCGACATTGTTAATGGTCGTTCACATGTACCATTCAAAAGCTCAGAAGACAATGAAGCTTATCAAACAATGCAACTTTGCCTTCATGGAAATGAATATCGTCGACCAAAATTAAACACTCTTCCTAATCTCTCATGGTTAGCCGACGGTTATTCGAGTTAATCAAAGATTTGTTTTATTAAGCTTTCGTTTTTTTTTCTGTATCAAAAATGAAAAGATCACAAAGGAAAAAAATAATAAAAATAAATCGATTCATCAAACGAGTTGACCACGACAAGTTTCACCGGAACAGTCTCCAGTAGGATATGTATCGGGAATAATTTGTGTGTTTGATGTCAATTCGAGAACAGTATTGTCTGGACCTGGAAAAGTTGCATGAATGAAGAATCCTTCCCAACCATTGAGTGGATTTGCGATAGTTATTGAGTAAACTGCTGTTGTTGCGGTTTGACTCTAAAATTAGTTTGGTTTTAAAGACTCAATTGTGGAAGAGAAAAGAAATTTACTTCGATAGTAACATCGCCTTTAACCCAGATAACTGGATTGGCAATAGCTTTGCCAGGATGATTAGGATCAGCGATAACTAATCGAAAATCACGTCTAAACGAAAGCAAAATTTCCGTTGAATTCTTTAGTTTTTTTTTTGGCTTTTGTACAAACCGGCTGTGACCGAGTGTACGAGCACGAAAATAGTTAACAGTGAGTGGTTTAGGTCCGACACTGAAGTCAATTGTTGCACGAATAAAACCGTGTGTATTGTTTGCTGATTTAACCCATGTAAATGATGGTAATGGTTTTTTCTATAATCGAATAAAATTCAAAATATGTTCGAACAGTTTTCTTTTAAACTTACATCGTAGATACTCATGAAGAAACTTCGCATAGTGAAGAAAAGACTGATCTCATGACCGGCACATGAATGTTCGGCATTTGCCAATCGTCTTTAGAACCAATAAATAAATCAAAACATGAACTATAAAAAGAACTTGTAAATTACCGAATATATGAACCACCAGTTGCAGTTTGTAAATCACTCCAAAAAGCATCCTTAATAAATACAATCAAATAACCTATCGTTTGACGAATAAAACAAACAAACTTCATTATCAGGAAGGAAGAATTCATCACCAGATGTTTGAATTTGAAGAATTTTCGTATTCTTATATCGATCGAAATAAGCTGGAGAAAAACAAACAAACGAACATTCGACTACTGAAAACAAATCAAAATCTACCGTATGGATCAACAATAGCCGCCATTTTTTCTAGATTTGGATGGTCAACAAATTGAGTAATGTTTAAATCATAATAATCTTTGAAAGCAAAAGTCCAACCATTCAATGACTGAAATACAACATTTAAAACTATCGATTATTCGTATTTTTGAATTTACTCGAAAATGATGATGCATATTCTACAACGAAATAGAAAAGAAAGGATTAAAAATGAATTTCTTGAGAATGTATTTACTCGTTTGAGATTTAAGATATCCATAACAATTGGTACTGCTCCAATGACACGTTTATTATCAACTGCAGCTGTTGTCCATGCTAAAATATACGTTTTTATGCAAGAGAATTTGCTGTAAAATGAATTTACTTGTCCATCCACGTTTTGAGGCTCCACCGACAAGAAACGTTTTCGGAACTGGAACAGTTAATTTATCAGCAAATTGTTGAGCAGCATCCATAGCACGAACTGATGCCTAAACAAAATGAATCAATTCTTAAATATCAACAGAATTCCATTCGATTTTCTACTTTTGTCATCGGCATACGAAGAAGAATGTACGGATTACTTGGATCTTCAAGAAACGCCTTCCATGTCCAAGCGATCAATGCATCTTCACTACGACTTCGATTTGATGGATCAGCCTAGAATGTAATCATAAAAATACAAAGAAAACGACCTTGATATTTTCAACAAACAAGAAAACGGAATGGTTGATTTGGTATGTCGGCCAAATAAACACCGAGACTTCCAGCACCGACAGCAAACATCGATGTCATTGAAAGTAAATTATCTTGTGGTTGAGGTATTCTACAATTTCGATCGCTTTTAAATCGAGAATTCTTCGACGAAATAGAGACTTACCCATCAGTATTATGACCACCATCGATAAATAAAAATGCGCTATCTGGTCGAATGAATTTATGTGGTACACTGATACATAAATAATGCCACCAAATTGGTCGAGTACTTACAGTTTCTATGCATTACAAAAAGATGAAAATCTATTCGTTCGAAGATGAATAAGATAACATACCATCAAACCATTTCTGTGACGTAAAATTAAGAATGTATAAATTATAATCCGGTTGTTGATATGTTCGGATAACTGTCCATCCGAAATGCGTGTCATTTGCATAAACATAATCATCCAACGGAGTCGAATGAACACATTCAATACAAAGTAAAACAATAATAAATGCACTCAAACAGCCGACAAACGTCTTCATATTCTGCATTATTCTCGAGATAATGGTATACACCTTCAAAATCTCACCAAGGAAAAAGGCAAACAAACCTTCTTCTGCAACCTCTCTTATAAACAACAGGTTTTCTTTTGTTGACTCTTGTTTTGTGATAAAAGTTCTTCTTCATACGAATCACAAGTAAATTATCATGATAAAAAAAGAAAACATATCTCACCTTCTTCTCTTTTGTTTCTCATCGGTTGAAACATAAATGAAATATTTCTTCTATGTTGTAATTCTTTGATCTATTTTTTTCAATGAAAAACCGATCTTATCTAATCATGAATAAAAACATTGCTCTATTTATATATTTCCCAAAAAGAAAAGAAAAAAATCAAAAAACAACAAATAAGCATACATTGATAGTCATCACAACGAAAGTTACATAGTCTTTTGTTTTTCGTTCGAGAACAAAAATCAAATAATACATAGATGTGTCAAAATATTCGAATAAATGGACCAAAACACATTGCATATATGCATAGATGAATGAATAAAAAAAGATGAGTTATCACCGGTGAATATTGTCAGTGAATAATTCACTATGATTCTTCATTCTCGATTTGTTCTTTTGCTTTGGTTAAATCGGCTGAAAACGGATTCATTACTGTTTGCATAGCTTGCAGAAATTTAGCTGCAGCTTCGGGATCTGTTGGAGGAGATGCACCTTGTTGTTGTTGTTGTTGAAGCATTGGAGATAGCCAAGCTGTTTGTGTTGCTAGATAGTAAGACCAAGCTAATAGAAATCGATAGTCTGGAGTTGTTGATGAACTTGGAGGATTGTTTGATTTTGTTTGAACAGGTGGTGAAGTTGGTTCTCTTTCAATTGGACGTTCTGTTGAAATTTCTGGTTTAGTAATTGCTTGAGAATTATGATTATTATTCTTTTTTTCTGTCCGTGTTCGAACTTTGACACGGCGTGTATCGACAATTTTAAATTGATTTTTTTCTTCGTCTTTCTTCGCTCGATTAACATAATACTGTGTGACATCCGCTTTATTCTGAATAAAATTTCGTGGCATACCAGCATGTTTGTATTTAATATGATATGTCGCCGCATAACGTGTGAATATTTCCTCACCACAATAGCCACATCTAAGAAGATAACAAACAAAAACAAACCGAACTATTGTTAGTTCCTGTTTAAAGAAAAGCATCGATGGCAACAAACGGATGTGCTTATTTAGTCGAAATTCTCAGTCAATCGTTTAAGAAATGAATAGATCAAAGGCAACCTACTTGTATGGCTTTTCATTCGTGTGTACATAAACGTGATCTTCCATGCTTGGCCGGTGATTTGTTGTGTATGAACAAATTCGACATGCATACCTATTTGAAGAGAGAAATGACTGTTTGTTTGTTTGTGAAATGAATTTACTGTTTGTCAGGTTCGTATAATGAACCGTAATACTGTTTGGGACGATTGTAAACGAGAAGATATTCGGAATCATCTAGGAACAAACAAAAAATAGACAAAGGAAAAAATGTAGAAGCAAAGAAAAACACCTTCGGAATCCGATTCTTTTGTAATTGTATTTGGCGATGAGTCCAATGTTGGAGTTGATGGTGGTGAGATTTTGAATTTTAATGTCGATGGTTCTTGATCCGATTTTGTTATAACTGATTGTTCATTATCATCTTCGACATCGAGATGATCATTTTCAGTTGTTGTCTCGTCATTCTCCGGTGAAAAATCATGTCCATCATCGATCAATGTTTTCAAAGGTATGGCAACGCCATTAATCGGTGTTAAATCAGTAGTTTCTGATTGATTTGCTGCACGTCGAACTTTTTTCAATTGCGGCTCTTGAGTATTCACATCGGAATTATTTAAATCTCGATAGAAATCTTGTTCTCGAACACGATTTTCGATGATTTTTACTTCCATATTCGGATGGCAAAGTTCGATATGTACCATAATTGTTGATTTTGTCGTTGATTTATGTCCACAATAGGCGCATGCATAAGGTGTTAAGTCCGTATGACGATAGATATGATTCTGCATGAGTGATGTTGATGGTGCTTTGTAATCGCAATATTTACATTGAAAACGTAATGGACGTTTACTTGACGATTGAACTTTGCTGGTTGAATTTGTTTCCAACATTCGTTTGCCAACAGTCGGTAAAACCGACAATGAGGACGATGAGGATGATGAGGCTGTTGATGATGGTGGTGAAAGTAAATTTGGTAATGATTTTTTAACACTTAAATCAAGTACACCATTACCATTATCGTTTCCATCGTCGTCGTGAGTTATCATTATAATCTAGAGTAGGATTTAGTCAATTGAAATCTATTTATATGTTCGAGTCGTTCGAGTTTTTTCTTCTTCGTCTCTCTTACACTCTCATTTCGAAGCACTTCTGCTCGTATACGAGTATATTACATATATTTATTTTATTATATTCAAGCGTGTGTTTTGTTTACTTACTTTAGCAAACAAAAACCGACGTTTTTTTTCTTCATTCTACTACTACCACTACTTCGAAGTAAGACTCTCGCACTGGTCTCTATCGATGTGTGTGTGTATATATATACATGTATGTTTACCTCTCTTTTCATCTGAAGATCGATTTCAAAGCATGCAAAATTTTTGAATAATAAATGTCTCTATGAAATAAGCGAAAAAACCGTGCAGAGAGAGAATGCGTGGAGGAAAATGACGAGACAATTTAAAACGGTAATGCTAATAGACAGATCTGTCAATGTTTGTATAAGTAAATATTGAACAATTGCTAATAAACATCATCTAACGAAATTTTGAATTAACGTGAATAAGGTGTTAAAAAGAAAAGAGAACAAGCAATAAACGATGAGTAAACAAACTCTTGAAGAAGAAGAAAAAAACGATAATTGTTGAGTGTACTTAGTAAACAAGGCAAAAAGGGAGAAAAAAAATGATGTTTACATAAAATAATCAAAGTTTAAAAAGGGAAAAACGACTTGTTTAATGTTTTTTTTATTAGTTATAAATTCTGATGACAAATCAAGCCGGTAATTATCAACGAACTTACATTATTGATTGAATAGCTTCGTTTTTTTTCTCTCTATTTGATAATACTGTCACTTCAGTCGATACACATTCGAAAAAGAACGATATCTCTTTTCCTCTTATTCTCTCTCTCTCTCTCGATTTTTTTTCTTCTTCTTTACTAATTCAACAAAAAAAAAATTTTGTTGAAATATCCACTTTTTTCTTCTTCTCTCTGTTTGATAAAGCTTTGTGTAAATTGTTCTCCTTTTTCTCTTGTATTCTGATGCTGTTTGAAAAAGGCAGATGGTGTCTCTCCTATGCGTATGCTTATGTATGCGCGTGTGTGTTTACTCCCTCTCGCTCTCTCCTTCATCATCATCGTCATTTAAATATTTTGAGTTAAGAATACGAATGATGAAGAGAAGTATAATCCGTCGATGACGACTATGATCAAATTTCGAATGTGTAAGAGCGCACGCGCATATTCCATAAATCCTCGTATTCTGTTTATTTTTTATCAAAAGTTTGTTGCGCCAATAATTACTTTTATCGAGCACGGATAAAGAAAAGAAGGAGAGAGA
>ERZ778026.3249-NODE-3249-length-14817-cov-98.979136_pt1 | contig 14817 bp, 5 predicted proteins | sample MGYA00375756_ERZ778026 | MGnify/ENA primary metagenome ERZ778026 (study PRJEB29350, sample SAMN05389820) | bioreactor metagenome | isolation source: Ammonium sulfate bioreactor | place: South Africa: University of Cape Town | collected 2014-02-18 ... | reverse complement strand
TTAATCATGACTTTCGATTAGATATTATTGTTGCTAATTATATATCAAATAATATCCCATGTCGAGAAAATCACTTAAATATCGGTGATTAATCTCGATTAATCACAAGAATCGGGTGATAATCAGAAATAATCGATGAAATCGCTGATTTTTGCTTTTCTGTTCAATGCAAATACATGGAATTAGCTATGTGATTAATCAAAGTGATAATTGCCTGATTAATCGCGATTGATCGCCGATTTTTTCTTCTTCAATTAATTAGTAGATTTTCCTATTTTACATTCTTTAAATGAACTTTTGAGATAAAATATGAATTCAGGAACATTAAATTGATGCTCTGGAATATTTTCAGCGAATTATTTTTGTTTTTCGATAGAGAGAAGCTCAGATCGGATTTTTTTGCGGGTTGGTAGAATAATGTTCTGTACAAATACTCAGTATCTATTCATCTCAATGAGTCGGTGGGCATGATGTGACGAGCAAAGTAAACGAAGCTAAGCAGTGTATTCTACTATAAAAATGTTCAGAAAAACCTTTCAAACGTCTTGAAAAATCGGCGATTAATCGCGATTAATCGGGCGATAATTGAAATGATTAATCACCAAAATCACCCCGATTTTCAAGACATGGGATTGCTGTATTTCTTGGAAAGGATGATGAGCCTTTTGGTAGTATCCTAACATTCCGTACTGGCATAGGGTCACAACCACATTCAATTGCCATTGGAGAATGTAACAATGATGGTCAAATGGATATTATCGTTGCAAGTTATGGTACAAATAATATTGCTATTTTACTTGGAGATTCGCATATGCTATTTAAAACGATGCTGATACATTCAACCGGCATTCGTTCTTCTCCTTATTCTCTAGCTGTTGCCGACATGAATAATGATAAAAACTTAGATATTGCTGTTACTAATTCTCAAAGCAATACTGTCATGATATTGTTCGGTATTGGCAATGGATCATTTATTGAAGGAATGATCTATTCGACTGGTGATCAATCTCGTCCTTATCAAATTGTTCTCCATGATATGAATAATGATCATTTGCTAGATTTGATTATTGCCAATTCCGGTACAAGTAATATCTTAATAATCTATGGATTAGGAAATGGAACATTTGGAAATACAAATCAATATAACTTAGGCTATGGATATGAGCCTTATTCAATCGCTGTGAGTGATATAAACAATGATGGTAGAATGGATATTGCCGTTGCATGTTATGCTACAGATCATGTTGAAATTCTACTCGGACCATGTTAAATCAACATGTGTGATGATGAACTTTTTAAAATAAATACGTAAAAACAGGTATAACACTCGTCGCAATGACTCGCTTAGCCCTCGACTGATTTTGTATGACATATGCAAGATATTTATGAAAAGCAGAATAAGTTCATAATAATTATATGAAAAAAAAACTATATTAGATTTGAAGCAGCGGGTCTTTTCTAGAAAGTTTTACAAATATAATTCGAGACAAGTTTGACAATATAGGTAAATTTCAATAGTTTTCTTAATAAATACAGAAAGATAAGATAAAGTTTGAAACTTTTCTAAATATTAGCTATAAAGTAATGAAATATATATACGTATTTAAAAAGAACAGAACAGGTGAAACTGAAAAGTTTATTGAATATGAAAATGGATACAGATTCATCGACGAATGAAAATTCGAAAAAAATAAACGGTAGACGTAGACTAACATGGTTTGATTGGATCCAATTAATTGCAACTGTTCTTATTCCAATCATAATTGCTATTTATACAGTTGTTGACAGTAAAAGTAATGAATCAATAGCTGAAGCAAATCGTCGTAAAGATGTTGAAATCGCCGAAGCAAACCGTCGTAAAAATCTGGAAATTGCCGAATTAAATCTTCGTAGTGAGTTTGAAATTGCTGAAGCAAATCGTTTAAATGAAATCCGACTTGGTGAACAAAGTCGAGAAAAAGATCGTGCACTTAGTATTGATCAACAAGAAGAAAATATTCTCGTTCAATATCAAACATTTCTTTCGAAATTAATTCTTGATCATGGAAATTATTTAGAAAAATCATCCGAAGCTAAAACCGTTGCTCAATTCATGACATTAACTGCACTCGAACAAGTAAATATCAAACGTAAACGTATTCTTCTTCGATCACTTCATCATGCTAATTTAATCAATTTTCTGAAAACTGAAAAACTATTCGATACAAGTGTCGTGAATCTAGATCAAGCAGATCTTAGTCACATTCAATTCGGTTTAGCATTAAATCAAACAGGTCAACTTCCAATGTACCGATATATCAGTTGGAATTATCTTTATTTGCCACGTACAATCCTTACGTATGCATCGTTTCGTTATACGATATTAGATCATACGACATTCACTCAATCAATTATGGACTTCGTTGATATGAGCTTTGCTGCACATACAAATCATCAAAGTCCAACAAACTTTGTTAATGTTTCAATGATCAAAGCAAATCTATCCAATGTTCGATTTCGTTTGACAAATTTTTCGTTAACAAATTTAATTCTATCTCAAATGGATAATTTTGAATGTATCGAATGTCATTTTTCACATTCGATTTTAACAGAAGTCAATTTAAATTATTCAAGATTTCCTCATACGCTTCATCTGTCAAAAAATCGACTCCAATTCAATTCAGCAAACTTCAGTCATTCGCATATGTATTTTGCTCTTTTTCGATCAATTAATTTCAGTCGATCCGATTGGTCTCATGTACAAGCATCTCAAATTGGAATTTATAATTCGATATTTACAAATGCCATTATGCGCAAGTCTTTGTTATCGAAAAGTATTATTCAAGATTCAACTTTTGAATTTATGGATTTCTACGAAACTGATTTTAGTTATGCTAGATTTAGCAATGTCACATTTATTAATTCCAATATGTACTTAGTCAATATGCATTTTGTCATATGTGAGCGTTGTTTTTTCATTAATGTCAATTTTATAGACACGATTTGGACATATGTTTCATTAACAAATTCGAAATTTCGTGATTGTTCAATCGATATCGATGAATTATTAGAGAACAGTATTGATATTTCTGAATCGAAACTAATCAATGGTACAAAGGAATACAATCTCGGTGAATTGAATCCTTATCATCCGATTCTTTATAATATTCGAGTAAAAACAGGCGACAGGATATCCCCTGAAACTTATATGAATGTTTATTTAACAATATTTGGACAGATGAATCAAACCAAAGAAACTGAACTCAAATCGAATGAATATCAATTGAATAGATTTCAACCTGAACATATCGACAATTTTACATATCTATTCGATAATCTTGGACAAGTTTGTTGCTCTTAACATCAATAGGATGAAAATTAACTAATCTGTTTTTTTAGATAACATCTATTCGAATTAGATATTATGAAAATAGTCACAGAACAAGTTGGCTTTTAGATTGGATAGAGATCGATATTCCTTCGCGTGATGAATATTATACGTAAATAGATTCGTTGATTTTAAGCATTATCACGGAAATGAGCTATTTATTCAAATAGATTTAATTGCTCTTGTTGGATAAAACAAAATGAAAGAACAAATGAATATCAGATTGAACTAAAACCATCAAACATTACGAAGAAAAATATTAGTATAAATTGAAGAATTGTTGCAATAAGAAATTTTGTTTGTCTTCTTATTAGGTGTAACATATGAAGTTACAGTTTATACGGGTAATCATCATGGACTTTGTGAAGATTGTGAAGTAAGCTTGAAAATCTATGGAGAATATCGAGATTCAAGTAAAAAACAGTTGGAAACATTGAATTTGTCATTAGTTTATTTCGATTGTAGATTGGCATAAATTAAGTCCGCGGACAACAAATTCAAAACCATTTCAACACCCTCAAGTTTGCTTTTAATTTGATTGATTCAATATTGTTCTTTTCTTTTGTTTTTTGTTTACAATTTAAATAGAAAGATATTTTTTATATTAATAGTTTACCCTTAGGAAAATTGAAAGATATTGATGTTTCAGTAACTACTGGAGTAAGATACAAATATTCCAAGAATTCTTCATACATATTGATCTTTTAGTATGCGAAGTCGTTGTTTCTTGTTCGAATAGAAATTCGTGACATGAGAATAAAGAACTCATATTTTGACTTTGAGTTTCAAAAAATAATATACCATACTCATAGCAACTTTGAAGAAAAAGCACCACCGACTGACATTGCATTAACACAATATTATACTATGGATGATTTCAAATTCTTTAAAATTTTTGTTATAACATCAAATAGTCGAGGTAGTGGAACAAATGCCAATGTTTATATTATTATTTTTGATTCATTCAAGAATACAGGTACAAATCATTTATCTCAAGACAATTTTAGCATACAAAAAAAAACATATTTAGACAAAATACCCCTGCAAAGATCTAGAACACACCAAAATCCTTTTGAAAAAGGTTTTCAAGATGAATTTCATGTTGAAATAGCTGAGTTAGATTCGCCTACTAAAATAAAGTATATGAAAACATTTCAATTTCTTGCTAAATAAAAAGTTCAATTATTTAGGATTGGTCATGATAATTCTGGCATTGGATCAGATTGGTCATTGGATCGTATTGAAATTGAAAGACCAGGATTAAATCAAAAGTGGATATTTCCTTATGGAAAAGAATTAACATTAAATGCTGAAAATAAAATTGAAATTGAACTTTATCCAAAAACAACTGAAAATTGAATATTCGAGCTTTATTACTTTCGTTTCATGACTTATATTTTTTGAAATAAAAAAAATCTTTTAAGTTCAAATTCTCGTTGTTGAATCGTACAGTTCGGCACTGGTGAAATAAGTTTGACTAGCATTTTGTCCACCAGCAACTAATACTTTTCCATTGCTTAAAATCGTTGCTGTATGAAAACACCGGTCAAACTTCATAGAACCAATCATTGATCATGCTAAGGAAAATGATTTCAATGTAATTTAGATACTCATGAACAGATCAATATTATCTAGCTGATATCTAACGATTCTATCCACTAATAATGATCTTGATTTATCAAACAAAAAATAAATAAAGTTACCAAATTGTGCATAATACCATATGATATTAATATCGTTACACTCCTAATATGTCCTTATCTTCCTTGCTGAATTTCGGCGAAATCGAATTTGGATATATGAAACAAAGTACTGTGTCGTTTGCTGTGAAATAACGCCAGATAATATATGTTCGTCACAAATTGACATGTATATATATAAGGTCAACAGAAATGGCAATGCGACTGTTTTCGGACAGATGTAGTAACTACCCAATTTACTCCGTCAGGAGGTTGGTACCCAATTGAAGATGGATGTGGTAGTCATAATTGTAGGTATATTCCATAAGAATACACATGGAGATATCTGTTTCGAGATATTCCTATGACACATAGGATTATTGCTCCTTATGTATGCATATATAGTCGTACATACATCATGTTATTCGTTAGTTATCTATAGTCATTCTTGTTCTCTCTTTCTCTCTCTCTCTCGTTCTGTCTTTCGGTTACCAATAAAGGGATTCATAAGAACATCTATAATAGTGAATGCATTTTAAGAAGGGAATACTTTTTGAAGAGCGTCATTAACAATTGTGGAAACTACTGTTCATGTAATTATCTATCTTTAGAACAGCTTTTAAAGAGAAAATTAGATCATTTTGAATTGAACCGATTTTCTTACTAAAACGTCAGTCGTCTTTCAGAAAAGTCCTCCTATAGTAGTTTTCTTATGCAAGTATGTGGAAGCCTAATATTCTAGATATGTACATAATTCGAGCAGAGTTATTCGTTTGGCTAAAAATATGGGTCATCGTAGATCATCGCGTCTTTTACAGGGACCCTTTAACATCTCATTTTGGAAAGAAGTTTGTACTAATTTTATCTATGTCGTTTAGAACACACCGTCTATCTTTCTTAATGACTAATTAAAATAATAAATAAAAATCAAGAAAGATAAATGATGTAACAGTACATAAATCTTTGACCAAAATAAGAGAAAGTTATTTGGTCTCGTGACGGAGATTATGGGCGGAATCTTAGCTACGAAACCTTTTTTTTTAGAGTATACACTAGTCGGTCGAATATATCAACATACTATTGCACGTTATCGACTGATGTTTGATACAAAACGAAAAAGAAAAATTTATTTCGTCATTGAATATTATCAATTGATAAACAACAAGCTGATGAATAAATGCACAGAGCGATGAGAGAAAGAAAGAACGGAACAGAAAAAGAGTATAAAGTGCCCATAAATATTAGAGAGAAGCCTGATACAAAAACGAAAAAAAATTCGCTTATAGTAGGAAAAAACCAAGTAGATGAAATAGAAAAGAAAGAACGTCAAATAATAAAATTGAGAATCATACATGTATTGTGTCGTATGGAAGTTAGGTTTTTGTCGAAATTATAACTTCGATGCCCTCACTCTCACCCCTATATTCCTCTGTTTTTGTGTACACATTATCATTCTTTAAGTATAGATTGTGTTTGATGGCTAAATAAGGTTTTTTCTTCCTCACACGCTTCAAGTAGTAATAAAAAAATCAGCGTCTTTGTTCGAGTGATAATGGAAGTATTCTGTTTTTATTTTGTATCGTGACTTTTGAGTCACTCTGTAAATAGGTTTACAAAATCGATCTATGCGTAGTAGACTTCATACAATTCAAAGTGCTATCACCAATAAAATTTTGGGCCTCTAGTCAATTTTACAACTTTCTTTTTATTCAACTTTTCATGCTGAATCTGAAATAAGCGATATCTTCCCAGTTTTTCCATTTGTTCATCAGACGAAAACCTTTGCTAATAGGCGTGCAGCAATTCCGATTTAGAAACTGGAATTGGTGCATCCCTGTTTACCAAGGTTAAACAGGTAAATTTTCATGATCAGCTGCTCGCGTTCTATAAAAAATATAAGAAAAATCCGACAAAAATTTTACTTAAAATTTTCATTGGCAATACCTTACTATTTCTATTGTTTTATATCAATAGTATATATAATCAAGACTTGTTTTTACATTCAATTAACAATATGGATAAATCAAAGGAAATAATAGTTGATTTTACTAGTGATGAAAAGAACCAACAAACATCCAGCGCTTCTAAACGTGTACACGCAAATCTAGAAGCATACCGGCGCACAAATATGCGTGTAGTTCAAAACTTTTTGTTAGTTTGGTTGGACAGCACAATTGATGAAGTCAACAACAAAGATTGTATTAATGCAATTTCCCTATTAAGAGAAGTTATTAACAATGTCAATACATTCATCAACGTGAACGAATGCGCTGATTTCATTAATAATATCAATGAAGATAAGATCTTCCTCATTGTTTCTGAAGCATTTAGTCAAATGATTATTTCCCTTGTCAAAGACATTCATCATGTAATTTGTATTTACATTGTTTCCGAACATGAAATTCAATATGAACAATCGTCAAAAGTAAAAGGTGTTTTCCATGATATCAAATCAATTTGTGACACACTTAAACTAGCCGTTCGTGAATGTGATCATAATATGGTTTCCATCAGCTTTGTTAAATCAAGTGACAGAGATTCGAAACTAAATTTTGATGAACTCGACCAATCTTTCATGTATACGCAAATATTGGCGGAAATTGTACTTACTATTGATTTTGAAGAAATTCATTTTAATGAATTTGTCACATATTGCCGAGAGCAATTCGCCAGCAACACTGTCGAATTAAAGAACATTGAAAAATTTGAAAAGGAATATCGCCGCTATGAACCGATTTGGTGGTATACTTACAGCTCTTTCCTCTATTCGATGCTTAATAAAGCATTACGAACAATGGAAGTCGACCTTATTATACAAATGGGTTTCTTCATTCGTGATCTCCACAAACATATTGATGAACTACATTCCGCACAATTCGGTAAAGAAAGACATTCCAGTTCATTTACCGTATTTCGTGGCCAAGGTTTATCTCAGACAGACTTTCATCAACTCATGAAAACAGAACACGGATTAATTTCGTTCAATAATTTCTTGTCAACAAGTTATGATCAGACAGTCGCATTCGCATTCGCTGAAAGTAATCAATATAATCCTGATTTAATAGGTGTTCTCTTTGTAATAACTGTTAATCCATCAATATCCGTAACACCTTTCGCCAAAGTTGCCAACATCGGTCATTTTCAGGACGAAGAGGAGATTCTCTTTTCTATGCATTCCATCTTTCGTATCGGAAAGATAAAAAGTATGAATGAAAATAATCGTCTTTGGCAAGTCGACTTGGTACTGACCAGTGATAATGATCCACAACTAGATGCTTTGGCTCAATGTATACGAAAAGAAACATTTCCTGATACAGAAGGATGGTATCGATTGGGCCAGTTGTTGATTAAACTGGGTCAGTTTAATAAAGCTGATGAATTATATTGTATACTACTTCGACAGACAACTAATCAATTGGAAAAGACACGTATATATCATATGCTTGGAATGGTCAAGAATCAGCAAGGAAAATATACAGAAGCCTTAGCATCCTATGAGAAGTCCCTTGAAATTTCTCAACAAATTCTTGCGCCAGATCATATTGAGTTGGCTATTTCTTACAACAACATCGGTGAGCTATATCGAAATATGGGCGAATACTTGAATGCACTTTCATATTATGAAAAGGCACTTGAAATCAAACAAAAAGTTCCTTGTCCAAATGATTTAAGTTGTGCTGCTTCCTATAACAATATCGGTGAGGTGCATATGCATATGGGTAATTATTCAAAAGCACTTTCATATTGTGAGAAAGCACTTGAAATCAAGGAAAACATTCTCCCTCCAAATCATCCAAGTTTAGCTACGTCTTACGCCAACATTGCTGGGGTATATTATAACATAGGCCAGTACTCGAAATCACTTTCGTATTACGAAAAAGACCTTAAAATTCGAGAAAAAACTCTTCCTTCAAACCATCCGAGTTCGTCTGTTTCTTACAATAACATTGGTGCAATGTATATGCAGATGGGTGAATACTTGAAAGCACTTTCGTCTTATGAAAAAGCACTTGAAATCTGTCAGAAATCTCTTCCTCCAAACCATCCTAATTTGAGCAATTGTTACAATAACATCGGTGAAGTATATAGAAGCATGGGACAGTACTCTAAAGCACTCATATTTCATGAAGAAGCACTTGCAATTCGTCAGAAATCTCTTCCTTCAACTCATTCTGATTTGGCTACTTCTTACAACAACATCGGTTTGGTATATAGAAGCATGGGCGAGTACTCTAAAGCGCTTATATCTTACGAAAAGGCACTTGCAATTCGTCAGAAATCTCTTCCTTCAATTCATTCTGATTTGGCTACTTCTTATACCAACATTGGTTCGGCATATAAAGAGATGGGCGAGTACTCGAAGGCACTTTTGTTTCATGAAAAAGCACTTGAAATCTTCGAGAAAACTCTTCTGTCAAATCATCCTACTTTGGCTTCCTTTTACAACAATATTGGTTTGGTGTATTACAAGATGGGAGAGTACTCGAAAGCACTTACATTTCAAGAAAAAACACTTGATATCCGTGAGAAATCTCTTCCTTCAAATCATTCGAGTATGGCTACTTCTTACAACAACATTGGTTTGGTGCATAACAAGATGGGGAAGTACTCGACAGCACTTTCGTTTCATGAAAAAGCACTTGATATTCATCAGAAATCCCCTTCTCCAAATCATTTGAGTTTGGCTACTTCATACAATAACATTGGTGAGTCATACCGAAACATGGGTGAGTACTCGACAGCACTTTCGTTTTATGAAAAAGCACTTGGAATTCGGCAGAATTGTCTTTCTTCAAATCATCTGACCTTGGCTATTTCTTACAACAACATCGGTTTGGTGTATAACGATATGGGGGAGTACTCGAAAGCTCTTTCGTTTCATGAAAAAGCACTTGAAATTCGTCTGAAATCTCTTCCTACAAATCATCCTGATTTGGCTGCTTCTTACAACGGTATCGGCATGGTATATGATATGAAAGGCGATTATTCAAAAGCACTTCAATTTTATCAACACGCGACTGAAATCGGACAACTTTCACTACCTGAAAATCATCCAGATCTTCAATTATATAAAAATAATCTTGAATTTGTTTTAAAAAAAAATAAATGATGTTTTCGTTCGCTTCTTCAAAAATAAAGATTTTAATAGAAAAATATTTTAGGGTGAGGGTGTTGAGTTATTATACCGTGAGCCATAGGCGGCGGAGCTACGAGGCTTGGGTAGGCTCAAATTAAACTCGATAAGACTTTGATCGGACCAGATTTTTGTGAAAATTTTATAACATTACATGATTTATGTTTTGTTTCGAGGAATAACATATACATATGGACGATTTCACATTCTATCTGCTGAAAACTTGTTGACTTCATGGCCGTATCAGACTGATTTTTTTTGTCCGATAGCAATTCCCAAGAAAATAGTATCATTCGATGCAGAATTTAATTCTGAATTCAGCACAAACACACATGCGAATCCTTCCAGAAGAAACTGGAATCTACCAACATTAAGAGAGAAAAATCCGTTTGAACACGTTTGTCAAAGTTTTCTTTTCTTCTTTCGACGAGTAAATCGTTACTATTTTATACGTGATCATTCAATGAAATATGATACGTTCTGTTCTGTTGTCTGATGGAGAAAATTTTCAAGAATACAATATAGTTGAGAAATGTTGATCTCTCGACTGGTGATAATAATTCTTGTTTCACTAACTGGCAGTTTAAATAGTCGAATTCTACTTTACAATACGGAAAATGAACATTCAATTGAGAAATTCGATTGTGTTTACTATGTGTACAATAATGGAGAAGAAATTCCTTATTGTCGACGTGCAAAAGGAAGCCAATTACTTAATCGACATCGAAGCAAATGTGAAAATCAAGGAGAAAAAATACTCTTTCGAAATCTACTCAAAGAAAACATCGATCCAAATATTATTTTCAAATGGATTTCAAATATTGAAATTCTTGATTTCTATGCTAGTATCTTCTACAATCGATCATCGATAGATGACAATAATGAGCAATTTATCTGCAACTGCACTCAATCAGGAACATTTGGCAAATATTGTGAATATCAATTAACACACGAGACAAAATTATTCAGTGAAACGATCGAAGCTCAGTTTACTCAGAAGAAAACAGGTGATCCATGGAATACTCAACGATATGGAAAAATTCTCTGCTATGAAACATTACCGTGTCCATTGAGTCCTCTTTGTCTCGATTGGCGTGAAATTTGTGATGGAGTTCAACGATGTACAAATGGTATCGATGAAGAAAATTGTGACAAATTAGAATTTAATGAATGTGAAGAGAACGAATTTCGATGTACGAATGGAATGTGTATTGCCGAAGAATTTTGGCTCGATGGTAAGAATTACAACAATCTACGTATATTCGAATTCGAGATTTTTCTAGGTGATTATGATTGTATGGATTGGAGCGATGAATTATTGCTCGATGATGGAAAATCATGTCCTTATCAGTCGAATTCAATCATGTGTGATGAACATTTATGTAACCGTGCGGATTATTCGTGCGGCGATGGACAATGTATACACTGGCAAAATCGAATGGCATTTCGATGGTTAGATAAAACACCAGAGCATTGTTTCAATAAACGTAATATAAATTATATGTGCGAAGTAAGTCGAAATCCAATTTCCTGGACACTTGCCAATGGACTCTGTTGGCCAGATATCGGTTATGATGATGTTCGATATCCTCCATGGCATATGATTGATAGATTTAATATGACAAACGAGCAAAAATGTGATTATCTTTTTCGATGTACTCTATCGAACGGGTTCGAACGTGATTGTCCATGTAATCAGCAGAATTGTTCGCAAGTGATGATGGATAATTTATGTTCTATTCCATCTTTCACCGTACGCTATCCGTTACCTAATCTAATCAGTTCAAATTATTTCATATGGTATAATTACAGTCAATTTATGCGAAGTCAATTACCTTCGTACTTTTATCTTAATGGTGGTATAAAATGTCGAGGATATTTCTTTTATACGAATCATAATATTGGAATGAAGTTGACTGATACTATATTTAGTACATCATTGACAAATCAAGCACTCTGTAGAGCTGAAATAAAAAAATATGGTATAGTGGTTGATTCTCCACCTTATTCAGAAAATAAATTCTGTTGGAATGAATCAGTAACATTCACTGGTCGACCTTATGCAGTTAATCCTGATCTATGTACTACTTTCGCCGGTGAATGTATATCACAATATCGAATACGTGATGGTGCAATCGATTGTGAAGATAACGACGATGAATACATGAATCTTGACAAGAATTATTGCACGGGAAATGTAGGACGTCATCGTTTTCAATGTTTTGACAATCAAAAAAAATGTATTCCAACGAATCATCTTGGCGCCAAAGGTCCTTCCTGTGCGAATCAATACGATAAAACTTGGTACGGTACAGGCATTGATATTCGTTCTCAAATTGTGTGCTATAATAGCCAAACTACCGGTTGTAATCGTTTGAAAGCATACATTCAACAGTCATCTCTTAGTAATTTAACTGACAATTCTTTTGAATCCTATATTAAGGAACAGAAGCAAATGAATCGTATGTCTTTTCGAGACTATTGCAATAGTTTCTGGGATATGGATAATCATGAGGATGAATTCGCTTCTTATTGTTATCATTGGATATGTGAACCTCATCAATATCGATGTCGAACAGGTCAATGTATTGAACTCGAATGGGTATGTGATGGTGAATGGGATTGTTCGGATGCGTCCGATGAAGAAGCTATTTGGATCAATCAACCATGGTCAGATCATAATATTAGACTTCAAAATTTAAATAATTCTGTTAAAAAATGTCGAGAACGTTATTCGAATTCATCATTTTCGAAAATATGTAATACATCATTTGAATTCGGCTGCTATCGATCTCACGTATCCAATCCATTAAAAATCGACGATGTATCAAATCGTCCGTGTATCAATTTGACTCAAATTGGTGATGGTATAGAAGATTGTCACAATGCTTATGATGAACGAAATACATTCGTATCAAATTTATATGGAAAACATATGTGGGGTTGGTATTTTCGTTGCGATAATAATCATATAACTTATTCCCATGCTTGTCGTCAGCAACGAAATTGTTCGCATATACTTTGTTCGTCTTATCGAGCTGAAAATCCATCATGTTCTGATCTTACAGATTTCGTTTGTCTTAATGAGAGTCAGTGTCGACAAGGTATACGATGCAATGGTATATCTGAATGTTTACATGGAGAAGATGAATACTGGTGTCCAGTTGGTGGTCCGAATGATGTTTTAATTTATCGTTTTAGTAAATTACAAGCTGTACTACGAAACGTGAATCTGAATTTATCCGCAAGCTATCCACCGATAGATACAATGGAATCTGATCAAAAACAATTAGCAAAACCTATTGTCAATCATTTTCAGAATACTGAGTTATTCAAAAAACATTCGTATCAATGCAATCGTGGTATTGCTATTATTGAAAATACTACAATACGATGTCTATGTCCACCTGCTTACTATGGTGATTTCTGCGAATTTTTCAGTGATCGAATTAGTATCATTGTTCGTATTGATAAAACTACGAAATCAAGTCAAATATTGAATAGTACACTTAAAATTCGATCGAATTTTCTTTTCAACAATAGAATTATCGATTATCATGAATTTCATAGTATTCCAGAAATCGAACAAATTCAAAGAATGAAATATAAGTTTTATTTACGATATTTACATTCTACTGAAATGCGTATTAGGAAAAGACAACGTTATTTCAATCGAACTGATATCATCAATCATCATCCATATGCAGTTCATTTCGATATGTTTATTCTCGAAAAAAATCATAATATAAAAGAAATTGGTTCATGGCATTATCCAATTTATTTCGATTATTTACCAGCATTTCGTTTAGCTGTCGTATTAAAATTCCCAACTTGGCTCGAAAATATCACGTTGAGTCCGTGTCGAGAAGTTAATTGCAATGAAAATTCAACTTGTCTTACGATTTTTAATCAAAATCATTCTTCTTATTGTTCTTGTAAAAGTGGTTATTATGGAAAAAATTGTAGTAAGTATGAGCCTCGTTGTGAGAACTATTGTTCAATCAATGCACTTTGTCGACCCGATGATTCGAATTCACAAACGAAAACTATCAAACTTCATTGTATTTGTCCGTTGGGCTATTTTGGACCACGTTGTCATGTCAAATACGATGAATGCAATTCAAACTCATGTTTAAACAATGGAACTTGTTCTCCTCGTTATGATCCAAGCGGAGAAAATCCATTTCTTTGCATATGTTCAGACCGTTTCTATGGATCACATTGTCAACATGATAAAGCATCTGTTCTTATTAATTTAAACATGACAAAAACATTATCTATTCGTGCGACGGTTATTCAATTCTATAATGTATATCTAATGAACCGTGCTATGAAACTTACTATACAAAATCAGCAGGTATATCATGGCTTGCCAAAATTCATTGAACTATATCATTCTAATACTGAAGCACCACTCATGGGATTACTCAAAATTTATGAAGATTTAACAATATATCCACGTTATTTTCTTGTATATCTTTTACAGCGACGGAAAATTAATATCACATCATCTCCAGCATATTGTCCACATGCTTCGTTCTTGCTTTCGTCAGGTGAATTTATTTCTTTAGAAAAAAACGATTCCGTTCCATTGGTTTTTAAATATCATAAGATTTGTGCAAACGACACGAAACAAG
>ERZ778026.3224-NODE-3224-length-14943-cov-102.137225_pt1 | contig 14943 bp, 13 predicted proteins | sample MGYA00375756_ERZ778026 | MGnify/ENA primary metagenome ERZ778026 (study PRJEB29350, sample SAMN05389820) | bioreactor metagenome | isolation source: Ammonium sulfate bioreactor | place: South Africa: University of Cape Town | collected 2014-02-18 ... | reverse complement strand
GGGCGGTTCCCTCGTGAGTAACAATCAACGACGTTGTTATTTCTGAACGTACTCTCATTGAGCAAAAAATTGTTTAAAGAAAAAGATGAACGATGTGCGAAGGAGAAGAGAGAGAAGTACTTCACATGTAGCCGAGTGGCTTATGTATAGCGTGATTGAACGCGACGCTGGTTCGAATCCAGTGCGAGGCAGAATCTTTTTTTCGTTCTGTCGCGTTCATAATCCATTGAATTTTGGAAAATTTTTTTTGCTTATGATCGGAAGTATTCTCTCGAGATCTCAACGGCGACGGGGGTTATCAACCACGCTGAATCCGAATATGCAATTAATTTTGCCCGGACACTTATCCTTCAAAACATCTTCACGGTGATATACATGAGTCAAATGTTCTATTACAATAGCTCATATTAAGAAATCGAGGCCAAATAAAATCATGAGCTTTGAAATATCTAATGGTTATATTTTTCTATACAAGCAAGCTCATAAAGATAGAACTTGACGCCAAACTCATTATCCGTTGTCGTTTGTTCAATAACTAAATTGCTCCCTTTTATAATATCGAAGACTTTTGGATCAGCAAATGATACACAGAAGAGAAATGCACGTCCATCAGTTTCAATCAAATGACCCTTAAGACCGCTTAGAAATCGACTGATGATGCTCCAAGCTTGCTCATGTCCATTAAGTGGATTAACCTCTGCAATCGGTAAGTTGGCTACAATCACGTCATACTTGCCTCTGACATTATCAAATACATTGCTTAAAACGACTTCCATACGATCTTGTAAGTGAAAACGCTCAATATTTTGTTGTGTATTTCTGACTGCTACAGGATCGATGTCAACAGCAGTTACATGTGTGGCGCCGTTTAAAGCGGCAAATATGCCGTTTATACCACAACCACAGCCCATATCGAGAACGGTCTTGCTGCAGACGAAGTTAGCGAGTCGGTCGAGTGTTAAATGAGGCATAGTTTCTGGGACAGGAGCGACCACCATCCTCTCAACCAACAAGTCCATGTCTCGTACTTTAATTATTTCCGTTTGTCGTCCACGATATTTTGCCCTGAAGTACTTTAAAAACTTGATTTCATTTTCTCGCATCCATGTATTTGGATCATCGTCTAAAGGCATATTGTAGAATGTTTCTAAACGAACTACAGCAGGTAAGAATTAGTTCTGACCTATCAAAGACATTTAACTCGTCGACAGTGTGCATCTAAAGTGTGGCTCTTACAAGCATGTTTCTGCTATCTTGAGAGTGCGGATAAAACCGAGGAAGTTTTAATGATTTTTTACAGTCGCAAACTAATAATACTACGTCGTTTGACTTTTTGTTTTTCACTACAGTGAAAGCTCTTTAATGTGAACATCGTCGGGACCGACCGAAAGTGTTCGCTATATGGAAATGTTCAGTTTAGATAAGTAATGATTTCTATTTCAGGAGATGCAAAAGGGATTTTATAAAAATTGCTTTTGCATTACCTACTGCAGTACTGAAAACTAGCTCTTCGCTAGGAATGACACTTTACCCTTCCTTTAAAAAAAGTTTAAAGTGCACTTTGAACTTTAACTTTCTACGGAACACAAACTAAAAGAAGTGTTGAAGTATTTAGGCGGAGAAATTTGCACTCACTACCCCCAGTCCTCCCTCACAGACGTGACGGACATCACAGACCGTGACAAACACTGTGGCAACCACGTAGTGACAAAGTCAGAAAAACTCCACATCCTGTTTCTTTGATTTTTTCGTCTCGCCTGCCCACAAAAGTTTCCCTAGCTAAATCATACTCTAAGTCCCATTATCTAGCAGAATTTCAGCGAGTAGACTCTTCCTTTGTTAGCCCTACACAAGCGAAATCCTGGTGACTGTACCAATAGCAACGTCAAATCTGAGGTCTGAAAAGTATTCTAGATATCATCATAAATACTATAAGAAACGTGTCGGATGTATTTCAGTGGTATTCGATCAACCATACACGTAAGTCTTCAACTGTATTTTCAATACTAAAAGTCAGTTCGTGTTTCATACTTTTAATCTCAGAGAGATCGCGCTATTAAAGTTTAAAGTAGACATTTTAATACTTTAGCTTTAAAAAATCAAATTTAAAGTAAAATTATATATGTGAAATGTGGAGCACATCACTTATCACCTCACCGCAGGTTAGTGATCTTTGGCTACTCAGAAAAACAAAAGGCCTTTCAGGTGTTAGTAAAGAAACAAGTGATTCTTATTTGTATACAGTAAAACCTCCCATAGTGGACACCTCCCATAGTGGACACCTCCTTATAGTGGACACTTTGTGGTCCGACGGAGCATTTTTTGCTGGATTCAAACCTCTATATAATGGACACTCTCTTAAGTGGACATCTCCATATAATGGACACTTTTTCACGGTCTCGTAGAGTAATTTTTGCTGAAGTTGCACCTCTCTATAGTGGACACATCTCTGCAGTGGACACTTTGGAAAAGTCCATTTAGTGTCCACTATAGAGAGGTTTTACTGTATTTGACTTCGAACATAATTTGGTTGATTAACGATCACATGGCAATATAACGTACGATGCAAAAGTAATGAGACAAAATGTTTACTAATACTGTAAAAGAAACTTTCATTATATCGACATTTTATTCTTTTTACTCGATAGAGCAAACAAAACTGTATAGTACGGTAATTAACAAAGATTGACCATGTTTTCTGGCAGATTCTTAGAAATTTGCTTTTGACGTCTAAAAGAGTGTTTCTTACAACTTTGATCGATTTCTTTCATTTATGTAATTATTCGTATAGCTAATTGATCCAGTCTTTGAGTTCCATAATTAGTTTCGTGAACCTTTTGTTAAAGAAGAGCTTGTATTTTTGCGATAGATCATATGTGAAATACGTTTGGAGGATTTCTTCTCTTTGCACGCAATAAATTCTATAATTTGATAATTATGACAGTGACAGAAATCGATCAAAGTTGTAAGAAACACTCTTTTAGACGTCAAAAGCAAATTTCTAAAAATCTGCCAGATAACATGGTCAATCTTTGTTAATTACCGTACTATGCAGTTTTGTTTGCTCTATCGAGTAAAAAGAATAAAATGTCGATATAATGAAAGCTTCTTTTACAATATCAGGGTGTCCGGAAAGTTCGTAGAACTGTATCCTAATTGCCTGTCTGCAACGTTTATTTCGCTACTGTGCAAAAGGTGAATTTTCAACACCGTATAGATCTTTTTCTCGATTGATTCTATCACTTCGTGAAAAGAATTAGTTCTCACAATCGCGTGTATAAAAAAAGTGTTATTATCTTATTGCTGCATAAAATATGAGTTCTACGAACTTTCCGGACACGGTGATATTAGTAAACATTTTGTCTCATTACTTTTGCATCATATGTTAGTTTAATTTTATCAGATGTCAATAAGTGCAAATAGTCTGAATAGGTATTTCCACTTATAGATTTACAGAAAAAACTGAAATTTTCTAACGACGGTCAGTTGTAAACTAAAGTCAAGGTAGTACAAAGACAACAAAATTTGTAGAAGAAATAAACGTCATCGTAAATATGAACGATCGTGTTTGGAACGTAGTCAAAGAGAACAAACGGCACATAGACATTTCATTAGTTCATTGATACAAGTAACATTTTTGTTTTCAAAAATATTTTTCCACGAACAAAAAGACAAATGTGTTCATAATATTCATAGTTGGCTTATCTGATGTATGAAAAGTTTTTCTGTTTTTCTGAGTCACCGAGGATAACTAATGTCTATTTCGAAATAAATGAGTCGTGTCCGTTTTTTTTAAATAATGTTTGATAGCAACAAAATAGAGACTTGAGGTTTTCGGCGTTAAAAAGGGCCGATGAAGGTGTATCGAATGGTACACTACAAAGTTTTTTGACGTATTTTCTCATAGTCTTTCAAATCAGTGTTTTGAAAAAAACATCGAAAAACGGCACTTTTTGCGAAACAGTTTTAAAAACCACAAAAATTTGATGTTTTTCAACAAAAAGGTAGGAAAAATGACGATAAAATTTTGAAAGAAGTGTTTCTAGCTCAGAAATACTCACACTCGAGGATACTAGATATGAGTAATTTTGTAGATCTTGAGCTGGCGAATCCAATGGACGCCCGAAAATTAAAAGTCTTTTTGCTAATCTCGTTATACATCTTGGTTTTCAAAAATGTAGATGGAAAATCGTAGCAAAATCCATTTGAAAAGACTTACATTATATGGTTCAATGCGCAATCGTTGTTTCTATCCAACGGCGAAGACCGCAGATCTCTATCTTGCTCCTATCAGACGTTATTTAGAAATGCTCACAGTTCTCCTATTTTGAAATGAACATTAACTTCTGATGAGATCATGAGTAATGTACTCGACATTTCACTCTACTTTCAGTAAAATATTCAGCTCATTCGGTTCAAGAATAGCGAAGATATTTAAGAGACGGTCCATGGAAATATCGAATATTAATACATACAGTCATACTTAGGAAAAATATGTTGGTCACTTGGCCTTTGAATTTCAAATATTTTGTAGTAGTTAGATAGCCCTTTTCTTGCTCTTTTCGAATCCATAAAGAAAATTCTGGGTGGGCTGCTTTCAACGAAGAAATGCGATTGTCAAAAACGTGAAAAATGTATGAAAAACCATCGTACGAACACTTGTCTGACAAAAACACATATTTTACCCTGGCGTTTCTTCATTGCGAGTCGTATTTCTCCGTTGATCGCAACCCACCCAGAATTTTCTCTATGGATTCAGATAGAGTAAGAAAAGGGCTATCGGACTACTACAAAATATTTGAAATTGGAATGCCAACTGATCTTCATATTGTCCAAAGTATGGCTATGTTCGATGGAGTGATGGACTGTCTCTTAATTTGCTTCTTGTCCAGTTACTTATGGGACACTATATAGTTTCTGTAAACAATAGACTAATAAAATCGAAAAGAGATACTTCAGAGATTTTCCTCGTCAGTTACATTAAAAAGGCATGACGTTTCAGAAATGAAAAGCCATACTATCTCAAGAATCGAGACGCAAGGACGATGATAAACCTTCGGTTCGCGGCCACTCATAAGTGATATTACGGTAGACCGACAGCTCATTGACACTAGACTCTTACACATCATGGGATCAACATTGTAACAGGCCACCGTAGACACCGTACTACCGGTGAAACAGTAAACCGATGTTGCCGTTGCATCTCTACTTAAGAGTCATCAGTCAATCCGAATAAACTGTCTACTAAACCCGTATGAAATATCATTCTATTGTATGGTGAAAAATCTGTATTTCACGGGTTCTCTAAGAAATGAATATCACGTAAACGTAGTACGTACAATTACTCGAACAGAGAATTCGTATAATCCACATCCAACCTGTTATATTGCCCTAGTCATGAAAAGCGAAAAGTCTATTTGTCTAATTCTTACATGATACAGCATCCCTTCGGTTCTAAACTCCCACCAAAGATAGACCTTGAGTTCCTCAATTCGCTGTCAAAGTTTGAGATATATACAGAATGGTCCATAAGTCATTCGATATTTTGGAATTGTGAATAACTTTCATTGGGAACATGGTATAGATTTGTGGTTTTCGCCATTCGAAAGAGCAACGTTCAAACTATCCACTTATAAAGTATTCACTAAGGTAAAAGTCGCATTCCTATAGAATTCTTCAACCAACATTGTTCTATTTGTACATTTTTACACATTTCTGCAATAAACTAATCTCGAACTACACTGAAATGTTGCTCAAACTGCTCATTTTCATTACAAAATCACCATTTTAAGCATTCTCTCATAGAGCTTTTATTTCAAATGACGTCTTGAAAAAAACTTCTGGTGATTTTGTAATGAAAATGAGCAGTTTGAGCAACATTTCAGTGTAGTTCGAGATTAGTTTATTGCAGAAATGTGTAAAAATGTACAAATAGAACAATGTTGGTTGAAGAATTCTATAGGAATGCGACTTTTACCTTAGTGAATACTTTATAAGTGGATAGTTTGAACGTTGCTCTTTCGAATGGCGAAAACCACAAATCTATACCATGTTCCCAATGAAAGTTATTCACAATTCCAAAATATCGAATGACTTATGGACCATTCTGTATATATCTCAAACTTTGACAGCGAATTGAGGAACTCAAGGTCTATCTTTGGTGGGAGTTTAGAACCGAAGGGATGCTGTATCATGTAAGAATTAGACAAATAGACTTTTCGCTTTTCATGACTAGGGCAATATATGGGCAAGAAATGGTGCATTTTTCTTCTTTTTTATGCGTCTCGTCGAAATCTAACTAGTAAAAGAATCAAAACTGAAACTAGCAATAAGATGTAACTGCGACGTTTTATTTTTCTTCCAACATAACGCCAGAAAAATATAACTGCGACGTTTTATTTTTCTTCCAACATAACGCCAGAAAAATATAACTGCGACGTTTTATTTTTCTTCCAACATAACGTAGAAGGGTAGTTATATACTTGACTACATACAGTGTGAATATAGAGGATCTCATGTGATCTTGAAATTTCTACGAAAAAAACTACGTAGAAGAAAGTCGGATGCGAAGAATAAAAATGTTATTTTTCGGCCTTCACGTGCAAAAGAAGAGAAAGCGAGATGCACGATGCTATTTAAACAGCGAGAAAGCTACGGTTTTATTATTCACATCGTTTTGCACCGTTTCAAACTCATTTTTGCGCAGTCGTTAAACTGTTAAGAATCTATGGCTGCAGTTGAATATCCTCAATCAATGCTTGAGACCGGTTTCTTCAAGCCATTCTCGCATACTGATTTCAATCAGATGAGCAATCTGGAGATCAAAACAAGTGCTGCTCCTACTCCAAACGAGATGAACACAGTGCTCAATAAGCTTTCAAAGGTCCTTGTCAAACATGAAATGCACGACTTGCTCGGCATCACACTCGTACATAATCACTTCAGCCTCGACAAGGGCGAAATTGTTTCTACAAGCATCGAATCAAACAGCTGCCTTGAAACTCGAAGCTGTTGGAATGATGAACTCAAGCGCAAGGAAAAATCCCCCGTCTTTCATTTGGAAACAACAAAAGGTAGCGAACAGAAAGCTGGAATACCATATATGTGGGCTCTCGATCCGAGTTCGGACGCATTTTTCTGCATGCAGTATTTTGACAGCGGCTACACGGAAATGGCTAACCGTGTCGAAAAAGTTAGTTTAACCATTCACTTTTCTGTATATTAAACAGTGTACTTTCTAGTTGGCGGATCGAAAGAATTTGGCTCCATTCCTCAAAGAATACATTGCTACGCTGAAACAACTTAATATGGAGAAACGGCTAGGCCTGTTTCTTATCTATCAAGATTTACTACCAATGGATTTTGATAAGGAAATCCTCTATGAGATCACAGATACGGAAACTCGACAGCAAGTGATATTTATTACGACGAAAGAGCAAGTCGACGAACTCAAAACCAAACATGGCAACGGTCGTATGATCAACACGCATTGGACGGTGTACCATGATGCTGTCGAAGGCACAATGTTTTGCTGTCCTACGACGTGCTGCAGTTCACATTCAGAAGACTAAATTCATCGTCATGCCTATATATAACAGTTCATTTTTTAGTTATTCAAGCGCTTCTGTTTGGTCTATTTCATTATCATTTTACCCGTGTAATTAGCTTCAAAAATCTTCAAATAAAGTCTACCTATTATACAAGAATATTGCTTTCGAAAATCATGAAAAAACAGGATAAGTTTATAAGTGAGAAGGATAAGCTCAGCCGTCGTAACCCGGATTTCACTCTACCTACAGAGATTAGAAAACGGCAAAGAAACTTTAAGATTCGAATTCACGAATCTCCAGTCTGAATCAGAGCTGTCAGACACTCCATGAAGAAGAGGGTGAGGGTGAGGGTGAGGGTGAGACTTTGAGGGTCAGGTTTGAATCAAATAGAATCCACTACCGGTTTCGTCCCAATTCAAGGACTCATCAGGTGGACTGAGATCTGCATACAGGTGATCAAACAAAATCTAAGAGCAAATCTTCAAAGACAAAGTCTCCAAAGATTCAATCTCCAACTTCAAAATGATCACAAGATGAAAGCAGATGGATCTTTTGATCAAAATGGTGAGGTTTGCACTAAGGATTATCTACTACCGGTCTCGTATGTTAGCCAACTAGTGTCAGGTGTCTCGAAGTGTGTTGAATGGTTTAAGCAGTGAAGAGGTTCTGTTAAGGTGAAATGGCTTAGTCAAAAACAAATTCTACTCTATTCAATACTCACTATAGCTCGGTCGATGGAAGTTTGCATCGGAGAGCCAGTTGAACGAAGAGAAGAATATGTTTGGTATATTGCTGGGTTGTTTTTACTGAATATAATGCTAAAACATCGGCGTTATATACAGGGTGGTTCAAAACCTTTACGCCCCCCTGGTTCTACCTATAGATCAAATGGTTTCATCAACAATTTTATACTAAATCGTAGCCCGTAAACAACTGCATCAACGAGTGCAGCCATATATTCATGATTAACAATGAAGGAAAAGACACAGGGACGATACATGCATATGTGCACGTACAGATAAGGAACGAATGAAGAAAAAGAAAAAGAATAACCAGGACACGTTTTCAATGTTTTTCATTTCTTTCATGTTCTAAACGTTTCTTTGCTTGTGAAGATAACTGTTTTCGTTACCTCAAGAACTGAGTTAATTATTACCTGAACTTCGACAAGTTCCTGATATCGAAATTGAAGAAATTGAGGGTGAGGTTTACATATGAACAGTACCACAAGTCCGGAATTTTCGTCCGTTTTGATTTTTAGAGATTAATTTTGTATGAGTGTAGTTCATTAATGCATATGGAAGACTATGTGATAAGGCGATTGGTGTTTTTGGACAGTTAATAATTCTGTTGGAGGTTGGAGATGCTGTTTCACATTGTAGTTGGGTTATTTCAGCTTTCAGTTCTTGTGTAATTCAATCGAATCGAACAATTTGAGTATATTACTTTGGTGATCGATAATATGAACGTAATCTAGTTGTTGATTTCATTTGATAAAAGAAAACCGGTAGTGCTTGTGATTAGGATTATGTAAGGTAAATATACATATTCGAATAATAGATATGACTGGTATTTATACTGTATAAAGAAAGAATGTTATTCTGGGTAATGGGAAATTTCCCACTGATACACATTCCAAGTAACATCACGTAATTGTTAAGATTCTTATAGACAGAAAAATGGTACCATTCTGGTCCGATGATGATGTTTATAGGATGAAAATATCACTGATAGACGATGCCTCGGAGTAAAAGATATATCTATGAGTTTGCTTAATACTGAAGTCAGTGTATGAATTGTTGTTTGGATATGTATCTGAAATAGAAAATAAGCAGACATAGTAGGTAATAGATAAAGATGTATCAACTAGTTTTTGAAAGAGCGAAATCTGTATGCTCTGCAATGGTAGATCTATTGTTTTGTTTTTTGTATGAAAGAGAAGGACTGAGTATAAAATTAGTGGTGTTGATTTTTAAAATATTTGTGGAAGAGTCTGTTAAATATTCACAATATTATTACAGCTCCATTGTTTTCATTTTGTATTGGATAATATAATTTGTACGTTCAATCATATGAAAACGACGGGTATCTATGGCATTCAGTACTTTTAATTGCCAATCCGATGTTGATTCCATGTATCAATTCTCCACAGAGAACTTACGAGGGAACATATTTAGGTGTTCAAACTGTATAGAATTCATCTTCTGTTCATAAGTTAACCTCGATGAGGTATGTAAATCCTGAAAGGGATTCATCCCCTCGTGCCTTTCATCTTCAGATTTCGTATCTTCGATGTATTTTCCCTATATAGATGTTTCCAAGTATCAACGCCTCCCATAGTTTTTGTAGATAGTATGAATAGTAAGAGAAATGCATATCTCGTAAAAACTAAGTTTGAGATTGTGAATCTTTTGTATAATCTCCTGCTTATTTGGACTTCCGATAAGGGTGAACGTTCATGCCACATCTCAAGGTATCACCTTACTAAAAAATGCTAAATACTACAAGGGAAATCCATTCAAGATTCGATATCTCAAGATGAAAGGTACGAGGGGATGAATCCCTTTCAGGATTTACATACCTCATCGAGGTCAACTTATGGATAGAAGATGGAATCTAAACAGCTTAAACACCTAAATATGTTTCCTCGTTAGTTCGTTCCACTTGTATGCTATCACATAAATCTTGTATCAGTCGTTTACTTGTACTGATAGCTTGCTGAATAATATCTTTCTTCAGTAGTTCTAATCTTTCGACTTCCTTTGTAGTAACAGACTCAATTGTAGATACTTGAGTAGTCTCCTTCAATTGATTAAGATTTGTATCAATATCATCGATCACACAATAGATCAGTGGATTGGATGAACATAGGGATGAAGATAGTGATGACGATGTTAATGCGAGACGATGTTTGAGCCAAGCAATATCCTCTTCAATTATCATCTGCTTTTTTGTTGCTGCCCATATCCGTCGAGCTGAAATCAACTGAAATCGATGAATAGAAACAAACATAGATGGAACGTAAAGGAAAGGATCTTCTTACATGTGATTTGTTTGGTTCAAGAGCGAAGAATTTCTGGAATAGTTGATGGTCGATGGCATTCAAGATTAACATCTCTCGTTTGTATTCGTATTCATCGTTCAATAGTTTCTGCTTTTCCTGAACGAAATGATGAACAATGGAAGATAATTTCTCCATTGCAGCAACATAATTATCTGGTTGAGTACATTTAGAATATATTTCTATTTGAAATTGTTGAATTGCATTGTGTGATTTTTGTAGATGTTGTTCAATTTGTTTGACACGTTCTTGAACAATCTGTTTCGATCTTCCATAGGTGTAATCGATAGAATATTTCTCTGCACGATGTTTTGACAGACGATGGTACCGTATATTCTGTGCCATTCCGATATCATAATAATATTTTCACTGTAGTTCTTGTAACTGCACATATAATAATCGATCAACTAAACTAATATATTTACGAACAAATTGAATCTTTTCATCCGTATTCGAAAAGCATGGGAGATCTTCAGTTCCACCAAAAACCGTCGAGAACATTTGGTAGAATACTGAATCCGGTATTTTCGAGTAATCGAATGTCTTCTTGATAATTGGTAACTCTTTGACTTCTCGTTTCGATGAATATTCACTTCCAATGACCAGAGCTGGGCAAATCAGCACTTTTTCAAGTCGCACGTCAGGACAAGTCAAGTCAAGTCAGAATGAAAAATATTATTCTCAAATAATTTCGAGCACACAAATCTTTTTCATTTAATATAATTTCTGTCTATCAATGCCCATTTCCCAGAAATCGTTTATTACTTGAAAAACAAAAGATCTATATCTATACGTGATGTCTAACGAAGATTCTTATTACATTTTAACATGGTTAACATCTGAAGCATTTTCTTTGACATTGATGCTCTGTGTTGACGAAAAAGAAATCCATTTGGAGAAAAAACTCTTTCTGCAGGCGTAGATGTTGCCGGAACACAAAGAACTTTCACTGCAAGTTTACTCAATGTTTTATATGCGGATGACTTCTGAAACACCAACATAGAATCATGATTGTCATCCCCATTAAATAGTGAAATCTCATCTCGAATATTTTGAAACGGATCGACTGATTTCTTCTTTTTTCCATTATTTTCAATATAAGAAAACAAACCTTTTCTTTTCTGATTAGCACTGGTCGAACATTCAACAGTAATTTCTTGTGTTTCAGTAACATCTGCATCAGAGATACAGTTCTGAAAAACAATGCAATGGTCCAAGACAAGACTTTGAATTTTAACTGCTGCATTCCTTTTCTTTTCATCAGTCAAAAACGACTCCGTTATCCATCTAAGAATGATGCCATAAGGAATATCGAATCACGATATAAATCATATGTCTTGTTTTTCTTCACTGATTCGTCCAGATCGACACCTAATTCTTTCAATAAACCACCAAAACGACCAATCAGCAATGAGAGTAATGTTTTGCATAAAGTACTTGTGTAAATAAGATTGTCTTGTTCATTGATTAAATCGAAATAAATTGATAAGATCGATGGAGAATTTTGTGCTTGTGTAAGTGTCGTTGCTTCGCCAAATAAAGTCAATATAGAGACAAGTTCATTTAATCCTGCCAAATCACGAGCACCCAAACACAATTCTTTGCGTTTTAATTCAGTTAAAAATGAATTTAATTGGCCATTGGGAATTTCAGGGACTTTTTGAACAGTATGTAATTGGCTATTCCATCGAGTTTTATTTGCCTTCGGAATACTTTTCCCAATGCCTTCTCATTTTTCGGCAAATTGTGTACTTGAATGGGCAATCCTTGCAATCTTCGACACTCTTGCCACTGTATGTCTCAAGCAGATGGCTTCTCAAAGACCATCGTGAACTACAAGTTGAAGGGTGTGGGCGAAACACGGAAGTCTTAGTTCACTTCCTGAAGAAATATTGTCGAAGCTTTCCTTCATGATGTTCATGATAATCTCTGCTGGACTGTCAGCTGATGAAGATGTCTTCGCATTTGAATCGTTTCCGATGTCATTGGAGATATCGTCATTTGCACCAGCCGTATCATCGCTTTCATCTTCGAAATACTGTTCAAATCCGGGAATGATTAAATCACCAAATGCTTTCACATTGTTCGATACATTATCGGTCACGATTCGAGATAATTTGTCTTGGATTCCGAACTCATTAATGACCGAATCATAATACTCGAGTAGTTTTTCGCTATAGTATGGCTTCCATCCATAGGTAGAAAGCATAGAACATATGATTTAAATGTTGCATCGATAATTGCATGACCTAAACAAGATTATTTTGAAGACGTGGCGAGAAAATAAATTCATACCTGTGATACAGAAGAACGGACGCATACGTCTGTCAGTCCAAATGTCGAGTGTCAATGATATAAACTGTGCCGTTGAAGAGAACTGTTTCAATGAATCATTCATACTGTTGTAAAGAGTGGGAATTGTCTGTCGACATAGATTTCGTTCACTAATCATCGAAAATTTTGGATCAACAATGTTCATGAATCTCAAAAATTCTGGTTTTTCAACCAACGATAATGGTAGACCAGGATCAATAATCAAATCTTGAATGATTGCATTTTGCAGTTGTACTTGTCTTTCATGGTCAGATGGATAGGTGCGTTTCAGACACGACGAGGGTTGATTTTTCTTCGAAATGAAATCAGCTAATTTCGGTTACTGTTGACCTTGTTCAATCAGTTGTCTTGACCATTCATCGAACGCAGCTTTATGACGTGTTGTTACGTGTCTATTGACGTTGGAAGTGACACCAAGATTATCTAGTATCACTTCATTACATAGGAGACATTTCGCTGACCAGTTCCTTTCATTCTTGATGATATGTGTGAAAAACTGATCGGGAAATTCACAAGTATCCCTCACCCTCACCCTCACCCTTAGTACTTGCGTCGTTGCTCTGCGACAAACTCTCCTTAAATGAATGATCTGCGATATGGACACACAGCATCTCTATTGACAAACAGATATGTGTTAGTTACCGGCGGTGATAACATTGGTGGGACCTGACAATTCTATATTCCATCAACAAAAAATGAATTAAATATCGATAAAATAAATAACAAACAGAATAATCTTCAATCATACGATTTTCAACTATGTATAGATATTTATTTGGCAGCTGAAAACTGCTTTCATTTCTTTTGCATGATGACAAAAAAATATGAAAAAGTCGATAAATTAATTGCATGATCCATCAAAAGTGATCAAATATCGAGTACGCCATGATTCATCCCCTTTGACATACGGATACCAAGAAATATAATTTGTATCCCAAACACTATTGTGTCGATTATATGCCATACCTTGCAAAATCGCTGAACTATTCGGTGCTGGAAGTGGAAGAGCTGTTGGCTGCTGATTTTGTAATATTGGACAAGCTAAAAGAATAAAACGGAAGTTTTTTGATTTGCAAACGAAAATAAATGATTTGAATTAACTCATTGGTGTGTCATACGATTGAACATTTAATGTAACATTACAATTCGAAGATAAAGTTATTTGACAAGAAAATGACTGAGCACCTCTTTGAAAAAACGATGATTGTGGTGCAATTTGTTTAACATCTATTTGAGTATCATATTGTTGCAATGCACATGAAGGATATTCTTCGGAACGACAAAAAAATGTGTAACAGCGTTACGCTATGGTAAATTGCGTCTAGAATTCGAAGGTCTCAATCTAGAGAGCTGATTTTTGTATCGTGGATGAAGTACGCCTAGATGCTTCGAATGACGCTTTACCCCTGGAAATTAAAAGTTTGACTTGGTTTTTACGCTTTTTCGTCACTAAAAAATGAGATATCGAGAAAAGTGAGGACACCATTCGATAGCCCGTGAAATTTTCTATCTGAATATCCATTTTGATCATATCTAGCTCTTGTTCCATGAAAAATTTATCGAAAGAAATGAGCACGACTTCATGGTCCCGTTCTAAAAAAATTAATTTTGTAGTTGTTGTCCAGTGCAGTATTTTAGATGTTTCTTTGTCAATAGAAGGAGTTTTTTTGAAAGTAGGGGCATATTCTGATAGCCCTGAAAATTCTCTACAAAATAGTCATTTTTCTAAAGTATATTCGTTTTTTGTTGAGGAGTAATTGAAGGGAATAGGAAGTTTTGTCGATTGACAAAGTCGAAAATTTGCACCTTTTTTCGATGCTTTTTTCGAAAGTCGCTCTCACTATTTCTTTTCTTGTGATGATTTATCCCAATGAAACTAGGTGAACTTGTGGATTTTCAAATGCTCTATCGGACTGTGCATTTTTCTCGGTCATTAGTACGTGCATGTGCTGCATGGGTGTGTGCCCATCGCGGGCGGTCATGAATAAAAAAATAGTT
>ERZ778026.3219-NODE-3219-length-14956-cov-101.784780_pt1 | contig 14956 bp, 20 predicted proteins | sample MGYA00375756_ERZ778026 | MGnify/ENA primary metagenome ERZ778026 (study PRJEB29350, sample SAMN05389820) | bioreactor metagenome | isolation source: Ammonium sulfate bioreactor | place: South Africa: University of Cape Town | collected 2014-02-18 ... | reverse complement strand
GATACTATTTACATTTACACAAATGTCGATGATTGTATGCAATTTGTTGAACAAACAAAAAATGAAAACGTTTGTATGATAGTTTCGGGTTCACTTGGCCAACATATTGTACCTCGTATACACAATCTATCACAATTGGATTCAATATTTATTTTCTGTGGTAATAAACAATATCACGAACAATGGGCTAAGAATTGGTCGAAAATTAAAGGCGTATATACGCATATTGGATCACTCTGCCATCATCTCAAGCAATCGGCCGAGGATTGTGAACAAAATGCTGTCACTAGTTTTAGTTTAGTCTCAACGAATATAGATGCATCAAGCATGAACTTAGATCAATTAGACCCGATGTTCATATGTACTCAAATTATTAAGGAAATACTCTTGGGGATCAAATTCGAACAAAAAGATATTTTAGATTTTACTCGTTATTGTCGAAAAATATTCGAGACACATAGTGAACAAGTTAAAACATTCGAGAATGACTATCGTCAACGACAAATACCGATACGGTGGTATACTACCGAATCATTTCTCTATCCTATGCTTAATCGAGCATTACGTTTGTTGAACATCGATGTTATTATTAAAATGGGATTTTTTATTAGTGATCTTCATCGAGAAATCGACGAACTATTTACCGATACCGCTAATTCACAGGAAATATTTACAGTGTATCGTGGACAAGGTATATTCAAAGATGAATTTCAAAAGATATGTCATACCAAGGGTGGTTTAATTGCTTTCAACAATTTTCTCTTTGCTAATACGGTTGAAAATGTTTCGATGGGATTTGTACAACGTGCACTGGCAAATCCCGATATGATAGGTGTTTTATTTACAATGAAGATCGATACACAACAATCAACAACACCTTTTGCTTTAATTCAAGATCAAGATAAACAAATTCTCTTTACAATGCATACAGTGTTTCGTATTCGAGATATAAAACAAATTGAACACGAAACTAAACGTCTGTTTCAAGTGGAATTAGAATTGGCAGGTGATAAAAATGATCAATATCTTCATATACTAACAAAACGCATACGAGAAGAAACATTTCCAAATTCAGACGGATGGAATCGATTAGGTGAAGTACTACTAGCATTAGGTAAACCGAAACAAGCAGAAGAAGTTTATCAAAGTCTACTACAGCAGGAAGCTGACGAAAGCAAACACGGGTGGATTTATAATCAACTTGGAAAGTGTAAACATGAACAAGAAGAATATAAAGAAGCCATTAGATTCTTCAAAAAATCCATTGCAATCCAGCAACAAATCGATCCTCTCAATCATTCTAGTTTAGCTTCTACTTATACCAACATCGGAAATACGTATTACAAGATGAATGCGTCTGCTAAAGCATTAAAATATTATGAAAACGCACTTGAAATTAATCAACAATCACTTTCTCCTATTCATCCTAGTTTGGCATCGAGCTACAACAATATCGGCATGGTATACAACATGATGAATAATTATTCGAAAGCACTTTCATTTTACGAAAAAGCACTTGTAATTCAGCAGCAATCATTACCGCCCAATCATCCTGATTTAGCCATGTCATATAATAATATTGGTTTGATATATGAAAATATGAAAGATTATACAAACGCATATTCATATTGCGAAAAAGCTGTGATGATTGGAGAACAATCATTATCTTCAAATCATCAAAATCTAGAAATCTTTAGAAAGAATTATGATAGAGTGAAAAATAGCTGCTAATTCTTCCATTTAAGACTAGCATTTACATCCAACATGCAAGAATTGAATATATACTACTGGAAAAATTCAGAACAAGTTCAATAGATCATCGAGTTGTTTGATAACGTGTGACTTATCCACAGAATTTTCATTGTTTTTGTTTAATAATAAAGCTTGACAATTGGCATTTCGTGCTGCAAGATAATCAAGTTTAAGATCGTCTCCAATATGACAGAGATATTCATTTGTACGTATATTTCCTTGTTTAGCAGCGTGATCGAATATTTCCTTTTGTGGTTTGTAAAATCCACAAGTTCTCGGAGTTAAAATAAATTGAAAATAATCACGAAGTTGATGTTGTTCGAGAAGTGACTCGAGACGTTCATCAAAATTCGAAATAACACCGAGAAGCTTTTTTGGTTTCAAATAATTAAGAACTCGATCAGCTTGAGGATTTTTTACCCAAAGATCACCTCGAGCAAATTCATCGTAAATAATACGACCTAACTTTTGTGATTGTTCCGATGTTAATTGAGCATCTTTAAATGCATATTCTACGACTAAATTCCACCATTGTCGAGATGTTATATTCGTATTAACACCATATCCAGGATGGATTTGATTGAATTGTCGAAAAGCTTGAATAAAATTCGTTTGAAGTTTTGTTTCATCGACTGATGAAATTTTAAAACATTCTTTAGCTAAACGTGCGTATTGATACGGAGCACCCTTTCGAACAGTGAGAAGAACATTATGAACATCGAATGTTAGTAATTGAATATTTTTCAAAAGAATTTTCGATGACATCTAGAACGGCGTATGTTCTTGTTTATTCGTGAGAAAAAAAAGGAAAATAGTTCGTTTTATTAGCTTAAAAATTTCATTGACATTTTTTCGTCGACATCAATACGCGCTAATGTTTCGCAAAATTCTTCAAACGTTATTGTTAAATCACCGTCGGCATCCTAAAAAAGACGAAAAGAATTTTTATTAGAAAAAAAATATTCGAATGCTGTACAAGTTCTTCGATTGTATGATCAGCAATCGTTGCGATCTGTTCATCGTGAATATTACCACCGACCAGCAATTTAAGTATTTCTAATAGTTCATTTCGATCAATTTTCGAATCATGATTTCGATCGTATATCTAGAAGATTTGAATATGAGAAAAAAAGTTAAGTTTTTCTAATTGAACAAACACTGAATAAGAATAATAATTTCTTTTCTTTTGTATTTAAATCTGTTGTTGCTTTACCACGACGAAATCGAGCGAGAATAAGTGCAAATTGTCGAAAATCAAGTCGATTTGCATCACCTATCAAAAAACAAATATTTATATTTGCATTTAATTTAATCGATTTGCATACCAAAATCAGCTACCATCACATCAACTAATCGTTCGCCTAACGGATTCATCGAAACTTTATTGATTCCCATGAAATCCTCTCGTGTTAAATATCCTGTTCGTGGATTTCGTTTTTCTAATTCTTGAAAACGTGCATATAATTTTTGCAATTGTTTCGATGTAAAACCTGCAAGCAAAGTGTTATGTTATCGTTCAAATTGTTTTTTCGTCTACCTGTTTCAGCACAGATCGATTCAACTTGATCCGCAGGCAACGACGCACTTTTATTTGCTCCCATGGATAAATGAAAAAGAAATATACGCATGTATACAGCCTACTTATAAAACGATTAGAGATGATAAATAGAGAAAAACAGAATGAAAGGCTTTTTTATGACATTATGTACTATTAATATATGATTTTGTTTGTTTCTTTATTTGTTTCTTTCTCTTCGGACGGTCAATGAAAATTAAATTTCGACTAGATTTTCCAAAAACGCAAACAAACAAATAAGCAAAACAAACGAGAATTATTCTTTTTTGTTTAATTACGACGAAAACATCGTCGAATGTATTCACTAAAGCGAGAAAACGGTATTGAACCACAATGGCCAACCGGTCCAATAATCGCACAAAGTGGCAAAAAGAAAAACGTTGCAAATATCCACGATGTCAACACTAAAGACAAAAAACATTTATATAGAAATGAGATCTTGTTAACTTACTAATTGTCATTAAAAATTGACCCATTTCTCTGAATGAACTGAGTGATGAAAGTGTCATCGAAAATCCTGCAGCAAATGTCGTAAACGCAGCCATGAAAACAGCTGAACCAACACGAGAAATCGATTCATTGACACGTGTCAAACGTTCAATATGATATTCTTTGAATAATAAACGCCATTTGCTCAATTGTGAATCGTTTTCATATTGATTTCGAATTCGTTTTCGTTCATTTTCAATATCGTTCGAATCGGCATGAATATATCCGACACCGAAATGTACAACAAAATCAACTGATAAACCAACAGACATGATCACAATGATTGCTTCAACAATGCCTAATTCCCAATTCAAAATCGCAAAGATCGCAACTGTATCAGCTAAATAACAAAAAAACAAAAAAAATGACTGGATCGTTTTTCTTTTGATGTGAAAAGTTACCAATCGCAAAAATGATGGTTATCAATGCATAAATTGCAATAAAAAGATTGCCAGATGTAAGAAATAAAACTAAGAGTGCAATGGCTAATGAGGCAATGAGCGATGAAAATGAACCGACAAGTAATTCACGTTGAATACCATAGAAAGCAAAACCAGGTGATGAAAACCAAGCGTGTTGAAAATGTTCGGGAGCATGAGTTTTGATATAAGGATCGAAGAATTGTTTGACTTTTAAATAGTATTTATTATACGAATCATAATCTGTACGATTGAAAGCTCCTCGAATCGTAATAATCACGGCAAATGGTCGAACACTACCATCGATTGGCGATGGTTTATCGGGCAAAACAGCCCAATTGACTGATCGTTGTTTTTTTAATTGTTTTTCACAGAAATCTGCAGGAATATTATTCGCACCAGCAGCACCTGTTAGACATTGCATACCAGTTTTCAATGCTGAACGATGATATTCTTCGACTAATTGATCACGATAGGTTGTATTCAAAATTTTTCGTAATTCATTGAGATTCAAATGTTTTTCAATCTGAAACGAACATTTTTTTGACAAACTCGAAAAATTCAATCGTTCATACTTGTTCACGATAAGCAGCTACTAAATTTTGAGATTTTGTCGTTTGTTGAAGATATTTCATCATTTGAGCTTGATTAGTTTGTGAAATATTTCTTTTAATTTCATCTTCGATTATTTTCGTTAATAAAATATCATCACTTGTCAATTGATAGAATGCTTGAAAGTCTTGTTCTAAATCATAGTTCGACGCAAACAGATCTTTTCGTGTTCCTAAATGATGAATAAATTCTTTGAAAAAGTCTAATGTTGGCTTTTCATTTAATTTTATTGGCATTAAATGCAAATGGCCTCGATCATTCATATCGAATATATATCCATCGTCGATATCTTGAATACCGAATATAAACGAAACGGCTGGATAAGCAAATAAACGTCTATCTTCTTTTAAATAACCATTGAACTGATTTTTCATAGCAAATTCATAGATTTCCATGGGATTCTGTTTTAAGAAGAATGTGACTTTTTGTGTTCGAGGTACTTGTAATTTAGGAAAGTAGAAAACACCGATAAAACCCAAGAGACCAAGAAGAAAAAATAAACTCACAAGAATATATCGACATTTATGAATAACAATCGGAAGAAAATGATTGAAGATATAATTTCGTAGATTTTTACATTTCAAACTAAAATGTTCACAAATATGTTTCGATGATGTTTGCCGTTTCTTGGAATAGAATAATTTCGAAACAAGAGTTTGAATACATTTTTCATAGATAATCTAAATTAAACAAAATAAAAATGAATTGAATTTTGAAAGGAATATTTTTGTCTTACAGCAAATGCAGCAATAGCTGTAACTGTAATAATAAAAAAAATCAAAATACAAGTACCAGTAAAAACACCGAATACTTGAACGAATGAAATATTTGTTAATAGATTTGTAAAAAATGCTGCAGCAGTTGTAAACGATGTAACAAACATGGATGATGCTGCATGTTTGAGTGTATTTGACATGATTTCAACGAGTGCATCTTCAGTGAGAATTAACTTTCGAATTTCATCGGTATTATTCATTGTTAATGATTGATGAGATTGAAAGGCATTTGATGGCGAAGGTTGAATTTTCTTTTGATTGGAGGATCCATTCAATGGTACTTCGACATCATTGATGTGCTGTTTGTCTTGATAACGTTTTAACCAACCGAGTTTTTCTTGTTCCCAAGTATCAAAAAATACGAATATATCATCACAACCAACACCGATTAATATAAATGCACACATGAGATTCATGTATGGAAATATCGGTATTTGATAAATAACTCGATAGATAAAATAACTCACACCAAGAGAAAAAACAGCACCAAAAACAATGATCAATGCAATTGAAATACTTCGAAGATAGAGAATTGTTATGGTGATAATCAATATCGCAGCTATAGCAACTAGTAGCATATCTAAAAAAGAATTGTTATTTTGTAATTGTTGTTGAAAATACGATTACCTTTATGTATCTGAGCCATGGCAGCTTTTTCTCTGACATTCGCTAGATTCAATGCAATCAAACGAACGTATCTATCATGATATGTTTGAAATAATTGTTTGTTGCGAAAGTATGTTTCGAATAGATCAACTAGTTTTGCTCCTTTTAAATTAGCCACTAGAACAATGACTTGTTCAGTTTCGTTTACACATTGATATTTACATTGGCAATATCTCTTACAATCACGTGTCGATTCTACACATGATTCTGTGAGGAAATTATTTCGATAATCATCAACACAACCATGTGCAAGACAATAATCAATTGAATATGGTTGCCGACGTAAACACATTGTTTGATCACGTGTTCGATTGACTCGAACCATTCGATAGTTCGTTATGTAGATCATTGATGTTGAAACTTTGGCATCGAGTTTTGATTGGGTAAAATTATGCAGAAAATTTTTATCAACAAAATGATCGAATATAAATCGTGTGATGTTCTTATAAAAACACGTATGACGTAGTGTGGCGTAGACAGCTTTGATTTGTTCTTGATATGTTGAATAATTAGCATCATGTTCGGTTCGAACACGATTGAGAAATTGATCACTCAATGGAATATCCATGTAACCATTGAGATAGTAGGGTAAACAAGTATGAAGAATCGAACGAAAACGTTCGACATCATCGGATGTGATCGAATCACAAGTAGTTTTCGATGAGTAGAGCGCAACGAATGTGGCTAATGAAAGACTTGGCATTGATTGGAGTGAGAGGAGAGTTTTGAATTTTTTTTCCCATCGACAAATAGATTTAAGATGATCGAGAGAGAGAAGATCCGACGATGGATCGACACGTTCCATGTAGAATTCAATCATTCCATCACGACCTATTCGACCACGATATTTCTCTTCAATTAATTGAGCATATGGTAAAAATAAATCAAAATCTAATCTCGATGATTGATAATTCTTCTTATCGAATTGTGGAAGATTTCGAATAAAATCTAAAATTGTTATGTTAATCCTACACGAAAACAAGAATCATCATTATGAAAATCTATGAATTCAATAGTTTTTTTTTTACATTTTATCATCGACATATTTCACAATTGAATTTCGAATATCAAAATGTCGATCACGATGCCATTGGTAGACTAATGGTGCTTGTAAGTTCTCATCATAATCTTCATCTTCATCGATTTCTTCCAAATCATTTTCATAGAAATTATCATTTAAATCTCGATAGTCATTTAATTCATTGTCGACATTTTTCTTTTTCCATAAATCACTTTTCATCAACAAATCCGATCGATACGATTTCTCATCGAGATCTTCAACTGTAATATTATAAAATTGATGAAATACACCGAACAATTCATTTCTATCCAATGGTAATTCATAAGCTAAACGAAATTTTTCCGATGCATGCCATAGAACCATTAGTTGAGAAAAGATCGTTCCTTTTCCACGTGCGCCCCATCCCTGTACAAAACAAAATATCGAACTCATGTGTGTCGTTGAACGAAATCGTGACTTACGATTCTCGGATCGGAAAAATCTGGAAACGGCGTAAAAACAATGCCGATCGTTGTTAATAGCACACATATGAATACAACTGAACTTAGCACAAACCAATGATGACGAACAAGACAACGCGAATAACTGAAAGAATAAGTTGCGGATGTTTTTTTCTCTTTCGTCATTCTTAACCAATCCTGAAATAAAATCAACTAGAGTTCGCTTACGTACAAAGTATTCGAACGTGACAACATTGTCTCTGTTCTAAAATAAAAGATAATCGATCAAGATCGGTGTATACAGAATAGTTATTTGATTTCGAACAAGTGAATTTATGTTAATTATAGGGCAACGAAACACGAGAACAGTTGAATGTTTGACTAAAATGATCTTTAATCAAAGAGAAATAGCCTTCGTTTTGTCCGTTGCTAGGATTGTTTATTCTTCATTTAAAAGTCCTCGAACAAATAAGAGCGAAAAAAAGAAAAGAAAACGGCAGAGAAATATTGCCCGTTAGGTTTTTTTTCACGTTGGAATTCGATAAAAATATGATTTAAATCGTCATCAATAAAATAAAAACAAACTTACATAAATTCAATGTTATAACTATGGAGTAAAACGTAAAAAGAAGGAGAGCGAGAAAGGGAGACAACGAGGGACATGAAGGATTTCATTCCGATTTGTATTGATATATTCACAATAAAAAAAACGAAAGAAAGAAACCAAAGAAAAAAGAATGAATGTCTCGAAAATCTGTTGTCTCATTTACATTTAAAACTTCGGGTCATTTTTGTTTTAAGAAAAAAGTTTAAACCTTAGGTGAATACATATTTGAAGTAGGTATAAAAAGCAATTAGGCTGCCGAAGTATGTCAATGTTGAATGGTGAATAGAAAGAATATGATTTAAATTATTTTAAAAAAATGCCTTTTTTCCTTTTTTTCTTCTTCCTTTCTTTTTTTCTTTCTTTCTTTCTTTCTTCGGAAAAGGAGAAAAGAACTTCAGACGATCAATTCGTGATTGCTAAGTCGATTGTTGTTTTTTTTTTCTTCTTTTATGAAAAAAATTGGATTGTAATAGTCAAACGTGCTTTACATACATATACTCAGAGTGCATGTCAACAAAAATACTTCACCTAAGTTCGAGTTCGATACGAGTTGGTTTTCTAATTTCGTTTGCATCGCGCATTAATCTATCGATATAAAACCCATATGTAAAATAAATAAATGAATGTACTTATCTCGATGGCCTTCGCACGTTTTTCTCGATCATTTGATGCATAAAATGGGCGATTGGTTTCGGTTGAATAAAGACAGCAAAAAAAAAACACACGATAAAAACCTTTGAGATGCAATCTTCGAAGTAACACAAACGACTTTCCTTTTTCTATTTGCAATGGTAAATGAAGTGGTCTCAATTCGACCACGGTTGATTCCATCCACGCGATTTCTGTTAGCGATTCTTCTTTGTCTTGGTTTTATTGTTCAATATGCACAACGACTTAATCTATCCATAGCGATCGTCTGTATGATCGATCGAACTGGACTGAAAAATATAACTAGTGCTGATCAACACCGGACATTTTTATTTGAGGAGAGAAAATTCCATTGGAACGAATGGAATCAACAGATTATTCTTGGATCCTACTGGGCTGGATATTTGCTAACACTTATTCCTAGTAAAGTAGAAATCTTCGATGATCTTGCATGCATATGCTTTTTCCGATCGTAGGTGGCTGGTTTTCGATTACTCTCGGAGCGAAAATCATGGCTGCAGCAGCCATATTTATAAGTTCATTGGCAACAATTGCATTGGGAAGTATCTATTTTTTCCCTGAGATTTCCTTTCCTATTGTTGTCACTTTGCGAATATTAATCGGCGCAGCACATGGCGTACTTTTCCCTGTAACATATACTCTGTGGGCTCAATGGGCTGTACCAACAGAACGAGGAACATTATCGTCAGTTGGTTTCTGTGGAACAAATATTGGCACATGTAAAGAAAATCAATATTTTTTTTTATTTTGATTCACTTCTACTTTGCTTTCTAAATATATAGCATTTATTGTTGTGGTTGGCGGTTTATTTTGTCGGTATGTAAATGCAGGATGGATTCATACAATTCTTTTGTCGGGTGTTCTCGGCTTTCTTTGGCTTCCTCTTTGGTTTTTTCTCGTATCAGATACGCCAGGAGGTCATAAAACAATTAGTAGTGAAGAACGAGAATATATTCAAAATATCATTGGTACAAAAACACAAACTCAAAAGCCACGATCAATTTCCTTGATGGCCTTGCCATGGAACGAAATTATTCGATCGAAATCAGTTATTGGAGTATTTTTTAGTGAATTATGTAATCTATTTGGATTGTTTTTCTTCTTGGGTAATCTTGGTAAAATTCTAACGGAAATTCAAAAAATTTCAAGTGAATATACAGGCTATATATTAGCATGTGGTTTCATGTTCATGTTAATCGGTAATATAACGGCAGGTATGAGAAATGATCGTGACAGACATTGAAAAAAAAGAATTATTACGAATTTTTTGTCTAGGAGTTATTGCTGATACACTTGTTCAAAAGAATATGATGACTTTAACAGGCACTCGAAAATTATTCAATTCATTAACTTCATTCCTGCCTGCTTTATCTATGATATTATTATGTTTTTGTGATGAAACAAGACGACCATTGGGTATATTCGCGATTATTCTCTTCCTATTTGGTTCTGGTATGGCATATGGTTCAGGTTATGTCGTCAATTATTCTGATATAGCACCTGCGTATGCTGGATTAATGTTCGGCATTGCTACATCAATCTCTTCATTCGGCGCGGTTGTTGGCAATTTAATTGCTGGAACTATTCTTAAACGTCCAGTACTTGAAGACTGGAGAAAATTATTCGTTCTCTTTTTCATTGCTTATATAATCGGAGGACTTGTCTTTTTAATTTTGGGCTCGGCTGTACCCGAAAAATGGGCGAAATTGAAAACGCAACAAGATCAAAGTGAAGCGAAAAATGAAGAAGAAATTGCACCTATGAAAGACGACGAACAAGACACTGAAGAAAAAAGATACATTAATGCATAAATCATTTTTATATAAATTACTTTCTTTCAAATAAATATAATATAAATGTAGTTTAGCGTCGAAAGATGTCGCATAGTTATGTTTTCGTGAGGCATAAAGAATATCTCCATGGATTTTGTAGTCAGACATTTTACAGAATCCAGTATTTATTATTTTTTTTCCGTTGTGATGTTACCAGCAATGTCATTTAATTGTTCTTTGTACAAAAAAAGAATTGTTATTTTCTTTTTCTCTCTAGATTAGTTCAAACATTCTTATTTGAAAGAGAAAAGCAATGGCTTCAGGAGATGTTCAATCCGATGAAAGTCTTTATCCAATTGCTGTTTTAATTGATGAACTACGTAACGAAGATGTTCAAGTAAATAATTCAATATTATTGTTGTTGTTTTTTTCTCGACAGCTGGTTTTTTTTCTCATTCTTAGTTACGATTAAATAGTATTAAGAAACTATCCACTATTGCGTTGGCATTGGGTGTCGAACGTACACGATCTGAATTAATACCGTTTCTTACAGATACGATCTACGATGAAGATGAAGTACTCTTAGCATTAGCTGAACAATTGGGCACATTTACAGCACTTGTCGGTGGTGAAAGTTATGTTCACGTATTATTAGTAAGTTAATCGAACGAATAAGAAGACAAAACCGAATGAAATATTTATTTCTTTAGCCACCATTGGAAAGTTTAGCTCAAGTCGAAGAAACAATTGTACGTGACAAAGCTGTCGAATCTTTACGTATCTTAGCACCACAACATTCATCAGCTGATTTAGAAACCTATTTTATTCCAACAGTTAAACGTCTTGCACAAGGCGATTGGTTTACTTCGCGTACATCCGCATCGGGTCTTATTTCCGTTTGTTATTCACGTGTTTCGAATCATGTCAAAGGTGAATTACGACAATTATTCAAAAATCTTTGTCAAGACGATACACCGATGGTTCGTCGTGCAGCTGCATCGAAACTCGGCGAATTTGCTAAAGTCGTTGAACAAGATTATTTACGTCAAGAACTTGTTTCACTATTCACAACTCTTGCCAATGACGAACAAGATAGTGTTCGTCTTCTTGCTATCGAAGCTGGCATAGCCATGGCAGGCCTATTTCGACCCGACGATCTCGAACAACAAATGATGCAAACATTACGTGCAGCCACTGAAGACAAATCATGGCGTGTTCGTTATGTTGTCGCCGATAAACTCGTCGATCTACAAAAAGCTGTTGGTCCCGAAATAACAAAAACTGATTTAGTTGGCGCCTATTGTTCGTTATTAAAAGATCCCGAAGCTGAAGTACGTGCAGCAGCTGCATCGAAATTAAAAGATTTTTCAACGAATCTACCAACTGATACACGTGAACAAATTATCATGTCACAAATATTACCATGTGTCAAGGAATTAGTTGGCGACATGAATCAACATGTCAAATCAGCTTTAGCATCGGTTATCATGGGTCTTTCACCGATACTTGGCAAAGAAAATACACTTGAACATCTTTTACCATTATTTCTTAATCAATTAAAAGATGATTATCCCGAAGTTCGATTGAATATCATTTCGAATCTTGAATGTATCAACGAAGTAGGTTTTTCATTGAATAATAATAATAATCGAGGGAAAATATTTCATTTTAATTAACAAAAAAAAGGTTATTGGTGTTCGTCAATTATCTCAAAGTCTTCTTCCGGCTATTGTTGAATTAGCTGGCGATGCTAAATGGCGTGTTCGACTTGGTATCATCGAATATATGCCGTTATTAGCCGGTCAACTTGTACGTCTTTTCATTCTTTCAAAAATAGACAAAACTCTTGTTTTTCTTTTCTTCATCTAGGGTCCTGAATTTTTCGATGAAAAACTCAGTAGTCTCTGTATGAGTTGGTTAACTGATCATGTTTTTGCTATCCGTGAAGCAGCAACAAATAATTTAAAGAAATTAGTTGAAAAATTCGGTCGTGATTGGGCACAAAACACAGTTTTACCTAAAGTCATTCAATTAGCACGCGATCAAAATTATCTCTATCGAATGACATGTCTATTTGCTATTAATGTATGTGACAGAAAAACAAATCAATCGAATTCATCGTTGTTTGTGTTTAGACTTTGGCTGAACCATGTCAACAAGATATCACCCAACGAATGATGTTGCCAACAGTAATCACACTTGCCAGTGATCCCGTTGCCAATGTTCGATTTAATGCTGCTAAAACATTGCATCGAATCTATCCTGTACTTGATCAAACGTATGTGACTTGTGACATATTTGTTTTCGTTGCTCATGTTTTTTTCTCTTTTCTAGTGCATTGGCAATCAGTGTTAAACCATGCTTGGAAAAACTCAGTCAAGATGCTGATCATGATGTTCAATATTTTGCTAATGAAGCTCTTGAAAGTAAGTCAAATTTCGATGCTTAAAACTAAATTCCATCAAATCCGTTTATAGAAGTTATCGAAGCTTTATAAAAGAAGCAAAATACGTTGACAGAAATATTCATTCATGGTCTGTCACTTGTTATTTTTACATATTTCTTTCTTTTTGTTTGTCTTTTCGTACTAACAACAACTAATAATTTATTTTTTTTTATTTCAATTGAAACTCATTTTGTTTTTCTTATGACTCGTTTAGATTTGACAAAGTCTTTATGAAAAATCCAATGATCACAACAAGCATGAACATAATTTCTTTTCTTTTTCTCTCTTTCTCTCTCATATTTTATATGTAATTCTCTTTTGTTGTGTCACACCCTTCTAAATGTTGTCATGTTTCTCGTCTTTTCTTCATACGTTCGATTTTCATATGAGTTTTCTTTAAGAAAACATTTCGAAAAAAAAGCACAAAAGCCAAACAATAAGTTTATTTTGCGGTTCTTTTCCTAAAACAAAACAATAGTGTATACTTTCTTTTTTTTTGAAAAACTTAGAAATATACTAAATAAAAACAATTTCTCTAACAAACTGAAAACGTTATTGCTACAGGTTGCTCAATTCAGCGAATTACATCTTTGTAATGACAGAATCATGATGAAATAACGTTGACGGAAAAGAACGCATAAAAGCACGTCGCATTCTTTCAATTCTGTCATCTTTTCATACATACTACACGCAAATGAATACCACCGATGATTTTTTTTCAAATCTTCGAATAGAAGATATTTTATCTTTGGCACCAGCTCCTCGTGGCGAACGTCTACCAGTGTTACGAGTTTTCTTGGCCAAATATCGAACATTTCCATGCATATTTTCATGTGTCAAAGTGACTGATGATGTTACATTTCATGTACCAACTATTCTGAATTATATTCGTGATGAACTCAAGCACGATATTACGAAGGATTGGATTCGGCGGGGATACAACGAACGAACTAAACAAACATTTATCACTTGTCAAACATGTGATCTAGGCCGTGGACTTGTTATCACTTGGGATAATTCACATGTGGAATCCGACGTACAAAATCCAAACAGCATAAAAGCTGACTATGACGAAAAATATTTTCATATTGTTGATAACATCAAGTTTTATTATTTTCGTGAACATGATGCTTATGTTCAACAATTATCAGATAAATTTGCTGATATGACACTTCTTAAATCGAAATCATGTTCATTACAAATGATTTGTAAACAACAATGTGGCTATTATCTTACTGGAATTAAAATTAAAAAGCCATTGATCACCAATATGGCCTTGCATTATGGTGAAAAGTTTGTCCCCATTCATAATAAAATTATGTCAAGTCTCAATGAAAAAGAGTCACATGGTATTGTTCTTCTTCATGGTGTTCCTGGCTCAGGTAAATATAAAAACTCAACAATAATTTTATATTTATTCTCAAATATTTGTCATCTTAGGAAAAACACATTATATTCGATATTTGATTCAAGAAATCAAAGATAAAACACTCATTTATGTTCCGCCAGATATGGCACAAGAAATCTCATCACCGGGATTTCTACCCTTTCTCATGAAATACGAGAATGCTGTTTTAATCATTGAAGATGCAGAAAATATCATCAAAGATCGTAATGATACGACAACTCCATCACAAGCAGTTGCTAATCTCCTCAATTTGTAAGTCAAACGGAAATTTCTTATCTCAATTACGATTATAATTCTTTTTGT
>ERZ778026.3213-NODE-3213-length-14974-cov-10.084590_pt1 | contig 14974 bp, 10 predicted proteins | sample MGYA00375756_ERZ778026 | MGnify/ENA primary metagenome ERZ778026 (study PRJEB29350, sample SAMN05389820) | bioreactor metagenome | isolation source: Ammonium sulfate bioreactor | place: South Africa: University of Cape Town | collected 2014-02-18 ... | reverse complement strand
CGATCTCGAGAGGTGGCGTCGTTGTCCTCGTCGTCGTTATACTCGTCGTCGTCGTCGTTGGTGTTGTTGTTGTTGGTGTAGCATTGGCATTGGGAGTCGTGGGCACAGCCGCAGCATCGACGCACGATACAGCAGCAGCAGCAGCAGCATCTCGCTCAACAGCATCGAGTTGTTGTTCGAGTTGCGGATACAATCGCTCGGTCGCTGGTGGTGCATGGTCGACCTCAGCGGCACTCTCGATAGCGCCATCGACATCGACATCATCGTCATCACCACCATCATCTCCACCATCGTCGTTACGATCGTCGTTATCATCATCATCGGGTTGTTCTTGATAGTAATACATGGAGCTCGTGCTCGAGGATCTCATGGCCGAGCCATCGAACGACGTATTGAGCGCCACCGAGAGATTCAACGCAGGCGATTCGAGCTTATTACGTTGACGACGTTGACGTCGTTGTTGTTGCGGCGGCGACGGCGACACCGACGACGAGGCCGACGAGGCGCCAGAGCTCTCGCCCGGTCGCTGGAACAGCGTTCGATGTTGATCGGCGATGGCCGCGATCATGCGATCGAGCAGCTCGCCGTAATGTGCTGTACCGGCCATGATTGAATCAGCAGGCCGTTTGCCGTCTAGACGACTATTGATAGACGATTAAGTGATTGATAGATGGATAGAGATAGAAGGATGAGTGAGGGAGTAAGAGTGTATGATGTGTTGATGTGTTGATGTTGCGCACGCGCAGGCAGGAAGACAATGAACGAATGGCACACGAGCTCGAACCTCCCGAACCCCCAGACCCCCCGACAATAATCATCAGGCTCGAGAGACCTCATCGATGCAGCCTAAGCACCTTACTACTCGAATGGTAGCCGGGTCGTCTTCTTCTTCTCCAAAACAAACAACAATCTATACAACGCGATAGGCGAGGGAGGACCCACTGACCTTGGTAGAGCGAGGTAACCCTACTTGACCTGGAGGAGCACGCCTGCTGCGACGCCCGAGAAGCCCGGCTCCTGGTCGACCGTCAAGTATCGCACTCGAAAGTCGTACGGTACGTCGGGCGACAGGACCTTGGGGGCCTTGGTGACCATCGAGTAGAGCCGTCGTCGTTCGTGCATGTAGGAGCCGAGGATCGAGTAGCTGCGCGAGGCGTCGGCGCTCGACTCTCGGAACTCGATGAGGTACTGGCCGTCGTGCGGCGGCGCCTCGGGATACGGCAACCAGACGATCGACAGGAGACCTTCGTTCGATATCGGAGTCACGATCGGAGCAGGCCACGAGCTGTCGTCGCCGTTCTTGAAGGCCACCGGCGGGATGGAGAGCTGCGTGATGCTCGAGAACACAGGCTCCGCGCTGTTGAACGCGACCCTGATGCGAAGCTTGATCGTGGAGCCTGGCGCGACCATCACTCGCGCACTGGGATGGTTCGGACCTTTCACGGCGAGGAATTGCCACGAGTTCGACTCTTCCTCATCGAAGATCTCGACGGTGTAGGAATAACAGTCGGGTTGCGACGGCCAGCGGAGCTCGAGATAGTTCGGCGCAACGAGCTTGGTCGCGATCGCGAACGGCGGCTGCTGCTGCTGTGGTTGCTCTTGGTGTGGTTCAGCGTGGACACACACGATCATGATGGCCACCACCACCACCACTACCACCACCGAGGCGAGAGAGCAAGCTGAGGGCCTGCGAGGAAGAGCGAGGGACGGCATTGGAACGAGGGGCAGCGAGCGAGGGAGAAGGCAGCCAGGCAACTGAGCGGAGAGGATCCGATCAACGTCGGCGACATTGGAATGTTCCATCGCTCTCTGTCGATCAATGGATGACGACGACGACGACGACGATGAGGGCGGTATAGTTGTGCCATCATGGAGCGGTGGGCTTCATTACTTGCGGTTCACACAATGAATGACACCGAAAGTCATTGGTGACGGCACGAGGCGAGTAGGGACAGTGAGAGAGATTGAGAGATCGAGAGAGAGATAAGAGATGAACAAGAGAGTGGGGCAACGAAATCATTGGGGGAGAGACTGGACAGACACTGAATGCGGTTCGTTCGATCGGTCGAAGGCAGGTAGGCAGGCACGAACGAGCGAAGGCACGCACGAACGAGCGAAGGCGCGCACTCAATGTCGAATGGGACCCGAACGGGTCGGAAGACGAGGGTCGAGGCTTACCTCCTGCCGCCGAGCAAGGCCAGGACGTACATGAAGATGGTCAAGATGTCGAGGTAGAGGTTGACGGCGGCGAAGATGTACTCGTCGGTCGGGTACTTGTTGACGATGAGCGACATGTCGAAGAGCAGGTAGCACACAAAGAGAATGATGACGATGAGGCACACGACGTTGTAGTACCACTCGTAGACGTAGATCGACGGGTAGATCCAGTAGAACATGAACGAGAACGACCAGAAGAGCAGGCACATCGAGAGTGCCAGGATCACTGGAGCAGCCAAGCGAGCGAGTGAGTGAGTCGATCAATACCGAGCAATGTCGATATCAATCTCGGTGAGATGCGTGAGAGCGAGATACGTACCAAGAATCAACCAACGGAAGTCAGCTCGAGTGATGACGACGTAGCCGACGCACACGAACACGACGCCGAACGTGATCAAGACCGCCTCGATGACGATCCTCAACTCATAGAAGCACACCAATGTCGCGACGAAGAAGCCTGAATACCATCATTGTTAGAGCCACGTCTGAACAAAGAGAAAAATCGCCAATAAAATGCGATTGAAGGCTGAGATATGGGCGGTGCGTGACGAGGTATGCGTGACGAACGAATCAACGAGGTAGAGAGAGAGAGAGAGAGAGGCGCGGGGCGTACCGCTGGCCAAGGTGAAGATCGTGAGCAGGATGGCGGCGGGACCCTTCTTCTTGCGGAAGACCAGCAACAAGATCAGGCTCGTGAGCTCGAGTACGAACGCCACGATCCATGTCCAATACGACTGCTCGACGATGAACTCACGCACGTCGTCGATAAAGTAGAAGAACGACGACATGCCGGCGACCAGCAGCAGCTGCGCCGTGACGATCAGCAGCACGTTGCGCACGAAGACGGCGCGCGCCAGATCGAACGTGCGCGACGACGAGGCGCAGCACGGCACCAAGCTGCCATCATGGCTCGACGAGCCGTAGGAATCCACGTGCTGTACGCTGACCATGTACGTGGGCTGCGCGGCCGGCATCGAGTACGGCGATGCCTGCTGCGTCGCGTACGGCGGCGCATAGTACGCGCCTTGCTGCTGCTGCTGCTGCTGCTGCGGCACGGCGTATTGGTTGCTCGGCGCAGAGAGATTGACCGGCACATCCTCGCCCTTGCCAGCGTAGTACGAGTCTTGCGTCATGGCGGTGGAGATGGTTTGGCTACGTGCCACGTCGACGATAGAAAGAGATCGAGGTTGGATTGAAGGCCAGAACAGAGGGAAGGAGCTGGTGGTGGTGTGGCTGAGGCAACGAGCGTACTGAGAGACAATCGTGCCAATCGATGTTGATACGCACGCGCTCTCAGTAGGCCTCTACTCCGCACCATGAATCATACTCGGCTTTTTCCTCACGCTCCACGTCGACTCTCCGATTCCTGAGGAGCATACGGAGAGCCTCAGCTGCCTTCGCTCCGCCTTCGCCTTTTTCACATTCGATTTTTCGGTTTCGCTATTCATTTGTTTCGTTGCCTCCTCGCATACACTCCGCCACTCCACTCCGCACCAACGCGAGCGATATCATGGCCGATCCTCTCGAGAGCCTTCGCGAGTTCATTCGCGAAGGCAAGGAGCCTGTCGAGGAGGGAGATGAGCTCGTGTTCGGTGAGATCAGGTGAGTTTGGAGGCCGCGAGATGGAGGCTGAGATATCTCTCGTGGTATCTTGCTGATATGGTTGGATCTCTCTATCCATCTCTCTCTCGCTATCGTCGTAGATACACAAAGCGAGAGCCAACGAGCTTCGTACGTCGTGGTGGCGCTCCATACACGATCTATGAGATTTGGGTGTTCTGGAAGAACAAAGGTTCGAGGCTCGCTGGCTCTCTGGCTCGTGATATGGCACTCGCACTCACTCGCACTCGTCGACGTAGAGCTGCCCGAGAAGGAGTATCTGCAGCTGTGTCAACGACAAAAGGTGGCATTCGTGTCGAAGCTCGATCGCACGAAGCTCGAGGAGGCGCTGACCAAGAGCGATGTCGGTGGAGCGCTCCCGAGCGTCGTGTCTCGCTTGCCCGAGAAGCGCAAGCTGCCGGCCGAGGCGTCGATGGCGACGACGCCCGAGCCGAAGCGCGCCAAGGTGTCGGAGATGTCGCTCGAGCTCGAGTCGTCGATCGTGCAGGCCAAGCAGCAGTTCCTGGAGTTCCTCGAGCGTCGACACGTCGAGTACTCGCCGTTCATCGCGCTGTCCGAGTCGGCTAATGGTGCTGCCGCCATGTCGATCTCATCATCGTCATCGAGCCAAGATGCATCGACAGGCGAGGGTTCGTCGACCACGAGCACTTCGCGATATCATCGACGAGCAGTGATCGACAAGGAGTCGAACGTGCCCGAGGAGTTGATCGCCTCGATCGCGCCGTTCATCGATGTCGACAAGGCCGCCACAGCGCAGGTGGTTGCGCTGGAGCGGCCGCTCACGACGCGCATCTCGGTCCTGCAATCCAAGACCAAGAGCTTCACGCCGGTCGTGGAGTTGATCACACAACGACGCAAGGAGGAGGAGAAGAAGCTGCGAGCCGAGCGGGCGCACAAGTCTCGTTCGCAGCGGCCACCGTCGGCGTCGGCGACGCAGCGCAGCTTGGCGTCCGAGTTCAAGATCGACACCGCTGGCTCGTTCGCCGATGGTCGAGCAGCGATCGTCACGGATCGAGCACACCATCGAGCGAGTTCATCGTCATCGTCGTCATCATCTTCGTCGTCGTTGGTTCGTTCGAAAGGTACGGAGGAGGAGGAGCTCTCGGTGAGAGTGTGGGTCCCTTGCATCAAACTGAGTGAGTGAGTGAGTGCTGACTCGCGCTCTCTCGCTGTCACGATAGGTCTCCCGATTATCATCGTTCCCGCACTACCGACATCGGCGATCTCGATCTGGAACGTCAAGGAGCTGCTGGAGGATGGGCATTTCGTGAGTGCGCTCGAGCGCAAGGACCAATCGGCCAAGCGACCCAAGTCGGTGGTGATCGCGCACAAGGACGGCGAGAAGGAGCGGCGCTACGAGGTGTTCGATCAGCCGAACCTGCTGGCGGCGAGCGACTGGGAGCGAGTGATAGCGGTGTTTGCGCTGGGACAGGCGTGGCAGTTCAAGGACTGGCCGGCGCAGTGGCAGAGCCCGACCGACGTCTTCAACAAGTCGTGCGGCTTCTTCTTGATGTTCGACGACGAGAGCGTGCCGCTAACGATCAAGAACTGGGACGTCAAGGTGCTCAAGATCTCGCGCAACAAGCGCCACCTCGACAGCCAGATGCAGTACTACTTTTGGATGTATCTCGACCAAGCCTTGCGAACGCGACTAGCCAAGAAGCTCTAACGAACGAATGAGCCATTGCTTTGCCGTCACGTATCAATCAACCCAACCAACCCAACCAACCTCTTACAACAACGAACTAACCAAGCAAGTAGTATAAACGAGGAGTAAAATGTATTATCACAAGAACACGAATGTGTTTGGTGGCACCGAATGCACGAACGAAGATGTGCTCTTACTTGATCTCATCGACATTCATGATCTGGATCAGCTTCTTCTTACGCGCCTGCTCGCGACGCACTTTGGCAACGAACGCCGTCCACTCGGCTTGCTTGTTGGTCTCCATGCAACGGCGATGCACGATCTTGAGGAAGTCGGCGTACAGCTGGTACTGCTTGGGTTGCACGTTGGTGGCGAGGATCTCGGAGCCCGAGTAGTAGTACTGCAGCATCTGGTCCGGGAAGTAGGTCTGCAACGAGTCGAACAGCCGATCGAGCGAGTTGATCTGGAAGCGCTGGAACTCCTTCTTGGCATACTTGTCGACGAGCGGCAGCAGGTGGCTGAGATCGTGGGGTGAGATGCGTTCGACTTCGAACCAGATGAACTCGAGCGTCTCGATGTCGGGCTCTTGTTCGCCAGAAGGCTCAGGGCACTTCTTCATAGCTTCTTGCCACAAACTAGCGAGACAGAGAGTACAAGTGAGTAAATTGCTGTTGTTGAGATAGAGATCGAGAGAGATAGCGATTAACATACCCTTCCTTCAAGAGCAACAAGATTTGATCCTTGGCTGTAATGGGAGAACCCGGCAACGAGGTATCATACTCGATGACGTACGTGAGGAGATCGGTTCGTACGGTGGGCCAGCGTGCGGCACCGACGAGCGTCTGCACCTCCTCGAACTTCTTAATGTCCATCGTCATCTTGAAGACGAGGATCGCCTGCTCCTCGACAATGTCGGCGCGCTCCTGGATGCGAGCGGCGTCGATGAGGATGTTGGCGTTCTGGAGGATCCAGTTGCGCAGTTGCGTGGCCGAGTACGAGAGCTGCGGACGGATGAGCTCGATCTCCTCGCGCAGCTTGAGCAACTCGGGGCCCGGCTGGGCGCCGGGGGCGAGCTTGGTGGCGAGCACGTCGGCCTCCTTGCGCAGCGTCTCGAAGACGATCTGCAGCGAGAGCTTCTGCTTGAGGCTCGACTGCGCCTCGTAGGCGACGAGGAACATCGAGTCGTAGACCTTCTCGTTGTTGAGGCGCACGACGAGCTGGTTGAGGTTCGTGACCTCGAGAATGTAGCGGATGGCGAGGTCGACCAGGAGGCGCAGCTCGCGCTCGGTGACGGCGCGCGCCGACTCTTGCTCGGCCTCGAGCTCCGAGGCGCCCATCGAGCGGCCGCGCGCGAGGCGCGGTGCACGCACGAGTGCGTCGAGCTGCTCGTCGCGCTCGGCCTTGGCGCGGAAGACCTCGGTCAGGAGCTTGGAGTAGATGTTGAAGGCCTGCTGGTCGAGCGTCTTGATGTCGCGCTCGTGGTGGTCCGGCAGCGCCTTGCGCATGGCGAAGAGGAACTGCAGGTCGCGCTGGCGCGCCAGCTGCTCGGGCGTGAGCTCCTTGCGCTGTTGGCGCAGCAGCTGTTGCTCGTTGTTGATGGTGCGCAACTCGCGCTGCAGCGGCTCGAGCTCCTGCTGCTTCTGGCGCAGCGTGAGTGTGCGGGCGAGGTAGTGCTCGCTCAACGCCAGGATGGCGTCGTGGTGCGAGTGCGAGATGGCGAGTTGCACCAGGTGGCCGAGGCTCGAGAGGCCGAGTTGCTCGGTCGTGCGGTACAGCGTCACGATCTCACCGACCATGGCATCGAGCGGAGCACGCTCGGCCGCCACCTGCTCGGGAGCACGCGGGTTGCCAAGCGAGAGGTCCAGCGCCACCTGCTCCTGGTAGGCGGCGATCTTGGCGTACGCGGCCGAGAACATGGCCTGCGCGTTCTCGAGCATCGGCGCATCGAGCAACGAGAACGGATAGCAGGTCGAGTAGTCGGGCGGTGCCGCCGTCGGGTCCTCGTCGCCGATGCGCTCGAGGCGCTTGCGATCGAGGCCGTACCGCACCTCGGGCAGCGAGTCGAGCTTGGCCTCGGTGTCGGCGAGCTCCTTGGCGTACTCGGGCGCGAACTGGCCGCGGTTCTGCTCGACCGTGAACTTTTCGAGGCGCAGCAGGTAGCGCTTCTTCTCGAGGTCGGCCATTTGCTGCCGCAGTGTCTCGAGCGCCAGCAGCTTCGAGTGCGTGTACTTGGCAATGTCGATCGTGAGGTCGTACTCGAGATGGCGCGAGAAGAGCGTCACGACCGCGGCAAAGTGCGCCGGGTCCTCGAGGAACGGCAGGCACTCGCTGAGGCGGCTGCGGAGTTGAGCATCGAGTGCCAGCAGGCGTTGTTCAGCTGCCTCGTGGAGTGGTGACTTTTTCACCAGGTCTCCCGACGACGACGACGAGCCCGAGGATGACGAGCGAGCAGCGCCATCGACATCCATGGCCGAGGCTCCTGCTCCCTGTTGTTGTTGCTGCTTCTCGAGTTGCGCCTCGAACTGCTTGATGAGGCGCTTGGTGGCGAGCTTGGCATCGAGGATCGACGAGAGCACGAGATGGCACGTGCCCTTGTTCCACTCGGTGTGCAGCTTCCAGTCCGAGTTGGTGTACTCAAAGTCGTGGTCGTACAGGAAGATCTGGTGCTTGAGCTCGGCGAGTCGCGTCGCCTCGTCGTCCTTGAGTTGCTTCGAGACCGAGGCGAGCTCGACACGTTGCGCCTCGAGTTGCTCGTACTCGTCGCGCACCGGCTCGCGCACGGCGGCCTCGGTCGCGAGCTCGGCCACGATCTCGAACACGCGATTGCCGATCAGGCTCACGGCCTCGAGCTTGGTGCCGGCGATGGCCTTGCCGAGCGCCAGCAGGTGCGCCGGATGACGCACGTGAGCGAGCGTCAGCCGCAGCGCCTCGTTCAGGAGCGACTCGACCACTGCCATGCGAGGCAACAAGGCCGCGAGGTTCTCCTTGGCTCGAGCGAGGTCGGCAGCGATCGTGCTCTGGATCGCGGCATCGGTAGCCGGTGCGCCAGCGACCTCCATGCCGTTGTTGCTCGATGCCGATGCCGACGATGCCGACGACGACGATGGATGCACGATGGCATTGGAGTTGGTCCAAATCTCGGCCTCGAGTGCCTGACGCACGGCATCGAGCGACATGTAACGCGAGGCGAGCTTGTTGAGCAGCGCCTGTGCGGTCTCGCTGCGCGTCGTGTCGATCTGGTCGGCCGCGAGCTGGCGGAACGAGACCTCGTTCGCCCACAGACGGCTCTGGCGCTGCAGCTCGACGAGGCGCTTCTGCTTCTCGGGCGTGAGGGTCTTGCGGTACTGCGCCAGCTCGTCCTGCTCGTTGACGAGGTTGTCACGCTCCTCGAAGAGCGGCAGGCGCGAGATACGCAGGTCGTTGATCTTGGTGAGTTGCTCGAAGGCGCGCGCCGTGACCTGCAGATTGAGACGCAGGTGCAGCTCGTCGTGCGCGTAGTTGTCGTGCGGCGGCGACACGAACTGCTCGGCGAGTTGGCGCAGCGACGCCGGGCCCTCGAGGAACTCGAGGTTGTGCTCGGTGACGCGGCGCAGCAGCTCGTGCAACGACGCGATCTCGGCGAGCGCCGCCGTGCGGTCGGTCTGCGCCTGCTGGTAGGCGGCGAGTGCCACGACGTCGTCGGCCGGCGGTACGACAGCGAGCGTCAGGTCGCAGCGTTGGATCACGAGGCACTGGCTGCGCTCGCGCGTCAGCAACAGGTGCGTCATGTCGCGCGCTACGTCGCGCAGCAGCTTGCCGATCGCCTGCGCGTCGCTGCGTGTGTCGAGCGGCTCGAGCTGCCACAGCGCCTTCTGGAGCGAGAGCTCGCGGATGCGGTTGAGCTTCTCGGCCGGCAGCATCTGGCGATGTTGTGCCTGTGCAAAGAGCTCGTCGCGCTCGCTCTCGAGCTCCTCGAGTTCGATCGTCGGCAGGAGGCGGCGCTCTCGCTCGCGTTCGAGCTCCGCCAGCACGCGGTGAGCCTTGAAGCCGGCCTGCACGGCGAGCGAGGCAAAGTCGCTGCCGAGTTGCGCCATGAGTTGCGTGAGCGACGTCGGCAGCTCGAGCGCCGCGAGCGAGTGGTGAAAGACGCTCTCGACCGCCGCGCGTGCCGAGGCGAGCTCGGTGTGCAGCTGCGCCTCTTGCTCGGTCGTGCGCTCGAGAGACGGCGTCGCGAGCTCGCGCTCGATGCCTCGCAGCCACGAGATGGCCGACGAGAGACGCAGGCTCATGAGCGAGTACGCGAGCGTCTGGTACGCGGTGACCGACGGCAGCTCGTAGTGCAGCTGCTCGGGCAGCGCGGCGATCTCGAGCAGCAACGCCTCGAGACGCGCCTTCTGCGCCTCCTCGAGCGATTCCTTCTTGTAGCGCTGCAACAAGACGGCCTGCTCGCGCTGCAGCAGGTTGGCCTCGGTCTGGAGCACGAGGGCGCGACGCAGCTTCGGCAGCAGTTGTTGGTCGATGCGACCCAGGGCACGGAGCGCAATGTCGATCACGAGTCGGTGCTCCTGGCGCTGCGCGGCGAGTTGCGCCAGCGCGCGTTGTGCCTCGGGCGAGTGCACGAACTCGAAGCACGCGTCGACCACAGCCGTGAGCTCGTCGCGCGTCATGCGCTTGGCCGGCGCGATGATGCGCGACTGGTGGCTCTCGATGGCGGCCGTCAGCATGGCGTTCGCGATCGAGAGCAACGACGAGCTGTACTCGCGCGTGCTCTTGCGCGCATACGCCGGCAGCAGGTGCAGGAGCTTCTTGCGCAGTTGCAACGCACGCAGTTGCTCGACCTGTTCGGCCGGCGGCTTGAGCTTCGCCTGCACGAGAGCCTCGACGTCGCGCTGCAGCTGCTCGAGCTCCGACAGCCACGAGTTGCGCTCGATCTGCTTGTCGTCGAGCGCTCGCACGTGAGACACGGCCTTTTGGCAGATGCGCAGCGCCAGGCGGTACTCTTGCTTGTTGCTCATGTCGCGCGCCAGCAGCACCAGGTCGTCGGGGTTGAGGATCTTGCCGATGACAATGTCGGTCACGACCTCGATCACACGGTCGGCCTCCTTGAGTTTCGCTTCGCGTTCGTCGTCCGGGAGGCCGCTGTCAGACGTTGCCTGAGCCACAGCAGCAGCAGCAGCAGCGCCGTTGTCCGTGGCAGTGGCAGTGGCGACAGCGGCACCAGGAAGTGGGTCCTTGGGCAGGTAGCGACTCTTGGCCTTCAAGGCCGCGGTCAGGATCATCTGGCAGATCTCCATCTTGGTCTGGTCGTAGTTGTAGACGTGGTGCTCGGCGACGCGCGGCACGAACGGCACCGGCACGAGACCCTCGCGCTCGGCGGCCTCGGCCTCGAGCTGCGCCTGGAACTCGGCCTTGAGGTTCTCCTCACGGAACGTGCGGTCGACCTCCTGCTGGCTGCACACGAGCGACACCAGGTGGCTGCCGACGCGCTGCACCTGCGCGAAGCACTCGGCAATGATGCCCTCGACGACCGGCGGCGGCGGCTGCACGTTGGCGAGCGAGTCGGCGTGCTGCACGATGGCGTTCAGCATCAGCTTGAGGTAGTCGACGTGCTCGACGACGGCCAGCGCCGCCTCGACGGCGTCGTGCGTCGCGTTGGCGAAGGCCTCGTCGCGCGGCTCCGAGTACTTGGCGACGCGCGCCGTGCTCCACAGCCACATGCACGCGTCCTTGGGCACGCGCGTGTGCGGCAGCGAGTGGTACGCCTCGAGGCGCGTCTTGGGCAGCTCGTCGTCGCTCAGCGGCCGGTTGCCGATGCGCTCGAGCGCCGTGGCGTAGATCGAGCGCAGTCGCTCGAGCGAGAACTCGGGCAGCAGCGCCTTGACGAGCGCCAAGGCGGCCGCCGCCTGGCGCTTCTCGTTCAGCAGCTTGGCCATCTCGAACAGCACGCTCTTCGACACGACGAGCGCACTCAGTTGCTCGACCAGCTCCGAGAGCCAGTTCTCCGAGATGGCGAGGTCGCACAGCCACGCGGCGCGCTTGGCCGTGCTGCCGCCGCTGCCGCCCCACGAGGCGTCGAGCGACACCGAGTGCAGCGCCAGCCGGAAGGCGGCCGTGGCGTTGATCGGGCGTGCGACGGTCGCGAGCGCAAACACCTGCTCGGGATCGATCAGCAGCAGGCCCATCTCGATCGCGTCCTCGGTGCGGTTCATCTTCATCAGGAACTTGGCGGCGTGGTTGTGCTCGCCGACCGCCTTGGCGAGGCGCATCGCCTCCTCGAAGCGCTTGTCGCGCTCGAGAATGTTGAGGCGTGCGATCGTAAGAGACGGTGGCTCCTTGAATGTCGTCGTGCTGCTGGTGGACGCCACTGACATGGCATCGTCGTCGCTCGCGGCGGCGGTGGTGCCCTGCAGAATGGCGACCAGCGCCGGATCGACCCAGCCGAGGCGCGCGGCCCATCGCGCGGCCGCCAACACACCCTCCTCCTCGTGTGCCGACGTGTCCCACGCGCGGATCTTCTCGTACCACACGTCGCGCTCGTCGTCGGTCAGGTCGTTCGGCTCGGTGAGCAGCACGTCGACCCAGTGGTTGCCGAGCGTCGCCAGCACGTCGTTGTAGTTGTCGATGCTCGACTCGTTGAGCTGCGAGCCGCGGTCGATGAACTCGTCGGTCACGGCCTCGAGGATCTGCAGCGCCTGCCGCATCGAGCCCTTGAGCGCCAGCTCCTTGGCCGTGTTGACCTCGGCCTCGATCGGCTCGAGGTCGACCACGTGGCGGTTGGCGCGCGAGCTCTTCTTGAACGAGTCGCGCACGCGGTTCTTGATCGAGCGCAATCGCGCGTTCGACAGCGCCGGCGTCGCAGGCGTGCGCGGCGATTGCTGGTGCTGCTGGCCGTGGAGGTCCAGGCCGCCAGGGTGCACGGGCGAGAAGGCCGAGAAGTCGAAGCCAGCGCCGAGGCCATCGCCACCAGCGCCGCCGCGCACCGGCGAGGTCGAGAGCTGCTGCAGGACGCGCAGCTGCTGCAACGCCATCACCTGCTGCGACACCTGGTCGGGCGTCAGCTGCGCCCGAGCATGCCGCACGATCTCAATGTGCTTGCGCATCTCCTGCTCGACCGCGGCGCCGAGACGCAGCAGGCGCGTCAACACGAGCTGCGCCTCCTCCTTGAGCAGGTCGCCGATGAGCCAGTCAATGTCGTTCTCGTCGAACTTGCTCTTCTTCGGCGTCTTGAATTGTTCGCCCGTGTCATCGTCGGCTCGTTTGCGCTTCTGCCCAGTTTCTTGTGACGAAGACGACGACGACGACGACGAGGAAGGAGGCACGTCGTGTTCCGTCATGGTGGCACGAGAGATAGATACGAGAGGGATACGATGGGTTGGTTGGTTGGTTGGGAAGAGAAGGAAGGAGAAGGGAAGAGAAACGAAAATTCGCCTCTTCGCCGCCTCGGGTTTTATACCCGCACTCGAAACTCTTCCTCGCAGCGACCAATTCTCCGTACTGCCGTACCCCAACCTCTCGTACCCCGCCTTCTTTGCTTTACCTCCATCCTCAGGCGCCCCTCTACCAGGCCCTATGCTGGCCTGAGAACCGCTAAGCTCGTCGATGCCTCGTTCTGCCGCTCGCTCTTCGCCATTGCTCTCGTTGCCGCGCACGCCACACACCTCTCCCTCTCCCTCCCTCTCCTCCTCCCATTCATCGACATGGCATCTGGCAGCCCCACGAGCGAGCAAGTGCACAACGCCTTCCAATCGTGTCGCTTCGGCGCCGATGAGTTCCTGCGCACTGGCGTACCGATCTCGCATCGCTTCACGTACGACTACCTGCCGATCCACTACGCCGCCATCGAGGGCCGCGAGTGTCTCGTGCGCTACTCGCTCGAGAACCGCATCGACCCGAACTCCTCCACGTGCTACGGCTCGACCGCCTTGCACTTTGCGGCGCGCGAGGGCCGTCTCGAGATCGCTCGCCTGCTGCTGAACCACGGTGCCGACGTCAATGCGCGCGACTTCAACAACGCGACGCCACTGCATTACGCCGTCGCCGAACAACGCACCGAGCTCATGGAGCTGCTGATCGACTACGGCGCCAACAAGCGTGCTGAGAACGTACGTCGCACTACTCTCTCGCCCGCATTTATTCATTCATCGAGAACTCACTTACGCGCGATTCCACACGACAGCTCGAGCACCAAACGCCGTTCAACCTCGCCTGGAACGACCAACATCGCCACATTCTCCTCACTCGCAGTACGTCGCCACGCTCTCGACTCATCCATCCATCCGTGTGTGCGCCGCACTGACGCCTACCGCCGCTGCCAGCCGCCATCTGGTCGCCCGCCACGCACCGCAACCAGCCGCAACACGTGCGCGACGCCATCCAAGAACTCTACCTGATTCGCAACTCGTGCGCGCCGCACTCGTTCGCGCTCATCCCCAACGAACTCATGCTCGAGCTCAACATCCTCATCGCGCAGCAAGCGTCCGCGCAGAGGCCAGCGCCATCCTCCTAGAGCCCGAGAGCAGCACGACATTCCACATTCGCCAGCAGAGAAACGCGAAGAGACGATAAAAGACTGAGAGCGGGTTACAATTAAGGTTGCCTGTAAGCGCAGTAATGCTCGAGTGATGACGTGGTCGATCTTTCTCTCTTCTGCTCGTCTCTCTGCTGTTGCTGCTGTCGTCTCTCTTGTTGCTCCTCTGCCTCCTGCCTCTCGCTGCTGCTGCTGCTGCTGCTCATGTACGTCGTCAAACAACCACAGCCACCACCACCTCGGGAGCATTTATTCGTGTGACTGGCGAGTTTCTCGTCATTGTGCCATTCGTGCCATTGATCCCGATGATTCGATCTCGTTCCCTCGCTCACACGCGAATCTGAGACAGACACAACAACAACATGAAGGGTTCGAGCCTCGTCGTCTTGGTGCTGGCGGCCTTGTGTGCCGTGGCGCTTGCGTCTGACGTGCGTGACCTCACGCCGTCGACCTTCGACAACTGGGTCGATGGTTCCACTGCTGCCTTTGTCGAGTTCTACGTACGTATCTCGTGTGCTCGTGCCAACCTTCTCTTGCGCGTGCTCTCTCTCTCTCTCGCTCTCGCGTGCTCTCTCGTGCTGACCTCGACCGGCGGTCCACAGGCTCCGTGGTGTGGCCACTGCAAGACGCTCGCTCCCGAGTACGAGCAAGTCGGCACGGCCTTTGCGCGCCACAAGAAGTCGGTCATCGTCGCCAAGGTCGACTGCGACGCCCACCGCGACCTCTGCGGCCGCTTCGACGTCAAGGGCTTCCCGACCCTCAAGTTCTTCCCTAAGGGCTCCACCACGCCGCAGGACTACCAAGGCGGTCGCAAGGCCAACGACATTGTCGCCTACATCAACAAGGAGACCGGCCTGAAGGTCAAGGTCGCCGGTGCCGCCGCTGGCAGCGCCCTCATCGACCTCGACGACTCGAACTTTGACAAGATCGTGCTCGACAAGTCCAAGAACGTCTTTGTCGAGTTCTACGTACGTGCCTCACGC
>ERZ778026.3208-NODE-3208-length-14992-cov-8.675303_pt1 | contig 14992 bp, 15 predicted proteins | sample MGYA00375756_ERZ778026 | MGnify/ENA primary metagenome ERZ778026 (study PRJEB29350, sample SAMN05389820) | bioreactor metagenome | isolation source: Ammonium sulfate bioreactor | place: South Africa: University of Cape Town | collected 2014-02-18 ... | reverse complement strand
AACGGGGAGTGTGTCGGCGTGATGAGAGAGGTGTGCCTCGATATCGAGCACAGACGTACGTGTACGCGAATCGGGCCGAGTACTTGAGATCGTACTTGGTGTCGAGCTTGGCTTGCAGCAAGAAGATCGGGAGTGCCGGCACGTAGTACGCTGCATCACGACGCGATCAATCAATCAATCAATCAATCGATCAATCGATGGATCGAATGGTGTGGTAAGGAAGGCATCGTCTCAAACCTGCAGAGATCATGGTCATGATCGAGCTGCCGTACTGGCATTGGTACACGGTGACCGACGCTGTTTGGATCGCCGAGGGCCACATGCTCGCGTCAATAGGTCTCTCATCCTCCCGATAGACTCACTCAATGTCGAGCGCTCGTACCGAGAATGCACGTGTAGGGCAACATCAATCCGACCTATAAAACCATCGATTGAACGCCATCGATCGAGCGCGTCAGACGAGAGAGGCGCCGCCTCGATAGATAGAGATCTCGAGCGTGGGTGGGTATCGAGAGAGAGAGAGAGATGATTGCGCCACGTACGCCGGCCATGAAGACACACATGAGAATGAAGGCCGATTGGAGCTTGGTGAGGAAGGGCGGCTTGTCGGATACGATGTCCTCGGGCGCCTGCGGCTGCTCGTCGTCGGTGGAGTCCCACTCGGAGGTGTTGGAGTGGTAGTCGCTGCCGCTGGTCGGGCTCACGAGCGAATCGGCCTCGGACACGAGGTCGAGGTCGTCGGCCTTGCCGGCGTCGTTGATCGAGCGCGGCTTGTTGCTGGCCCACTCGTTGGAGGCAAAGTACTCCTCGTCGTAGAAGGACATGGACGAGGTGTAGTACTCGGCGTTGACGTCGCCCATGGTTGAACGAGCGAGTGCGTGTGAATGTAGCGCGCGTGAGCGAGTGTGGGGGAAGGGTGCGATGGATATCTACGATGGATATGTCGCGAGAGTGGGCCGTAGGTCGGCAGCTCTGCAGCAGCTACTGATGATGCACCACGAGCCAATATGGTCGAGGAGGATGGGCGGCACACACACACACACACACAGCGGGAGCGGCAGTGGCAGCGAGCGGGCGGCGAGCAGAATGAACGATTGGTTGGTTGGATGGTTGGATAGTTTGCCGCTCCGCTCGATGTTCGGATCCGCGGATTATCCGCGCAATGGATTCGTTCATCACACGATTGATTGAGCAATGCGATCGGTGGCGGCTGAGTGGTACGTCATGTGGTGTAGAGTGTCGTGGCTATTGCTCGTTGGTGTCACTTGCTGCCTCACGGATGCGTCGTTTGAGCCCGGCGGAATGGCGGAACAGGAGCAGCTCCGGATACTGTTGCGGCGGGATGGTGTGAGAGCTCGGCGGCATTGGGCTCGGGGCTCTCGAGAGGTGTCGTCGTACCGAGGTCAGGATCGTGTACGAGACGTGTGGTAGCTCGTAGTACTGGAGATGCGGGAAGAACTGCGGCAGCTGGCGGCATCGCGTGAGCACTGAGTTAAGGAAGCCACTCACGAGGAAGGGAGCGCGCTGGCTTCGGGTTGCAAGGATATCGAGTGATGCGGCTGTAGACAGCCTTGCGCTTCATGCCCGAGGGACATTCGATCTTCAATGCTGTAGAGACCGAGAGTTCGACCAGTCAATACCAGACGAATGGTGGCATTCTCGAGAGCGTGAACGAGCAGGTACCGGCACAGATGCGCGGGAGCTCCACCGGGTCCATGTAGTCGGAATTCGAGTCCTTGATATGCCTCATGACCGTGTAGAGCTCCGAGAGATTGAAGTAGTGCGATTGCTGTTGCAGCTCGTCGAGATCCGTGTCGAGCACGTGGCGGTCGCATGGGCTGGCGAGCTGCTGCACCAGCGCCAGCTGCGACGCCGAGATGGGCCGGAACTCGGCTTGCTCGTGGTCCTCCTGACTGAGGGTCTGGAGCACCCGCTCCGCAACCGATGGGAATAATCGCGGCTTCGGAGGGCTGTTGGGTGCTTGATGAGGAACGGAGGGTAGCAGCGAGCGTGGCTCAGCGGCCCGTACCCGCTCATGATCTCGAGCGCAAAGATGTTGGTCGGCGTGCGCGAGCCTCGCACCGGCTGCTTGGGCGTGGCGATCGTCACTTGCGAGGCTGCCGGCGCACATGGCACTGGTCTGAGGTTCTTGAAGCCGATCCACTCGGCGACATCATCTGGCGGCTCTTGCAAGATGTCGGCGATGACTCCCAGCAGCTCGGCAGCGTTCTTGCAGTCCAGCAGCCGGTATTCGATCTCTGTACACCAAGTTCCGGGTCAGCGGACTGTACAGGCGAGGGAGGGAGGGCAGGAGCACGTGTACGTCGCAAGAAGATGTACGGGTCCATCTAGAGCGAGGAGAAGGATTGGGCAAGGCAGCGGCGCAACAAGAGAGAGTGAGAGAGAGGGAAGGGAGAGGGAGAGTGGGAGAGGGAGATATTTATGGTGTGGCGCAGATATTTTGGGTTGAGGTATCAGATGTTTATGTACAACGAACAAGGTTTGAGGGCGATGGTTGATTGTGCTCGAACAGCCGGGTGGGTAGGTGGGTGATGATAGGAACGCAAGGCATACGAGAAGAACGAACGACGATGATGATAACGAAGATGAGGATGACAACAGGCCAAGTGAGCGCATGGTGATGGCAGTGGAGCTGTTAGCCCATCTGTAGCGACAGCCGCCGCGACGAAGACGAACACGATCACCACGCGAAGATGACACGAGATCAACCAAACCATAGTGGAGTGGATGCGAACAACACAACATAGTATTATAAGCACACGGCGGGTGGCAAGTCGAGTGGCGTGTGGGCCAACACCACAGACCGACGACCGACGACAACCACGCGTGAGGCGCCACGGCACAGCGCACATCAACGAGCGCGGCTCAAACCTTGTGTAGCGTGGTCATTTCCGAGATGTACAGTGGCAAGCCATTGTCCAGGCGTTCGAGGCGCTTCAGCACCTCGCGGATCTCGGAGCCGAACGACTTGGACTCGCGAACCGACAATCTGTGCATACCCAGCGAACAGTTCGTCATTAGTGGCACGATACCACACGATACGAGAGTGGTGCTGCAGCAGCAGCGTTGCGAATGCGTAGTGTACCCAACAGGAGAATAGTTGCTCAACACGTAGCGCACGTGACTGGCCTGTAGCTGTGGAAAGTAAGCCAGACCCGCATCGTCGGCCGAGAAGACCGACATGTTGGTGGCGGTCACGAGCAGATTGGCGAGCTGGTCCAAGTGCGCAAGACGCGACTCACTGTTCCCGTTACACGCATGAGAGAGAGAGAGAGCGTGCATCAGTGAGTTGTCTTGTACTTGGAGCGAGAGAGTTGCGAACGACGTACCGAGCCTCACGGATCACTTCGCGCCAAGGCATTGCGACCGTCTCCAGCCATGGCTCGAACTGGCCAAGGCCCAGCTTGATCTGGATGCCGATTTGCGTCGTGCAGTACTTGGGCGTCTGCATCACGAGGTTGAAGAGCGTCTTGTTGATGAAGAAGAAGACCTCGTGGAAGAACTGGCGAATGACCGAGTGCGGAATGTTGTTCGAGGTTGCGAGCTCGAGGAGGTGCGTGAGCTTGGTTGTGATGAAGCCGATGGGCGAGGTGCCTTGAGCCGCGAGCAGGTTGGTAGAGGTTCGGTCGAGCAACGCCACCACCTTGTCGTCGATCGAGGTCGAAAAGTGGTTGAGCAGCGTCGTGAAGATCTCGTAGGCGAGCTTGTTGAGGTGTCGATCGAGCTCGCTCAGCGACGAGATGCGCAGGCCTCCCGTCGTGAGCTCGACCTCGAACTGCTCCTCCTCCTCCTCATCGTCGTCGTCGATGTTCTCGTGTTGATTGCTGTGCTGCGGCCGCGCCGAGGTGTTCGAGGTGCCGTCGGAGCCTTTGTTGTCCTCCTCGACCACCACCATGACACCAAGGTCCTGGATGCCGCCCTCGAGCTCGCACTCGGGCGAGCGCTGCAGCAGATCGAGCAGCGAGCACGCAGTCGACAGCCAATACCACTGAAAGTCGTCGTTCTGGTTGGTCTTCTCGGCCGAGAGGCGCAGCGAATGCACGACCGAGCTCGCGAGCGCGCCATCGAGCGGCCGCAGCGCACGCCAGCCAATGATCTTGAGCACGACCTCCTGCGCCGAGTACGACACCAGCTCGGGCTCTCGCTGCGGTGAATCGCGAGCGAACGGCCTCACGCGCAGCTCGAGGCGCGTGTACTTGGGACCCGAGATGCAGAAGAAGCACTGCGCCAGCAGCCGCAGGCGACGATGGGCGCGTTGCAGCTTTTCGAGCTCGGCCTCCTTGCTCTTGGAAATGCGGTCCTTGGCGCTCAGCAGTGCCTTGGTCTCCTGCAGCTCGGCGTCAAGCGACGCAACCTGCTTCTTGTAGGTGGCGATGGCCTTGGCTTGGTCGGACGAGGCGCTCGAGCTCGAGGCAGGTAACAACGACGGACCAGCGCCGCCGGAAGGCGACTTGGTAGAGCCGACGCTGGAAGACTTGGAGAGCGACGGCGTGCTACGCGGTGATGGAGAGGGCTCAGCAGCCGGTGGCGGCGGAAGTGGCTCGGGATTGGCAGCCTTGACGGCAGCATCGACCGCCGTCCAGTCGAAGGTTTGCTGTGGTCAGCCGAGAGTGAGTATCGCGAGTTGCGAGATCACCATCGATTGGTCCGACGTACTGCAACGAGGTCTCTCCAGTGAGACAACAGGAGCTTGGTGACGGCAATCTTCATTCCGTTGTCGGCAATCATTTGGAAGGGATCGGCGTTCGCAGTTGCGCTCGAGAGGATCGTAGGACCGAACACGATAGCAAGGTTGTCGTACGTCATCTTGTTGGCTGCATCGTGCTCCTGCACTCGCTCGAGGAACTGACATAGATGCAGGATCGAGGCTTGATGCTCGACGGGACATTTGGCGAGTAGCTCTCGCAACTCATGCAGCAGCTCGGCACTCACAGGTGCGATGGTAGTGCCAGGAGGCTTATCCTTTTGTGATTCAGTGACTATAACAGCCGTGAGCATCGTATCACACGAATAAATGAATGAGTGAGTGAGTGAGTGAGTGAGTGAGTGAGTGAGGCAACATACACTTGGCTCCAATGGCAATGAACTCATTGTACATATCGGAAGGCAACAGCGTATTGGGTAGCGCACGCAGGTAAGCCTTGTAGGTGCTACAGAGCGTGTGTGGCTGCACGGCACCCAAGTCGATCGCCTCGGCCCTGCCCTCGGAGAAGGCTGTTTGTACGTCCTTGACCTCGGACGTGCGGCCGCACAGACGGAAGATGCCCTCGACATCGAGAGAGTTGGCCTCAATGATGGCGGCGATCTTGGTCAGAATCGGAGGAACATCATACACTCGCTTGCCATCAACAACGAGAGCGTCCAGGAGCGGACGTCCAAAGATATCGACGTGTTTCGGCTGGCCGACGAGACGCGAGGAGGTGAGTGAGGCTATCCATGAGAGAGAGAGAGGGCCATTGTAATGCGTGCGTGCGTGAGTGAGTACCTTGGCAGGGGCGGCTCCTTCTTCAGTCTCGGAGGCGTCGCCTTCGTTCTCAACCACCGACGAGATGCGCACCTGCAGTGCACGTTGTTGGTATGCGAGGGTAGGCAGCGACGAGAGCGCGCCGAGTACGATGAAAGCTCGCGGTACCTTGATCTTGGGATCGTTCTTGGACTGCTTGGCGGTGGTAACAGGCAACTCGAGCGTCGTGACGGTCGGGAGATCGTGGTCCTTGACTTCGACCAGCTCCGAGAGATTGACGATCGTGTGGCCGAGCCTGGTGGTCTTGCCTTCGGCTTGGCGCTTGAGCGTGAAGGCGATGGTCTTGTCCTCGAGCTTGCCCTGCTTGCTGTCGCGCGTCATGGTTGCCTTGAGCGAGAAGCTGTTCTTGTCCTTGTCGCCTTCGGCCGTGACGCTCTCCTCCCACGACACGTGGCCGTTGCGGTCGCACATGCTCTTGGTGGTCTTGCCCTGGTTCTCCTTCTTGCTGCCGCGACGCCACGACACGAACAGCAGGTTGTTGGCGTACGCCACCGGCAGACCGCTGGCCTCGAGCACCGAGATCGTGAAGCGCATCGCGACCTTGTCCGAGAGCGGCCGACGAGCCATCAGGCCGACGATGCTGCCACGGCGCGTGAGGCGCGACTTGGGCTTGGACTTGGAGGAGGAAGTGCTCGATGACAAGGCAGGAGTCGAGGCCGAGACGTTCGGCGTGCGCCGCAGCGAGAAGCTGAGATGGTCGTCCTTCCACAGCGAGAAGCCGAGCACTTGGGCGAGGGGATTGTTCGGGCCTTGGTCTTCCTCCTCGCCGAATGGATCCGCCAGCTGACGAACGAATCGATGCCAGTCAGCCAATCAGCCAATCGGGTTCGCTTGACTCGAGCAAGAGAGAGGCAGGTACGTACGTCATCGGGATCGAGATCCGAACCTGCATCCGAGGCATCGGATTCCGATTCGCTGGTCATGGTGTCGTCGTCGTCGCCGCCAACGCCGCCGAACTCGGCGCTCGTCATGCCGCGCGGCCGCAGAGCAAACGTCTGGTCGCCGTCAGAGATCGTCGCTACAGGCATGCCAGAGACGAGCATCGTCGACGAGCCTTGCGACTGCACACTGTGTTGCACGATGGTAACGAGTGTTAGGAGAGATGCCTGCCTGTGCTCTCTCTCTCTCTCTTGCTTCAAACGAGTGGTCGCGGTTGGTAGTACGCACGGTTCGAGACGTTTGCCATCGGCTCGCAACCACTCGCAATGCATGCTCAACTGCAACCAAATTACCAAACGGTTACCATCAATCCACCATTCACTGGGAAGAGCACTAGCACTACTGCATGGTGCTCGATTTGCAGGGCGAGCAGGAGCAGGCGCGTGTTGGTGGTGTTGGTGGTGGCATCTGCTGCATACGTAGACCATGGGCGTGGGCTTGACCGAGCACTTTTCCGACAAGGCGAAGCACAGCTGCGCCGTGGCTCCGGTCTTGGTGGCGTAGTTGGAGAGCTTGAAGGTGGCACGACCGATGACATCGCCACCGAGCGAGGCGGCAAACACGCTGCCCATGGACTCGACGTCGATCTTGAGCAGCAGCACCATGACCTTGGTCGAGATCTTCATGGTCTTGGGCTCGCGCAGCATCGAGCAGTTGAACGAGAACTGCGAGTGGTCCTCGGGGCTGGCACGGAACGCAACGTCCGTGTCGCACAGCACGACCGAGTCGGTGCAGCCGTGCGTGCGACCTCGACGCCACTCGAGATAGATGCTCTCGCCCTTGAGCGCCGCGGGCGCATTCTCGATCTTGGTGACGGTCACATCGAACCGGACCTTCAGCTTCTGCTTCACCATGCTTTGTGGTCAGCGCGATGGAACTACCACACAGTAGGGTATCAGTGAGGGGAGGTGGTGCGCGCTCTCTCTCTCTCTCTCTCTCTCGATCGCGATCGTCCAACGACGACGAGCGAGAGGCTGCTGCTGCTGAGGTGGCGACGAAGCGAATGAGCGAAAAGAGATCGAACAAGCGAACAAGAAGCTGCAGCAGCGATTTTTCGTTGTTGCGCGAGAGTGCGATGAAAATATCTCGCTCGCTCGTCTCGTCTCTCAGCGTTGTTGTTTGTTGGCTGCTGCTGCTGGGCGTCGAGTCGAGGCTGCGAGACACGCGCGTGCGCTCTGCTCCTCTCCTCGCCAACCAACCCACCCAACCCACCAACCCATCGATCGCCCAGATCATGGATCGAAAGACCACACAGCGGCGCAAGCAGCTCGCCGAGGAGCTGGCGCTCACGGACGGCGAGTACGTGCGCATGCTGCGCGTCTTGCAGACGCACTACATGGTGGCTGCCACCACGGCACAGTCACGCTCGATCGCGTCGGCCGTCGCTCCGTCCTCGAGAGTCTCGGCACTGTCATCGCCTTCGTTTGGTGTTCGTCGCCGTTCGGCCTCGAGCTGCCCGACAGTGGCGTCGCCGTCGCCGTCGCCGCCCTCGGTGCCGAACATGGTGCTCTCGGAGGACGAGGCCCGCACGCTGTTCGGCAACCTGCCGGCCGTGATCAAGTGTGCCTCGGAGCTCGCGACTGCTGTACGGACCGCAAGACGCTGCGCCGCCATATATGCTACACAGTGTGCAAAGTACTCACTCGGCAACAATGTGCACGTGTTGGACGCTCGCACCACGCACGCAATGGCCTACGCCCAGTTGCAAGGCTGTATCGACAAATGGACTGTCGATGGATGCATCTCGTCAGCGTTCGACACACATTTCAATCGCGTATGCAGCGACGACTGCCATCTCTTGCTTCCGCGGCAGTCCCGGGTACTGATGGCTGTAACCCGTGCTGCGTTTGCGTAGGTATTCATGGATACCTATGCCACGTACGCTGCCAACTGCTTGCGAGCGCTGGTGCTGGCAGAGAAGCTGCTGCAGCCAGCAGAGCCGGGCGGTACCGACCATCCGTTCCTCGCATTCGTTCGTGAGGTTCGTACGACTGTGATGATCTCAAACGCAAGCACGAGCGCGAGCTGATTGGTAATCTTGTGCGAGCAGAAAGAAGAGCATCCCGAGTGTGCCGGGGTGCGATTAACTTCTCTATTGGCGCAACCAGTACTGCGCGTCGGGCAGTATGAGGACTCTCTCCAGGTTCGTTCGTTGCGTGGCTCCTTCGCAGTATACTCGTGAGGGGTCGATCTGATTCATATGGCTGGCGACTTGCATGAGCAGGATCTATTGAAGGTCACCAACAAGCAGCATACGTACTACAACCTCCTCAACCGCTGCCTGCAAATGGTGCGCAACCTCAACACCCAGATTGGAAGCCACAAGCGCAAGATCGAAGATTGGGAGCGGTTGTGCATGATGAGCCAGAACCTCTCGTCGCTCGACCGCAAGCAGCTCAGTTTGCTGCGTGAGGGTCGGCGTCTGTTCGGAACCTTCTACGTAGTACGTGAGGATGTCATTCGAATGAATGTGCCTGTCTCTCTCTCTCTCTCTCTCTCTCTCTCTCTCTCATCACTGATCGTGTATGTGTGCGTGTGTGGATTCGGCGATTGCTCAATTTCAATAGATTGACCAGTCAGTCGACAAACTCGGCGAGTGCAAGTTGACGATTCTTAGCGACATGTTCCTTTTGACCAAGTGTCGCCGTTTCTCGGACGACGAAACCACGACCGATGAGAGTGCCAGCGAGGACGAGACGAAGCAGCGTGAGCGCGTGCTCGGTAGCTCGATGCTGGTGACGACGCACATTGCCGAGAGCTCGAAGCAAGCATGCGACGGGGCTGACAACGGCGTCATCTATCGCGTCGTGTGCGTGCAGCCGAGCCCCGTCATTCCGTTCTTCGAGGAGCTGACGCTGCTGTTCATGGTGCCGACCGAGGATCTCGACGAGTTCCGCCGAGTACTGGCGCTAGTCGACGGTGAGGCGCGCCAGAACAAGGTCGCGTGGCTGCAGGAGCTCACGACCAATCTGCTACGCTTCGTGCAAAGCAACGCCATGTCGGTGCATGACTGGGATCGTCTCATGTCGGGCGTGCGCCTGCAGCGCTCGCAGACATTCAATCCGGGCGACTCGATCGTCGGCGACCAAGAGAAGCTCGGCCTGCTGTACTACCTCGAGGAGGGCGAGGTGCAGATCTTCAAGGGCGGCTCGCCGATCGCGACCCTCTATCCTGGCTCGACCATCGGTGAGCTGTCGTTCCTCGACTACCCGGCGCGACGCACGTCGGCCGCCGTCGTGGCCGCCGGTACGGGCCCGGTTCGCGTCGTGACGATGCCGTTCGAGACACTCGATAGTCGACTCTCGCCCAAGCCCAACTCGGCCATTGCCGACATTATCCTCTCGTTGCGCTTCCTGTCGTATGTCGTCATCTTGATCCAGCTTCGCAGGACTCAGGTACGTGCCGTGCATGCGCCATCACTCGAACACATCGACCAGTGTAGTGCAGTGTGGTGTGGTGACGTTTCTGCTTGTGGTGCAATAGCTCTTGTGTCGCAACGCGCCAAGCCTTAGTTCCTCGAGCGGAAGTGGAGGTGGCTCGGCTCCATCGAGCCCGTCCCCTGTCCGAGCGCCACGCTACTTGCCATCGAGCATCGTCAATACGCCGTCACCTCTCTCGAGCCCCAAGACTCCGAAGCGCTCGTCGTCGCGCTCGAGCAAACGCCTCTCGGTCAATTATGAGCAAGTCGTAACCCCTCCACACCAGTCACCGTATGTCGCGTGTGTTTGCTCGATGACTATGTGCGTATCAAGAGTCCTTGTCGCTAATACCGCGGGCGCCGCTGGCTTTTGCAGGAGTCCTGAGCCCCAAGATGCACACTCGATGCTGTTTGTTCCCGGCATGCATTCGGGCTCACCTCGAACGCGCAACACGATTGAACGAACGCGCTCGATGCAATCGTCGTGCTCGCCATTGGTGTCGGTCACTAGCGTTCCCGATCAACCGAATCCCGTTCGCTTGTCGGCTTCCTTGACTCTCCCGCGGCGAGCCAACAGCGCCAAGCGGCGCTCTGCCATCTTCTCGTCGAATCCGGTGATTCCGAGCAGTGGCGGCAGTGACGACGAGACCGTGTCGGCCATTCTCGAGAAGCTGTGCATCAAGGACAAGGCGTTGCTGTCGGCCGTGTGCAAGCTGGCGGTCGAGAAGAAGTCGTATCTCGGCACGTTGGTCGTGTGCAAGAACCACTTGTGCTTCTACAGCAAGAAGAAGTCGACGCGCATCGTCATTCCGTCGGTCGGCATCGTGAGCAGCGAGATCGACGACACTCGCGTGACGGTCAAGGCGCAGAACGAGACTCGGGAGTTTCTGTTCGAGAAGCAAGCCGCAGCGGGCGACATTCTTCTGCTGATCCAATCGTTGTCGTTGAAGCACCAACTGGCGAACAGTACCAGCAGCAGCAGCAGTAGCAGCAGCAGCGGCGGTGGAAGCGGAAGCGGCAGCACCAGCAAAACCAAGAAGCCCAAGGCCAAGAAGGTGATCGACGTTGGCTCGCTGGCAGCCAAGAACGAGCAAGACTGGCTCGACATTCGCAAGCACCACTTTACGTTCGCCACCTACAACAAGGGCCACGTGCTGATCGAGTTCGGCAAGCCGCAGGACCGGCTGTTCCAAGTAGTGTCGGGCAGCTGCTCACAGTACGGCGCCGTGGACGAGGAGGGCGAGAACGACCTCGTGCGCTTGAACAAGGGCACGATCTTTGGCGAGAGCTCGTTTCTCATCGGCAACCGCGCCAACGAACGCGTGGTCGTGCGCTCGGAAACGTGCGAGGTCGCGTACATTCGGCGCTCCAAGCTGCTCGAGCTGTGCACGACGGCACTCGCGCAGCAGGACCGCTCGCTCGTCACGGCGCTCGTCGGCTTCATGAGCTACCTCTCGAAGCACATTCGCCGTCTGTTCCTCGAGGCTGAGGACCGTGCTCTCGAACGAAGCGGCGCCGAGATCATTGTCGAGTACGTCGACGAAGACGACAATCCCATCAACTCGCGCGACGTCGTGCACGACGATGACGACGATGACGACGACGAAGACGAGGAGGAAGAGGAGGTCGTGTACGTGGTCGAGAACGACAAGGGCGAGATGATCCAAGTGTCCGAATCCGAACTGCATCTGTATCAGTGAGCTTGCGCCACTCCTCGCTGCCCGATATCAGCCACACTCTCATTTACGGAGGACTGGATCGCTCCGTTCGTGGTGTGCTTTATATCATGGGTACTCTTTCATCGTTGTTATCTTCGTTGTTGTTTGTTCGTGTTTGTTATCTTCGTTGTTGTTGTTTCTTGAGTACTCGATTGCTTCTCTTCAGTCATGATAGATAGATAGTTTGTTGTAGTTGCCGTGTGTACAATGTATAATAAGCAGCAGAGCATTCATTCAGATCATTCAGATCATTCGTCGTCGTCGTCGTCGTCGTCCTCATCATCGGACTCGAAGATGGCTTTGAAGATTGACATGTCTGGCCTCTCGTCGGCTTCCAGTTCCTCAGTCTCGTCTTCCTCGGCAGCTGGTTCGTAGGTGGTCGTTGTGTTGCCAGCGATCGTCGAACTCGAACTCGGGGTTGCCGAGGCCGAGCTGATACTTGTTGGTGGAGGCTCGAGTTTGATCGGTTTCGCTTCTTCGTATGTTGGTGCAACTACAATCTCTCCTTCGTTAGCCGAGTTCACAGAGAGAGTGTGAGAGAGAGAGAGACTAGACTGATACCAGCTGGAATGAATGAACGAGACGATGCGAACTGAATCGGAAGACCCATCGGTGAGGCGAGCGAGGTGAGGAATTGATTGGCTTGCTCCTTGGGTGTGAGATCCAAGCCGGGCTAGCACAGACATACACGCAGGCGTGCACGGGTTGGTGATTGTCGCAATGCATATGAGTGTGCTGGGAGATGCCAAGCTGACGCTACCTTGGGGCGGTTCTGGAACGGGTCAGGACAGTTGAAGCGACGGCAGAGCAGCTTCTCGGGCGCCCAATCCTTCACCTCGTGCACGATCTTACCTTCGGCGGCTTGCTTCTTCTCTTGCTCCAGGCGCTCTTTCTCCTCGGCCTCTTGCTTCAGTTGTGCCTCGGTCTTGGCGGCAGCAGCAGCGGCACCTGGCTCGAGCGGGTTGAAAAGACCCGGTGCCGAGAGCGACTTGGCAGTCACTGTTGCATGCGTGAAGCGCGACGACATGGCATCGGGAATGCGGTTGAAGGCTGCTGCCATCGTACGAAACTCAATCTGCAGCACGCAACACTTGTTAGCTTGAGCGAGTCAAGGAGGGAGGGAGTGTGAGCAGACGAGTACCATCTCTGAGTCCTTTTGTGCTTGTGTCCAATCCTAGTAATCAGTCGAGATGGTCAGCGGCGTGGTTGGTTCGACAGGCTGCTGGGTTGCGCGCGTACCGCTGGCCACTCGAACGGAAAGCCCTGCAAGAAGAGCTTGAAGCGATTCTGCTTTTCTGGATCATGCGAATACATTGCCATTGCTGTAGGGGAAGAAGCAAGGCCAAGTGAGAAGACGAGTAGATCGGGAGGCATTCGAGTCGTTCGATCGACGTACGCGAGGCTGCAACAGCCGGAGTGACGGCCTTCCCGGTGGCGAGCGCAATCTTCTTGCGATCAGCCTCCGAGAGCAGCTCGAACACCGACTGTGTCGACGGCAGCTGTTTCTCGCCAAGCAGCTCGGCTCGTCGTTGCGCATTCATGTTGTTGGAGCGAATGCGCAGTGGCACCGTGGCGTCCTTGGGGAACTCGTGGAACGGCACAAAGTCGTCCGGCACCTTGGGCGGCTTGTAGGTCAGCTCCTGCTGCAGCATCGGCTCCGACGAGAGGCAAAAGTTTGGCAGCACCAACGCGCCATCGGCCGTTCGCTGGTCGAGCTGTGTTCGAGGTCGTAGTGCCGGTTGTGATGGTGGTGCTGGTGCTGCTGCTTGTGGCGCGTTGTTTCGTCGTGCCGGCTGCTGCGGTCGCTCGCGCTTCTCGGTCGAGATCGCAATGTCGTAGTTGCTCATGTCCTCCGAACCGTACACGTCGACCTCCTCCTCAGCCTCCTCGAATGCGCCATACCCAAAGTCCGACGCAAGCTTACCAGCTGACGAGCTCGTGCCGCCAATCTCGCTCATGCCCAGCCGATAGGTCTCGCTCCCGGCGTTCTTGCCAAAGCGCCCGAGATCCGCTGCATCGAGCAACGTCACCAATCGCGAGATTGATTGTGTGAGTTGCAAGTGGCTCGATTGGCGAGAGGAGCGACGAGGCGTACTCTTAAAGTCGGGCGTGTGCTTGAAGGGGTCGAATCCGAGGCCGTGGGTGTTCTGCTTGCCCTTGAGGTCGAGCGAGATGGCGACGTCCTTGGGCGCGAACGTGTGGCCCTGTGCATACGGGTCGAAGCGTGGATCCGACTCATCGTATCGATCGTCGTCGTCCTCGGCGTCCTTGTTATGCAGGAGCTCGTCGATCGAGACCTGCAGGCCGTACACTCGCTTGGCGCCATTGGCGGCCTCGCGCGCCGGCTCGCCCAGCTTGCGCTTCTTGGGGTTGCGCTTGACTCGAGGCCCGATTCCCTGTCCGGGCTTCCAACCCATCTTGCTCAACAGCCTCATTCCGATGGGATCGACGGGTGCCATCAAGAGATTCTCCGGTGCAACGATCCGCACAGTGGATGACGAGCTGCATCAGCAACGAGAGGGCGCCTCGGTTACGGAACAGTGCTCAGCACTGCCACACTGCGGACATGGTGCGTGGTGCTCGGGACGTACGCTTGATCCAAGCCGCCAGATGGATCAGCAAAGGCTGCCGTTGTCGTGAGGGTGTTGGCATACTCCTAGACATTTGTTAGGTGAGTGGGTGAGTGAGTGAGGCAGCTGCTCGAGCTCCGAGGCTTGGGGCGCTTGCGGCGTACTCCTCGGTCCTCGTCGTCCATCAGGTCCTCAGCTCGCTGCTGCAGCACGGCCGCTCGTTGCGATCGTGACGACTGAAAGGAGCTCGGTACGAATCCTATCAACACCCCATGCCGTCCCATCCATTCAATCAGTAACCCACAAGCTTGGTCGAGGTCGAGAACGAGCTCGAGGCGCGTGAGCCGGACCTTCCTTGGAGCCGACCGTGTTGCCGTAGCCGGCCGAGAAGCCGCCAGTGAAGGCGCCATGTAGTCGTCGTCGGCCCTTCTCGTCGGTCACTGTCTGCTTCCAGACGGGCACGAACTTGTTGCTCTTGCCGTCGTCTTCAGGCTTGGCGATCGCGCTACCGACACGCACGAACTTGCCGACTGTGTCGCGATGTGAGCGCGATGCAATCGGTTCTGACGCGTGCTACCACACGTACATTCCGAAGGCTTGGGTTCATCCGAGACACCGTAGGTTCGAGCGTAAGCATCGTGGTCGCGTAGATCGGCCATACATACACATCAATACGTCGCTCGATGGATAGCTAGGTAGGCAGCGAGAGATGCGCCAGCGACACGAGCAGCAACCAAGCAACAACGACGACGGGCGAGATCGAGATCGATCTCATTCCGCTCGCTGCCCTCGCTCGCATCGA
>ERZ778026.3203-NODE-3203-length-15003-cov-9.872358_pt1 | contig 15003 bp, 13 predicted proteins | sample MGYA00375756_ERZ778026 | MGnify/ENA primary metagenome ERZ778026 (study PRJEB29350, sample SAMN05389820) | bioreactor metagenome | isolation source: Ammonium sulfate bioreactor | place: South Africa: University of Cape Town | collected 2014-02-18 ... | reverse complement strand
ATATGCGCCCGCTGCACACGGCTGGCTGCATTGCATACCTTGGCTCAAATCGATGGCGCCTCGCGCTTTCGCCGAGCCTTCGCTCTTGTAGTACGACACCAGTCCGTTGGCTACAATGAACCACCGTCGCTGCCACTTGCCGGCCCACGTATTGCCCGATGCCTTGTGCAGAAATCCTTGCAGTACAATCTCGGCCGCAGGAATCGGCAGTTGCGGCTCTTGGTGCTCGTCGTCCTCTGCCTGCAGTGATGGCGGCTTCGCCACGTGTCGTTGCGCGTCGGCGCTCGGCTTCACCGTGACCCACGCGGCCGCCGCCGAGCTGTTGGCGCTCGTGCTCGTGGCCTTGGCTGCACGGTCGGCGTTCAATCGAATGGCTGTGATCCAGCTGTGGCATTCGATCTGCGTGCGAGCGTAAAACACGTAGACACGGCTGCTCGTAACGACCTCGAACTTGAACTTGCCTTTGCTCCTGTAGAACGTGTGCGTCAGTCACGGCAACGCGCACTGAGTCATTGCCTCCGCTGGTGCCATTGCTGTTGCGCCAACGATACCCTTGTTGCGGCACCTCCACGACATTCGTGACCGTGTTCAGCTCGATCACGCCTGCTGGCCCGGATTCCTGTACAATCGACAAAGGTGATGTGAGCGAGTGTGGGTGAGCGAGGGTGAGCGAGTACGCCACAATACAGCGGCGGATAACCAGGCCTACCACGACGGTCGATCGATAGTATGACAGCGTATTGTCCGAGAGCACCACCCAGCGAGTTTGGATTCCGACAGCCTTTGTCTTGGACTACCATGCGAGTCACACATATGTCATTTCAATGCACGTGTACGTGACAACACGAGCGAGAGAGAGAGAGAGATCCAATACGTACGGCCTTCAAGAGATATCCCTGCATCTCGCGAGTCCCGGGGCTGCACCAACATATCGTGAACCACAGCGTTACCACCAGAATCCCACCTCACGGAACGCTTGCGGCCCTCATGCTCCGTGTACGTACTTTGCATTCGCGAGGCGACTGAGTTTCGAGTACGCGACATGATTCTGCAACCGAGACATCCAACGCGAGCGCTCCTCCTCGAGCTCCGTGTGTAGGTAGTAGGTGCGTGACGGCGTCTCGAGCAGGAAGGCATATTGTTTGTCTTTGGTCGAGTCTTGGTCGAGCGAGATCGACGAGATCTCACTCAGAGGAATAGCGCCCTTGGGTTCGTTAATGTCCTGTGGCAGCAGCGTTGTTGTTCATAATGTCTCACTCTCGGTCAGCAGCGATTCGGTCAGCCGCACCAAGAAGCAAACTCGCTCGGTACCTTGGGATGGTAGTAGTTCAGATGCGTGGAAGTCAATCGAAAGAATCGCCTCTGCCGATTGCCCTGCCCGATCGATCGACCGGCAAGCTTGTACATGTAGCTGGCAGTAGTCACGCAATGCGCATCAGCAACTGCACGAGAGCGCACCGAATGCATTCTCTCGTCTTTCGCACATACCCAGTGAGCTCTCCGCCGATCAAAATGTTCTGCTTGAGTGACGCCAGCGTTTCTATCAGAGCCTCGCGGTTGACGGCCGAGTTCTGTCGCTTGAACTGTTCAGTGACCACGTCTTCAGACGGCTCCGTATCATCGAACGGGTCGACACTCGACAGCGGCTTCTTCTCCATTACGATCAAGGCAGGTTGCGGAGAGCTTGCTCGACCCGGCGCCACGAACGGTGATAGTGTGTCAGCGTCGGTGGTTGTCGTTGGTGTTGTTGTTGTCGACAGATGTTGTGATGATGATGTGTCATTGCCACTTGGCTCCTCGCTCGATGGCGATGGCGATGGCGATGGCGATGCCGCGGCGGGAATCTCCAGGCCTCGTGATGAATTACTTCGCCCAATCATGATGCGGCGCTCGGGTGCCAGCTTCGATGATGAAGATGAAGACGACGACGACGACGATGACGAGGAGGAGCTGCTCGTCGCGACACTGCTTTCGCCATTGTCGAGGTCGCTGCCTTCGGGGTCAGCGACGGCAGAGGAGGAGCTCCGCCGAACCCACTTTGATGCATCGTTCGAAGGCGACCAACTACTGCGCGGGTTCGCGTTCGGATCGATGGTAGCGGCGCCGAACGCATGCGCGGCCGTCGGCGGCTTGCTCTTTTGAGCCTGCACCGTACTCGGCATCGAGAGCATGAAGGTCGATGGCAGCGAGTTGGGCACAAAGTCATCGACCTCGGCGTCAGCGTCATCGGCATCGGCGCTCGATAGCACCAACACTGGCGTGGAGATAGGCGAGGTCACTAATGTAGGAGGAGGTGTTTGAGATGATGGTGATGGTGCTGGTGACGATGGCGGCGGCGGCGCTGGCTGCACCGGTGCGAGCGTGTCGAGCGAGGCTCCCTCGTCTCGCGGTCGGCCGATGAGCAGCTGCCCGGTGGAGAGCTCTGTGTGTGCGCGAGTGGCAATCAATCGGCTGGCTGGTTAGCTCTTGACTGTGTACATCTGGTTGAGAGTGCGAGCGCACGTGTGCGTATGTGCTGGCTTGATTGCGTACGCTTTCGTGGAGATCTAGCTGGTTGGAAGCTCATTGCGATCGATGTGGCACAGCGCAAGGGCACCGACGACACGACCACGCATATACACTCGAATACCAGATCGCGCGATCCAATTAATGAATGAAGGAATGAATGATGAATGAGATATCACGCGCTCTAATGCCACACACACTATTTCACACAGATAGACGCCGCCACCTCAGACGTAGAAAGCCAAGAGAAACAGCGAGCGGGCCGCGAGCCACTGTTTGCGTGCGTGCGAGCGAGCGAAGGAAGGAACGAGTGAATCGATCTCGGCATTTGGACGCGATTTCTCTGGCGCAGTTTCTGTGTCGCTGACCCAACAATGGCCGCCCATAGCAACAATATCAACAATATCAACAACAACAACAACAACAAGATGGGTCTCTCTTGTGCCACGAGGTTTATGATTATAAGATAGATAGTAAACGCTTTCCTCATCACCATGATCGTCTTGATCCATGATGAACGACAGAGACACACACAAGTCGTGCGGCTGCCGCGCGGTTATTTCGGCTTGTTGAGCTGAATGTGCGTGTAGCCAATCAGGCCGCTCACCGTGATCACTACTCCCAACGTATTGTACAACGTCACGGGGGCCGTGAAGATGATAACTCCGCCCACGAGAATCACCACCAGCTTAAAGTGGCCGACCGCATTGTAGCTATTGAGCAGAGTAGATCGGTGTCAGCGTGTCAGTGTGTGCGTGCCAGGCACAAGGTCAGGAGTAGGCTCTCGCGTACGTGACAGGAGAGGTCTTGCCAATCAGCAAGAAGATACTGAGGTTCACCGACACTGCCGAGAGGCACGAGAGCACGAGCACGACCTGCACACTCGCATCAGCGTCTGCCACGCGCTCTGCCACTCCTCGATTCAAGCAAGAAGGAAGGTGTGCTGCTCGACGTACCACTGACTCGGTGGCCCACGGGTACTCCATGATTCCTGACATGTCGTCAAGGAACGGCGTGATGATCAGCAGCATGACGGCCGACACTGGTGCTTGGTAGTAGAGCAACTGCATCGAGTTGGCCTCGAACTTCTTCTGGTACGATCCGACCCACTGGCGAGAGGCATGCCACGCAACACGAGATCAACAAGATGCGGCTACTCGTGTGAGAAGCCACTCACTCGCACTCGAGCATCGCCAACGACGGAGACACCGACAGCGACGTACGATCTGATAGAAGCTCGTCACTAGCACGCCAACGAGCGCCACGATCGTGCCAGGCAGATTCACATCAAAGTCCGTCACGGTCGCGAGGGCCACTGCGTTGCATTCATCGCCATCGACGACGAAGGCGACAACGGCGTTATCAATACTTCTTCTTCTGCTGCTTCTGCTGCGCCGAGCCTTGTATCATATGCTCGAGTACCTCCGACGCAAATCACAAGGATCGACATCTTCTCGGACAGCAGGAACTTGGCGCCGTAGAACGCCGTTTGAATGGCAACGATGACCGGAGTCGTGAGCACCTTCATGATCTACTCAACCGAACCAATGCCACACACATACACACGCGCACGCAATGGCACACGATTACTCTCGGCGAACTCGTCGGTACATCATCATGGCGAACTGCCACGCTATCACTCACGCACCTGATAGAAGCCGACCGAGTTCATCTGCAAGCTGAGGTTCGTGAGCACCACAAAGCCACAGAACGAAACCGATAGTGCCAGCACGGCTGTGTATGGCAGCGACTTGGGCGTGAACATGCCAAGCCTGCAAGGCGAGATGCGTTCGTTGTAGGGAGCGAGCAGCTCGATCAGTCAGCCAGCCAGCCAGACTAACAGACCACAATGCTCTCGAGAACGATAGCGATGCGCGAGATGGGGACCTCACGTACATGGCACAGATGTGCAACACAACGGCGGTCGTGATAAAGTGAAGGCATGTGACAAACGTGCCTATGGCATGGTCGTGTGCGCAGATGGGCGCGACAGACGCTCGATCAACGATGGCACTTGGCGCACACACACGATGCGCCGCACGTACTGTACGGGAAGTTCAGAAACACAAAGAGCCACTTGTTGAGGAACACGATGCCGATCGATGATAAGACGTTGAGTACGATCAACGAGACGGTCGCGGCCTCGACGCGCTCGAGGTCCTTGAGAACGAGGTCGAACAGCCAGCAACCCGATCGCAGCTGAACCTCGGGAGGCGCCTGCGGCTTGGTGGGCGGCGTCGGGTCGACCTGCACCACGACTGCCGGAGCGGCTGCCTCGGCACTATCTTGGCCCTCTCGTGCCTGAGCACGGAGCTCATCCTTGGAGGTCATTGGCAGGCGAGAGAAGGAGAGCTCGCTGCGAGAGAGCGAGCGATATGTGTGGGCGAGCGAGCGAGCAAACAACGATGGCAGACCGCGACAGCGACACCAGCTCATCCTCATCAGGTTATGGCCAATCTAGACCTCGTTTGTGTATCTCACTCTTCTTCTTCATTGTGATAGATATACGGAACAATAGATAGACCAGTTAGTTGGATAGGGGTAGGTTGGATCGATAGATTGATTCGATAGATTGCTTGATTGAGTGACTTTGGGGGTAGAATTGCGAGTTGTGCCGAGCTGCTGCCGACGCGTGTCTGTGTCACACACGCACTCTCTCAGTAGTCTTGATGAAATGCAACACCTGTTCGCATCCTTGCCTTGGAGGCATTGACGACGTTAGGATGCGTGAGTGTGAGCTCCTCAGTTCCGAAGAGCACGTTGTCAGCGGCCTCGACGCCTTGCATGCACGAGTGGTCCTGGTTGGCGACCTCGTACTTCCAGGCGCCGAAGCGGCCGCGGCTCCAAATGTCGAGCTTGTCACGCAGCAGTGCCAGCAGTCGATCGACGAGCTCGTCGCGGCCGAGGTACGGCGTCGGGTAGCCGTGCTCGAGGCGCAGGTGCCAGCGGCTGACAATGTCGGAGCCCGGTGGCAGGAGACCAGTGTTGATGCAGCCCTGGATGGTGTCTTGCACGACGGTCGCGAGGTCGACCGGCTTGTGGCGAGACTCGGAGACCTCGAGCATGAGCGACCACTGCTCGCCGGGGCGTGGCACGTTGTAGGGCGAGTAGTTGCTAAAGACCGTGGCGCGGTAGAAGGGGCAGTCGTCCTCGGGGAAGTACATCCAGCACTTGGTGGCGAGCGAGTCGGGCTTAGCGCCCGCGACGCCGATGCCGATAATGTGCGAGCTCGAGTAGCACAACTCGGTGTGGCGTGCCAAGAGCGCGCGATCGGCGTCATTGAGCGACGCCGGCAGGTTGTCGAGCATCTTGATGAGGAGATCGAGCGGCAGCGTCGAGATGAGGCGCGCGTACGGCTCGCTCGAGCCGTCGGCAAAGTGCACGATGTGGCGCTCGGCGTCGATGCGCGTCACGTGCTTGCCGAGGTGTACGTGCTCGGCCGGCAGCGCACGGCCCAGGGCGCTCCAGATGGCGCCCGTGCCACCGCGCAGCGGATAGCGAAAGCGTGCGTTCGGGCCCCAGCCGAGGTCGTCGCGACGCATGACGACGTTGCGCAGCGCACGCTTGAGGTCGACCGTAGCGACGCGCTCGCCCATCCACGAGCAGCCCATCTGCGCCGGCTTGTGCGCCCACACCTTAAAGTTGTACGGCTCCATAAAGATCTCGGCGATGCCGGCGCCAAAGATGCCACGAATCCACTCCTCGAACGTGCGCGCGCCCACGGCGCCCGGACCGCGCGACGCGTCCACCAGGCCCTCGAGGCACTTGACGAGCTCCTCCTCGGGCAGCCGCCACAGGTTGTTCTGGAACGGGTACGGCACGAATCGCTGCCGAATCCAAACCCAACTCTCGCGCTCGTGCTCGATCCACGCCTCGGCGCCCTTGCCGAGCACGCGGTCCAGCAGGCGGTCAAAGTACTCGTAGTGCGAGAAGATCACGTGGCCGCCAAGGTCCCACGTGAAGCCCTGATCGTCGACAATCGAGCGCGACAAGCCGCCTACCACGCACGACCGTCCGTCACGGAGATCATCAGTACCGAGAGCGACAAGCACACGAGACACTCACTCGATCGTGTGCCACCATCAGAGCTGGCAGGTGGCACTACGATCACGAGGCAGCAGTGTGCTTGTACCTGCGACAGGTTCGGCCTCGAAGAGTGCCCAGTTGCGATAGCCAGCCTCGTTCAATCGCCAACTGGCCGACAAGCCCGTGGGTCCTGCACCGAGCACCAACACTCGAGGTTGTTCGGCACTCGAAGTCGAGGAAGTAGTCGATGCCATATCTACCAGAGACCTTGAACGCGAGTTGGCACGTGTGAGTGAGCGAGAGAGAGCTTGGCACAGTGGAGCGGCAGCAGCAGACAATAGAGAAGTGTGTGGCTACCTCATCTACGAGAGACCCACCACGATCGCGAGCCGATAATCATATCAAACAACCAACTCAATACTTTGATACCATATACCAGTAGATAGTACACGAAACGCTCTTGATGGCACGATAGACCATGAAGCTTCGTGTACTCGCTTGGACCTTGTACTTGTGGTCCGAACTTTCGGATATTCGAGTATCGACGGCGTGCGTGCCCGAGCGGTAGTTGCCTCGCTGCCCTCTCTCGCTCGCTGCTGTCGCTCGCGCTCTCTGCTCGGGTGCCTTGCATACTTGTCTGCCATGAGCCGCACCACGGTCTTGATGCTATTTGGCATCGCGGTGTGTGTTGGTTCCGTTCTACTATTGTATTCCTTCTCCAGTACCTCGACATCGCTCTCGCGCTACGAGCAACAGCAACAGCAACTCTATGAACAACAACAACAACAACAGCAACAGCAGCAGCAACGTCACCCGCCTCCACGTACTCAACACAAGCCCCCCAAGGCGCCTGTCGATATGATGGATATGCAGATCGAGGAAGACGACATGGCACTCAAGCCACCGATCGATGACAGCGTCGCACCGCCTCCCATGTTGGTGTGCCCGCAGCCGACGCCGCTCGTGTGCCCGACGCCTGAGCCACTGCCACCGCCGATGCACCAGCCACCGCCGCCCCGTCCTCATTCTCCATCAAGCTCACACAACGACGAAGTGATCCGTGAACTGACCGAGACATGCAAGGAGCGCGTCAACTCTCTCCAGCAGTACCCGCTGCACGAGTCGCTCAAGAAGGGCCGCATCATCGTCGAGTACGCGGGCCTGTTCGAGACCGGCGGCCCGGCGGCGCTGCACGAGCTGCACTTCGCCACGGTGCGACTCGGCTTCGACGGACTCTACCACTTTATCAATCCATCGTACGTGGTGGATGCGTCGGTGGCACGCACGCTGCCGAGCTTCAACATTCCGCACGACGTGCAGCCGAACGACCTCGTGATCTTCCCCGAGAACTCGGGCGTGCCGCTGTACGAGGGCATCCGCAGCAAGGGCGGCAAGGTCGGCATCTACATGCTCGGCCTCCACACGCCGATCTCGAACCCGAACCTGTACCGCACCGACGTCTACTGGATTCCGTCGTCGTTCTACACGCGCGAGCTCTTCCTCGCGCCCGGCAAGCAGCTGATGCTGTCGCCGGTCGAGGACCACTACTACAAGAACCGCGAGGCGGGCATCGTGGCCGCCGGCGGCGACAGCACTCCGTTCCGCTCGCGCAAGACCAAGTTGGTGTTCGTCGACAATGACGTCGACGGTTCGGTGCACGAGATCGTGCGCACGATCCCGGACGCGCAGCTGCGCGTGCTGTCGGGCATCCCGCGCAAGGAGGTGCCCGAGGTGTACAAGGACGCCGTCGTCACGATCGACACGCATCTGCCGGGCGTCGAGCGCATCAACTTTGAGGGCGCGCTGCTCGACTGCCTGACGCTCGTGACCGAGCAGCTCAACGGGCAGGACCTCGTGGACTTTCCGATCGACCCGCGCCTCAAGCTCGACTTTTCGAGCAAGGAGCAGATGCGCCAGTTGATCTACAACGCCGTGCACCACACCGAGGAGCTGCGCCCGTTCTTTGACGGCATGCGCGACTTCACCGTCATGCAGCGCGAGCTCTTTGCGCGCCACGGCCTGTCGCTCTTCGGCTCGCGCATGGTGCACTTTCACATTCCGCTGCCGAACGCCGAGAGCGACGCCTTTATCTGGCCCTTCATCTCGACCGCGCTCGCCAACTATCCCATGTCGAGCATCGACATGGTGACGCCCGCCATGGACCGCCTGCTCTACAAGTACCAGATGTTGATCAAGATGTGGGACCTCACGAACTCGCGCTCGGTCGCTCGCATCGTCGTGCAGCCGTGCGCTACCGCCGACTGCGTCCTGCAACACCCGCCGACCTTCTCCGACCGAATCATCGTCTCGACCATGCCGACCAACTGGTTCGTCGGCGACCAGGCCGTCAACTACCTCGCGCACGTGCTGCACGATCAGGAGCTCAACCCGTGGCACGACGACGGATTCTTCGTCGTCACGCCCGAGGCGCTCGCCGAGTGCTCCGGCAACTCGGACGTGCTCTCGAGCAACGTGCTCGTCGCCAAGTCGGAAAAGTACGCCCACGTGCGCGACAAGGGCATCTCGCTCACCAAGACACCCGAGCTCGACACCAACGCACAAGCCAAGATGGCCGCCTTCATCGCCTCGCCCTTGTGCCCGCTGCTCGCCGAGCAGATCATCAACGTGCGTCCGTTTGCGTACGACGAGCAACACGCGCCCAAGAGGCCCAACTGCGCGCCCTACAACCTGTACGATTCCATGTTCCACGCGTCGCCCAAGCACTTTGTCGGACTCTACGCCGATCACGTGCAACGAACACTCGAGCGCATCCATACCATGTTCCCGCCCACATCCTACCATCAGCCCTCATGGTTCCATCGACCGATTGACTACCCACGATTCACGGGCAAGCTTCACCCTGCACCGTAATACGCCTTCAATGCAATGCAACGCAACGCAACCAACACAGCACAGCAGCTGTGACTATTGCCGGCACTAGTCTTCTCTAACCTCCACCTCACTTTCTCTTGTACCCGCGTAAGCCAATAATTAACAACGCTATCTCTCGTAGAGTTCTCTCAATGCATAGCGAGTCTCTCTCTATCCCTCTACTATCACCACCAACACACCAAACAGACATCTGGCACGCACACACACGCACGCACACACATCTCTCAATCCCTCGCAAGTGAGATAAAGCCATTCCTTTCTCTTGTGCTTTCTGCTCTTCTCTCTCGTCCATTCGCTCCGTCGCTCCTTCCTCACCACACGCGCAACCCAACCCAACCCAACCCTCGCTGCGTGTGGCTACCGCTCTCTCTCTTTCTCTCTTGCTCTCTCAGTCTCGCTCAATCTCCTAGCTGTAGCACACACACACGCACACCAAATACTCTTCTCCATGGACGGTGATCGAGGCTCGTCGGCTCCCGCGAGCGATGCCGCCCACCTCGACGCTTCATCGAGCCACCAGGACAAGAGCTCTCACAAGTCCGACTCCAAGAAGGCGCATAAGAAGGACAAGGCCGCTGCCGCCGCCGCCGCCGCCGCCACCGCCGCTGCTGCTTCTACAACTACCACTGAGAGCACCAGTGAGCCAGTGAGCCCTCGTCGCGTGTCCATGTCGGCGCCAGCCAGCGAACCGAGCCCACGCAAGGAACGCAGCCCTCGTACGACCGACAATGCCGCGCCGCACGATAGCAGCAAGAGCCCTCGCCGTTCATCGGCGCCCTCGGCGGCGCCCGAAAAGAGCCCTCGCAAGGAGGCTCGCGTCAAGAGCCCGCGTTCCTCCAAGGACCGCGGCGGCAAGGAGGCCGCCGGCGCCGAGCTCGATGCCGCCGCCACGGCCGACGGCGCTCGGCACAGGAGCACCGGCAAGGCCAAGAAGTCGCGCTCCAAGAGCCTCCCGCACGGCGAGCTCGACAGCCTCGATCCCAGGAAGGACCGTAACGGCAACCGCAAGCAACCCAAGACGCTCGACGCCCTCCTCGGTACCACGGAGACCGTGCCGAGCGTCAGCGAGCGCAAGGCGCAGCTGAAGCGCGTCAGCTCGGCCGGCAGCAGCATCCAGACCACGAGCAGCCTCGCGCCGCTCTCGCACAAGGCCGAGCAGCCCGCCTCCAAGAGCACCTCGACTGACGCTACCCTCGAGACTACCGAGCAGCTCGCTGCTGCTACTGATGGCGATGATGGAGGCGATGGAGGTGGTGGCTCGCATTCCGTCTCGTCTGAAGGCGCTGCCGCTGCCGACGAACACCATTCGCTCGCCAAGGCCGCCGATGCGGCCGACGCGCCGCCGCTCGGCGATACGACGCTGAACGAACGCCCGAAACGCGGCAAGCGCTCACAGAAGGATCGAAAGGCCGCTCTGATGCAGTCCGAGCTCCAGGAGCGACAGGTCAAGGACGTCGATACCGACACCGAGGACGAGAGCAGCCGGCCGCGCAGCGCCACCACCACCTGCATCGACGGCGTCAAGTACATCGACCTCTCGGGCAATCGGCCGCCCGACTCGGCGCCCACGGCCTTTGCGATCGTGCCCTCAAGCTCCAACAACTCCAATCCACCGGCTACCAGCGCTACGAATAAGGTACATCGATATACGATCATTCAACCAATCACTCATTCACTCATTCACTCGCTCACGCTTGGTGCACTCTTCACAGCGAACCGAGCGACTTCGAGCCCGAGCACCGATCACAAAGCAAGAATCTGCGCCGTACAAGTCTCGCAAAGGTAGCGATGGTACTGGTGGCCCAGGCGGTGTTACGATACCTGGCAAGGCCAAGTTCTTTGGTATGCGAATACCGAGCAGCACTAGCATCGATCTCTCTCGAGCTCGCGCTCGCTCGCGTGCTTACTCACTCACACACTCACTCTGGTGGACGTGATAGCGATACTGGATAAGTTTGGAGGCACCTCGTCCAAGAAGAAGCCGGCCGATATCACCATCAAACGTAGCAACTCCAACTCGCAGCTACCAACCACATCGAACGAACTCACTCGCTCGCTTGACGCATCGCCAAACAACTTCAATTCCGACCTCACGACCGCCACTACCACCACGACCGCCACTCCCGGTACAGCCAGTGCCGATTCTACCGTAGCCCGCGTACCATCGGCCAATAGCTCGCAAAGCATGCCGACCGTCGCAGCCGCCAGCTCACCTCCGACCACGAGTGCCATAGCAGCCGCCGCCGCCGCCGCCACAACCACTCCCATGGGCGCACAATCAACCGACTCGGACCTCACATCGTCCTCATCGACTCCCGGCGTCTCGTCGCCGTTGACCGACTCGGACGCCTTATCTCCGTCACCGGTCGTTCCTGAGCAAGCGGACGCCAGCCCGCCCAAGCGCACTCGCCCGCTGTCGGAGCGCGAGAAGGTCCTCAGCGAGCTGTTACACACCGAGCGCGACTACGTGAGGGATCTGTCGATCCTTATCGAAGTGTTCTTCCAGCCGTGCAAGGAGCGCAGCATCCTCTCGCAACAGGACCTCACGACGCTCTTCAACAACCTCGAGGTATCCCTCCCTCGCTCTTGCGCCGCGCGGCGTGTGCCCTATCCACATGGTGCTAATCGTGAGGTGGTGGTCCACAGATCTTGTACGACCTCAACGGCGAGATCTTGGCCGATCTCGAGCGCCGTATGGCGTCGCTCGGCCTCGGTGAATCTGAGCCACTGATCACCGTGGGCGATATCTTCCTTCGCTTGGTACCAATCTAGTCGTTCGAGCTATATCGTGCATGGAATTGAAGTCAGGTGCTGACTGCTCGCTCGCTTTGCAACGTGTTAGGCTGAATACTTTAAGTTGTACACGCACTATTGCATCAACCTCGACAACCAAAATCGAGTCTTCCATCAGGCCGAGCTCAACGAGCAGTTTGCCGAGTTCTTGAAAGAATGCAAACGAAATCCACGCTGCAGGCAGCTCGAGTTACCAGACTTTCTCATCAAGCCGATGCAACGTCTTTGCAAGTACCCCTTGATCTTGAAGGTGTGTGTTGCGGCGGTCGAGCCTCGTCTACGTTGCAGCTCGAGCAGTGCACTGAACTCACCGTTGGGGCGTCACACTCATTGCACAGGAGCTGCTCACTCATACGACAGAGGACCATCCCGACTACGACAATCTCGTTGCAGCTCGACCCAAGGTTCAAGATGGTGCGTGCTCGATTCTCGGTCTCGTTGCGTCGTCACTTGGATGCCGTACGCTTGCCGCTTACTTGCTTGTTGTGCTTGGCAGTTGTTCGCTACGTGAACGAAAGAAAGCGCGTGGGCGAGAACCAGCAAATCATCATCGATATCCAGCATAGCATCGAAGGCTGCGGCGTACGTTGCTGGTGATTCGAGGTCTGCGTGCCGCTCGTTTCGTGTCATTACTCATCATACCATATGGTGCTTGCGGTTTGTAGCGCCTTCTTGAGGCATCGAGGAGATTCATCAAGCAAGGCCAGCTGTTCACCTACGAGAACAAGCAGCGCCACCGACGCCAGATCTTTCTCTTCAACGACTTGATCCTTCTCGCCAAGCCCAAGAGCTCCAGCGTATTCGTCTCCTCGGCCGAAGGCACCGAGTTCCAAAAGTACATCAACGTCGCTCGAGTGCCAATGGAGCACGTTCGCATCGTCGATGTCGCTGATGCCGGAGGTACGTCTCAAGCCAGAGAACGCGTGCACTTGCGTGCAGGCACTAAACGTGCGTGTGCGAGAACAGAGGTCAAGAACGGCTTCGAGCTGGCACGCAAGGATACGCAAGAGAAGTTCACCATTCTTTGCGATACGCCCGATATGAAGCGTGAGTGGATTCGCAACATTAAGACCATCGTCAAGGAATACCAAAAGGCCGAATACATTGCGAACAAGGATCGAATGTTGCGAGGTACGTGTTGCACTAGGGCGACTCTCTTTCCTTCACTCACAGGCTCACTTGGGCATCTCGTACAACAGAGGCCGAAGCTCGTGAAGTGCGACGACTGGCCTTCCGATCTCTGGCACAATCGAGTGCCGAGCCGACACACGGTACCAACCACACACACACACACACACACACACTCTCTCCTTTCTCTCTCATATGTAGTATCGCGCCGCTCACGAGTGTCGTTTGTTCCTATAGACCAAAACAGCGATGCTTGGACGCTGGGCTTGATACTCTGGTCTATGTACACACAAAGGCCGCTTTTCGAGGGCTTCACTCCTGCGCAGGCGGCCATTGCATTGATGACGCGACAGTTTCATCCTGAGATCACGTATTGCCACGCACGCTTTGGTGCAACTCGCTTCGACTTCGCACCTACTCACCAAGAGCGCTCTACCTTCGATCGTATGTAGCCCCGACATTCCCGACTCGTTGGCAGAGATATTGCAAGATTGTTGGCTCGAGAACCGCGACGCCCGCCCGAACTTCTCCATGGTTTATGATCAGATCCGCTTGCTCGACGATGTTCAGTGGCCAGCCACGAAGCCCTTCAACCTGTGAGCACGAGCGCGCTGCCGCTCGCCGCTGGTTCGGTTCGCTGCCTGCCGCCCGTGTACATTCCCAACGCTCCCTCTCTCTCTCTCTCTCTGCGTGCATCCTCTCCGACTCGTTGCCGTGTACTTGTATCTGACCCGCTCGCCGCAGACCGCTTTCGAATCGTTTATTACACTGTACACACACCCTATCCAATCGGTCACGGACGTTGGTGCTTCTTCTTGCGCCGCTTGGCATCCAGTGGCGCTGCTTGTGCCGGCTCAGCGAGCTACAGTCGCAACAGTGAGTACGAGAACCGCTGCGTGCAATCGTCGCGACGGCATACCCTCTTGAGCTTGCTCCGAATGGCAAGGATGGCGTCGTCGACTGTTGTCGGTTCGAGTTCGCTTGCTTCTGCTCCTGTTGTTGTTGTCGCGGGGGCCACGAGGACATTGCGTGGAATGTGCGATATAATGGGCTGAGCTGCTGGTGGCGGCGGTTCTGGTGCAGCAGGAGCGTCATACAATATCGGTGTCGGTGTCGGTGTCGGTGTCGGTGTCGGGGTCGATACGATATCCGCGGTGGCAGCACTTGGCGGAGGGGGCAGTGGCGGCAACGAAGGAGCCACACGGCGACGTATGTGCTCGCGACGATTGTGGAGCTTGGCAGCCGTGTCCTCGGGGCGCTCCTCCTCGGGCGCATAGCGCACTTGGATGTGTCTTCCGAAGAAGAAGTACTCGTCCAGCTTGCGCTTGGCCCTCCTGGACCACCGGCTGGTATCAACACGGGACCGAGTCCTCGGTTCTGCTCGACACACGCGCACGCACCTTGCGTCATCTATGTTGTGGTATCGGAACCAATGCACGTCGGTGAACTTCTCGCACTCGGCGTCGTGCAACACGCGATGCCTGTGCGGCAGGATGACACTCAGCTCGATGATCGCGCATGCATCACCGAGCGATAGCACTACATACTCCAACTGCCCGTATTGAGAGAACAACGCAAGGAGCTCCTGTTCGGTGCCGAGCGATGGCACGCCTGTTACGATCAGGTAGCTATCGCACGCATTGATTGGTTGGTTGGTTG
>ERZ778026.3195-NODE-3195-length-15045-cov-6.147765_pt1 | contig 15045 bp, 16 predicted proteins | sample MGYA00375756_ERZ778026 | MGnify/ENA primary metagenome ERZ778026 (study PRJEB29350, sample SAMN05389820) | bioreactor metagenome | isolation source: Ammonium sulfate bioreactor | place: South Africa: University of Cape Town | collected 2014-02-18 ... | reverse complement strand
CGGTCTGATGTCTGAGCAAGCGATTGTAACCGTACAAAATCAAGGCCAGCGGTTTTTTGCAAATGGTACTAGCGAACCAGACCGTTGGGCCCGACAAGATTTGAATCCAGACCTTGCTGCACAAAATCTCGACGTGCCAACTCTCGCCCGGTACCTAACCATTTCGAATGAAGCCGCAGAAGCTATTCTCAAGGGCAGTCAAAGGGCCACCAGTGAGCAGCAAAAGATTGTTGCCATCTATCTGCGGAAGAGCGTTCGAGATTTGTTTAGCGACCTTCCCCAACGTTGAAGGCGGTCTACAGACAATGTTGCGCATTATAACCCTACTCACCGTTTTGACGCTTGGCGCCTCACAGGCCTGTGCAGCGGGACTCGGAGGGAAGTTTTCGCCATTAGAAGCGATGCATCAAACTCCCTACGGCTCTCTCTTCTTCATCGAAGATACGGCGAACGATTTTGACATTCGACGGGGGGCAATATTTGTCTTGATCCAAGGCGATGGCAATTTGCGGCTACCAACGCAATCTCAAGGCTATTGCTTTGCTTTCAATCATTATACAATCACCGACAGGTCGAAGCTGTCGAAGACGTATCGAGCTCGAATCCGTAAAACACTTGCAAACGGTAAAATCAAATCTGAAAATTTCTCAGCTGAATTTATTCCGACACCGATCATCACCTCTCCGGCTGTGCCAAATCTCTGTATTAACGGCGTAAGCGGGGTGACACTTATCCAAATTGAATTCAACTCGGAGGCGGGTCCTGCCTTTTCCAGAACTATAGCTTTTTCCCTAGTTGAGTAAGCGGTCGGCGATTAATCGGCAGCCGCAATCTATGTTAGTTCAATCGAGAAGCGCGGCCTTAGGTAGCAAATTCACCAAGTATGACGCGGCGATCCTAGTCTATCGGCGGCGCTTTGGCTGCATGAAGCCCGCCCACACTGAAACCTTTGCAGGCTAGTGCAGGTATATCGCTATGCCCGCAGCAAGTACTAGTACCGCTACATTGATGCTGCAAAAGCCAGCCAGCCAACCCATCACTGCTTGTAAACGAGACGCATGAGGCGGGGCCTGTTTTGCCCGCCGTATAACTTTGATCCCTATAGCGCCCACAATGAGTGCTGCAATAATCCAGACCCACCAAGGTGCGGGTGTTGCCCCCTTTAAGGCCTCACTAAAAAACATCAATACCGAGGCAAACAAAAACCAGCTTAGACCAAACAGGAATCCACGCTTCATGGCGTTGCATCCGCTATGACCGGTCAGAATCTTCGTTTTCTGGGGTAATACATCCAAGCGATGCCGAGGGCGATTGTTGCAATGGTGCCGCATAAAACAGCACCTATATCGTCATATGAGTAGCCAAGTAACTTGAGTGTCAGCGCAACCACTATAAGCGGCGCAAAGATTGTCCATCTTCCAGAAAACATCGTGAGGAGCCCACCGCTCAGGTTACAGACGGACGATTTATAGCTCGCCGTTTTGTCGATTTAAAGCGGTTGGTTGTAAAGCGACAGGCCGATCCATTCGGCCTATGGATTTAAGGCAGGTCTACGCCGCAAATTTGCGCCGGTTTCGGCACGAAAAGGGCCTTTCCCAGGAGGAGTTGGCTTACGAAGCTGACGTGGATCGCACGTACATCAGTAAATTGGAGACGGGCGCAACTTATGTCGGCTTGGAAATACTCGGGAAAATTGCTGATGTTCTTGGGGTCGACCCGTCAGTTTTCCTTGTCCCGCATAAACGTGGACCTCGCGGGAAATAAGCCGGGGCGGTTATAGATTCGGGTATCCGCTAGCTCATTGATGCCCTTTAGTCGCCATTGTGGTGGCCCAGGATTTGCGAGGCGCAGTTTAGAAGCCCAGAGAGCAAATTCAGAGCCTGTAGGCTGGTAGGGGGTGCTCCCGTCCAGAAAACTGCTCTACGGGCTTCCTTGGGCTTTGGATGACTCGTTGAGTTCGTCCCGGGGCCTGATCGTGCTCGGACCCCCTTTAGGGGCTATAGAACCCCCCGACTCTTCCTGATCGGAAAAGCGGGTGTTTGAGGTAGAGAGAATCCGGCACGTCAGAGCTCAGACCGGGATTTCGGCAAAACACCACGTCGGCGTAGTTATGCCGACTGCCCTGACGTATTCGGTGACGTAGCTCGGTTGCGTCTCGATGGGTACGACATCGAGGTTGGTCAAGGCACTCTGAGAGACATAGCTGACCAACGTGCAGATTCATGTCCGACATAACTCAGGCTGGCGCTGCTATCAGTCTCGACGCATGGACGTGAGCGTCGTGCACTTCCTTGCCTTTTGCTAGCCCGAGCCTCTGATATGGCTAGCTTTTTCGTTAGGGGTGAGGGGTCTGAGGTACTTATTACGGCCTGGGCTGCTTAGGCCAAGCGAGCGAAACCGGAATGCGCAACACTGACAGCGGGACAATGTCGGTAAAACGTACAGTTTTTGTCGTGACGAAATTCTGCATATCGATTTTCGAGAGAAGGTGCCTGATCCGAACAGGAATTCGCGCGCGATATCGATCATGAATCGGATGAGTTCGGCCGCGTGCTGCGTTGGAAATAAGACGCTTATTGAGGTGGTTGATCCGGTCCCGATTGACAGCGCGGCGGACACATTTTTCGACCCAAGCCTGCTTAAGAATCCGAAGCCGAAAATTCCGATCTGCCAGAATTGCAGGGTTGAGAGCCGCAAGCAGAGAGGGATCGGCGAGCCCAGCGCGTTTGACCGAGGCAGCATTGAGAAAGCGAAGCTCGACACGAAGGACATCATCCTTCTTGCGATATTGCGCCACGTTCCGACCACGACATTTCATGGCCCAGTAAGTCGTCGTGTCAATACGGACCTTGATAGCCCGGCGTGCGCGCCATTTCAGAATCAGGTGCTCATCGATCAATGTTGCCAACTTCTCCGAGACATCGGGCGCCGAATGGAAATCGAAAGCCAAGTCGCACCGGCGGATGCATCCCGAAGGAAAATCCCGCAAGACTGCGCCGACCTCCTCAAGTGCTGCCTTTGTTGGTCGGTTTAGGACAATACGAACACCTTGCCGCATTCCAGTTTTGTCGCGGCAATCTTTAATCGCAATCCGCCTTCCTTGGGCCGCCTGCAGGCGAATTCGCACTCCCTTCGGCGGCCTGTGATAGAAAATTTCCACCGTATCCAGACTTGCGCGTACTTCAACATCTTCAAGCAGTGACGCGGCGTTCTCCGCAGTGATGTTCATCGGGAAATTCTCGATTAGAGCCAATGCGAATTCCATTCGCGGCGCTCGATGAGGTTTGCCTGCCAGTCAGAAATGTCACTTTCGAGCCACCCAACCTGCCCCTCGCCAAGCTTCAGCGGGTAAGGAAATTCGCGATACTTGATCAATTCGCGAATCTGGTGGGACCGCAATCCGGTGTAGCTCTGAATTTCGGCAAGATGGATGATCTTGTGAGGGCGCATCATGATTATGTCCTATTGAGTAGATTGGTGAAGGTCAGGGCTGATCGCGGTTCGCAATTCGCTGCTGCTGCCACTCGATCAATTCGGCCTCGATCCAGCCGATACGACGCGCACTGAGCTTAACCGGGCGCGGAAAACGTGCTTCAGCGATCAATTTCTCAATCTGCGTCCGCCTCAAGCCGCAATATTTCGGGAGGTCGGCGAGACGGACAATCGTGTGGAGAAACTGCATCTCAGGTAGCTCCGTATCTGGCGCTGTTCAGCGCTGATCGTCGCTACACTTGGCGGAAAAAGCTTTGGTGGGACAGAGTGCGATTAATTCCCGGGAATTAATCGCGTCCTATTTTTTATTGCGTGACAGCCGCCCACTCAGATGTTTGGCGGAATCTCTTGCGACTTGAAGCTCGGTAGAGACTATTTTCCGGACGGTGCTGCGTTTCCTTTTCATTGTTGTCAGCCAGCGTTGGTAGTGTCCGGGCTCCTGTTGTTTCTTGCTATCCACCGATACGGTGTAAAGATCGTGCCAGGCCTCCTCGATAGGCTTTGAACTGCCGGCGGCTCTATGTCTTTTCGAGGCCATCTCAACAAACGTGGCAATACTTGTGGGGCCGAAGTCTGGATCTTCGCCGCGTCGCCGACCGCGCCTCGCGGGGAGAGGGCTCATTTTTGCGGCTTCTACTACGGCACTTCGACCGTATTTGCCGATAAGCCGCGATAGCTCGACTTGGTCGCGCTTAGATAGCTGCCTGGAGGTTCTTGTCGTTTCGGGTGATTGAGGAGGAGCTTTTGAAATCGAATGTTTAGGCGGGTGAGCCATGCCGATTAATCTCTAGTAGGTGTCACCTGACCCTGATTATCGACTCCCTAAGTCTGATTGCAATACGAGGCCCAATCCCTGCAGCGGCGCGAGCGCATGACGCGCCGCAATTTCCAGACCTACCAGGGCTATGTCCGCAATTACATCTGTCGCGATCCGGACTGGCACGCCGCCAAGCACGCGAACCAGCCACGCCTTTCGGTATTTTGACCAGGGCATCGCCAGGCGGCCGCTCGCGCATCTGACCGTCGGCGTTCTCACAAAATTCCGCGCCGATCTGCGCGCCTTTGGCATCAGCCCACAGTATCCCGTAGTAGTTTCAGTGAGTTATGCGAATTTTTGCGTAACGTGTGCCATTCGGTACAATTTTCTACATGGCACATGACTGTCACATGGTACCCAGTCATATTTAATGCCGTGAGAGATGCGAGTGCATTGAACAATCGTTGCGGGTCTGAAGAAACAACTTCGAGGGGGTGCTCAATGGCGAAGAAGAAGGTCTACTACAGCTTTTACTACGACGAAGACGCGTCACGCGTACAGCAGGTCGTCAACATGGGTGTTGTCGAGGGCCAGCAGATGCTTTCGGGCCAAAATTGGGAGGAAGTGAAGAAGAAAGGCGACAAGGCCGTTGAGAATTGGATCGCGGCTGAGATGAAGGGCAAGGACTGCCTCGTTGTTCTCATTGGAACGAACACCTCAAAGCGCCCCTGGGTCCAATACGAGATCAAGAAGGCTTGGGCGGATGGGCTAGGGGTCATGGGCATTCGAATTCATGGTCTCAAAGACCTCGGCACTCAGAAAACATCGGCTCGTGGGAATAGCCCGTTCAGCGACCTGATCACTCCATATGATCCGCCGGGTGCTGACAGCAAAACTGTGTACGCAAGCATCAGCAACAACATCGAGACGCTTGTAGCGAACGCAAAAAGAAAACCGCGCTAAGCTGCTGCCGAGTTACTTTGCGTCGAGGTTACCTTGAGTCTTTACGAACTTGCCATACTTGGTAATGCGACCTCGGCAGAGCGCAGTCGCATTACCCAAACTATCGCCGAGATGCTGGCGGACTTCGGCCTTAAAATCGACGACGACGTCCTGATTCATGATGCGTCAACCGTTGCTTCGCGCGATCTTCGAGCAGCTTTCGCTGCGACTTATTTTGGCGGCGACGCCAGCAAGGATGTCGAGGAAGTCAAAGACCTTGTTGGCGCGAGCCTGCCAATCATTCCCAGTGTTGGGCCCGAAGGCTCTTTCGTCACCGATGTTCCAGAATGCCTTCAATCCTCAAACGGTCTACGCAGGCGCTATGATGATCCCGCAATGAACGAACTAGCTGCGGCATTGCTGGAGATTGTAGGACTGCTTAGAAAGCAACGTCGCGTTTTTGTAAGCTATCGCCGCACTGAATCGCGCGCTGCTGCGATACAGTTGCACGACAACTTATCAGGACGCGGCTTTGACGTATTCTTAGACACCCATGACATCAGACCTGGGGAGCCATTTCAAGAAGTGCTCTTTCATCGGTTGTGTGACTCCGATGTCGTAGTCATGCTCGACACGCCAAACTATTTCAACAGCAAGTGGACTACTCAGGAACTCGGTCGCGCGCGTGCAAAGGAGATTCACATTCTGCGTGTGGTCTGGCCCGGTCACACGCCAAGCAGGTTCACTGCTCTCGCCGAGACAGTCTACCTAGATGCTGCTGATCTTAGTGGCCCGGACGGCCCTATTGTAGCGACTACGATCGATAACATTATCGTCCTCGTTGAACGACTTCGAAGCAAAAGCATTGCATCGCGGTATATGTCGATCACAGGAAGACTTCGGGCAGATGCTGAGCGCATCGGCGCGTCAATCTCTGGCATTGGCTCTCATCGTGCAGTGTCGATACTTCTTGAAGATAAGCGGCAGGTTTGGGCATATCCAATTGTGGGCATCCCAACAGCCGAACTGCTAAACGACGTGGCCGTGAAAGCGAGGCGCGCCCAGTACAAGGACGTGGCAATCCTTGTGTATGATCACGTTGGGGTGTCGAATGCGTGGGCGGAGCATCTCAAGTGGTTAGATGATAACATCGACGTAGTTCGTGCGATCAAGTCAGCGGAAGCTAGTTGGGTGCTGGCGGCGTGGGAGCACAAGCCTTGAGTGACGCCATTTTCCTTTCAGCCAGCGTGCCCGATTCCAAAAGGGCACCCGCATTCGCGAAATCCGCTGACACGGTCGCCATAACCGCCGCCGTAACTGCGCTCGTATATGTCACGCTAGGACGCCGCCCATTGGTATGGGGCGGTCATCCAGCCATAACCCCCATGGTACTCGTCGTATCCGAGAGTATGGGCGTGGACTATGGGAAGTGGGTTAAGCTCTACCAAAGTAGGCTGTTCGAGGAGGACTTTCCAGAGGAGAACAAGCGGTTTCACAACCTCAACCTTACAGACATTATAGATGGCGACCGCGAAAAGAGCCTCGCGCATATGCGCGAGAAGATGTTTCGCGAAAATAAATTCCATGCCGCCGTGTTCATAGGCGGCATGGGTGGAGTCGTGGACGAGTTCTTGTTATTTCGAGAGTTGCAACCGCGCGCGGCAACCGTGCCGGTTCTTTCCACAGGAGGCGCTGTTCTTGAATTGGGCGCCCGAAGGGACGTGGGCTTCTCAGAGGATCTATCCAAAGACTTTGATTATGTGTCTCTGTTCCACCGCCATCTCAATATCGATAAGCGAGAAATGCGTTTTGCCACTCCTGAGGAGCAGCCGAGCTCACAGAGTGAGCGTCTTTGGGCTTTTCAAACCAAGAATAGCTGATCGAAAATCAATACCTCATACTGAGTGTATTAACTCAAAAATCCGTCACACATATATCGGGGAGTGCGATCAGAAATTAAAGCCGCGCCACAGCGCTGAAATGAGCTATCATTAGTGTAGCTATGGGGGCAGTTAGTCGCGAAGAATTGGCAAATCTTAAACATCTCGATGTGGCGGGACTTGGTGGCCGCACATTGCGAATGCTGCCCGTGTGGGATGGCGAAAACTGGAGCCATTGGATCGACGGACCCGACGGTCGCCTCATACAGATCAAGATAATGGACGCCGCTCACTCGCTTTATTTGACGAAGACCGTAGCCGCGAGGGAGAGCGACCTTTGGATTCCCATCATCGAAATTGTTTGGCAACGTCTCAGTTATCCGGAGCTAGTTCCTTTTTTATCGGCAATCGAAGACGATTTTCATCTCCTCGCGGCGAGCGCAGCTAAGCTGGAGCATTTGCACTCTACTCGTGCGGGCGCAGATGAGGGCTTAATGGCGTCGTTCGTCAGATCGGAGATTGAGTATATGTTGGTCGTCACTCGCTCGATTTTCGATTTACTTCAAGAAGTTATTTCGCGGTTCTGGAATGACAGCGTGAAGCTCTTGAATGAGTCAGATCAGGCATTGAAGAAGCGCAATCGAATGCCCACGACATTTGCAAAAGTCGCCTTTGCAAGCGACAAGCCTCAGAATGCGGCGGCCCTCATCGCGAAGTACGCCTTGCCCCCTTTAGTAGCCGCTCAGTATGAAAAGCACGCTCCATTCTTCGCATCATTGCGCGTATCTCGTGATCGGATCATTCACGGAAATTCAAGTGTTGGCCACATCTTCGTCACTGACAAAGGCTTCGCTGTCAGTCCGCAGTCGCGGCCTTATGGGAGCTTCCCATGGACGAAGGAGCACTATTACAACGACAATATCGTTTCCCTTATGCCTTGGATCTCGCGTGTGGTGTTTCAGACGCTAGAGGCGTGCACAGAGATCATTCATTCTTTTGGAAGTACGATACAGTTTCCTGATGAAATTGCGCCAGGCTATCGGGTTTTATTGCGAGACCCCGCGAACGGCGCGCTTCTGCGGTTGCACGAAGCTGCGCAGGGCAAGCGCGTTTGGTGGAACCCAGTCGCCACGACCTGACGAAAAGTCCGCGGCTTCGCCTTTATATCGACGTTGAGGTAGGGCTCTTCCGGTCGAGGTGATTGGCGGGCGTTTCCTGCCCTTGTTCGCGAAGCTTGCCGCCAAGTGGCAGAAGCAGCGGCGCAACGAGTCGCTGGAGACCTTCAACTGGCCTGCGCTGCGGCATTTCGCGATTTCATGCTGGATCGATGCCGGGCTCGTCTGAGCCGGTGGAAGGTTCGCGAGAGCGGGTCGGTGATTTCCCGATCGGCGAAACCGCGATTTTTTTTGGTGTTTGTCGCCAACTTCGGCTCGCGCGACCGTGCGAAATAGACGGACCGGACGTAATTGAATAATGGCCGAGAACACGGCCCAAACGATTATTGCTCCCCCTCCAGACGTGACGCGCGCGGGCCATGCTCCCTATCCTCTGATAGGTATTACTTGGCCTTCATTCCCGGCCCATCCAGTTAGATTAGAATACGAGGCCCAATCGCTCATCAGCTTTCGCCGCTTGTCCAGCATATCTCCGCGTCTATAGGCACGTTCAACGGCATTGCCAATTGTGTGCGCCAACGCTTGCTCGACCACGGGGTTATCGTAAGCGGTACGCTCGGCCGCCCAATCCCGAAAGGTGCTGCGAAAGCCGTGAACGGTAATGTCTTTGCGGTCCATTCGGCGCAGTACAGACGCCATCGCCATATTGGATAGGCCGCTGCGGTGAGGGCCGATAAACACGAAAGGGTTGTTGCGCTCGCGTGGAAGTGCCCGAAGGATTTCAAGTGACCTATCGGATAACGGCACTCGGTGCTCCTTCTTCGCCTTCATGCGGCTTGCAGGCACGGTCCAGACAGCCTCTTCCAAATTGATTTCGTCCCATGTCGCTCCGATTACTTCGCCCGTCCGTGCTGCGGTCAGGATCGTGAATTCAACCGCGCAGGCCGCTACCCCCATCCGAGTTCGGAGCAATCGGATGAAATCCGGTAGTTCTCGATAAGGCAGGGCAGGGTGATGCTGTGGTTTAGCGAGATTGCCGCGCGCCGGGAGGGCATGTTCAAGATGCCCGCGCCACCGTGCTGGATTCTCTCCTGAGCGAAACCCTCGGACTGATGCCCAATCGAGAACGCGCTCTATCCGCCCCCGAACACGGCTGGCCGTTTCAGTCTTATCTTGCCAGATTGCATCTAGAACCTGGAGGACCAGTCCACGGTCAATCTCGTTGACCGGAAGCTTCCCAAACTTTGGGAATGCATAGGCTTTCATGCTTGAGAGGAATTGATTGCGGTGTTTCGGGTTTTTCCAGCGCTTTTCGTTTGCGTTGAAATATTGCGTGGTTGCCTGTTCGAAGGTGATTGTTTTGGCGGCAGCTAGTGCTTGCTCGGCTTTGGCCTGTTTTTTCGCCTCAATCGGGTCCGTGCCATCCAATAGCTGCAAGCGGGCTCTTCGGGCGCGTTCTCGTGCTTCGTGAAGGGAAACCGTATGCAGCGGGCCAAGTCCGAGCCAACGTTCGCGTCCGGTCCGTTCGTAGCGAAGGAGCCAGGATTTCACGCCGGAGTTCGTAATTTGAAGATAGAGGCCGTGCCCATCTCCATGGCGGCCAGGTTTTTTCAGCCTAGCCACGCGTAGTGCTGTCAACGGCATGATTATAAGGGACCTCCGGAACGACCCCCGGCCGCGCTGCCGGTTCTTGCCGACTATTATCGGGTCTTAACGGCGGTCGGTAAATCAATAAAATCTGGGATTTAGGATGTTTCCGCCCGCTAGCGGGGCTTGCCGGCGCTTAATGAGTTAGGCGGAGGCGGTCTCCCTCTCCGCCAGACACCCCCCTAAGGGCCGGTGAGATCAGGGAAATTCCTTTTCCTCTCAATCCCATATCCCATTCGATCCCACATTTTCGTCAGGGTGGATTTTCGAATGAATCCGTGCGGAATAATTCGATTTTCTAGCCCTGTTCGTCTCCTGAACCGGCCCTAGAATTTCCGAATGGAGAAGAGAAGGCGGGACCGTCCGAGAGGAACCATCGGGCCGGCGGCCATCATCACGAACGAACAGTTTGTGCGCGTATTCACAATCGCCCGACGCTCTGGGAGATACGCCGCCCGCGCCGACTCTTTCTGAGCGCGATGTCGTGCCTGCGCCGGGCCTGGAGCGAATTGACGCGTATATCGGTGAGATGGTGCCTGTTCTCAGCCCTTAGGGTGGTGGCTCTTGGAGTTGGCCACACCATGAGGGTTAAGAGCGTCGAGTTTGATGAGTTTGACGCTCGTATCCTTTACACATCGAAATGTGAGTTGGTTTGGAATGAGATCGTTTATTGATGCTGGTCGATAGGAATCCGCTTCCAGCGGCGCCGCCGCAAAGTGATGGGACTTGTCATATTCTCCTGGTCGAGGATGACCGTCCCGTGCGTGAGCGGATGGCGGGTATTCTGTCGGACTGGCCGCGTGCTCGGTCGCTGACGATTTGTGCCACGCTGGCGGAAGCCCTGAGCGCGATCGCTGCGCGCTCGGTCGATCTTCTTGTCACGGATCTGCGGTTGCCGGACGGCAATGGCGTGGAGGCGATCCGTGCTTTGCGCACGGCTCATCCGAATGCGGAGGCGATGGTGATTTCCGCGCTTGCTGACGATGGCCATGTCATTGATGCGATCGAGGCAGGCGCTGCCGGCTATCTCCTCAAAGACAGCGCGGCGATCGACATCATCGACGCGGTCAGCCAGTTGCTGGCGGGCGGCTCGCCGATCTCGCCCGGGATCGCGCGGACCATCGTCCGTCGTCTGGGCGATCATGCGGCAAAAGTGCCGCCGGCGGAGGCTTCTCCGCCGCCCAACAGCGTGCCGGACAACGAACGCGGACGCAGCCTCACAGAACGCGAGATGGATATCCTGTGGGGGATTGCCAAAGGCTTCACCTATGCGGAGATCGCCCAGCATCTGCAGATTTCCAAGCACACCGTGCCGGTCCACATCAAAAACATCTATCGCAAGCTGCATGTCAACAATCGCTCCGAGGCAGTCTATGAAGCTTCGCGGCGCGGGCTGATCCGGCTGTGAGTGTGCGCTCCCGCCTCGGCTGGATTCTGCTGGTCCTCGTGAACGCGGCGCTGGCGGCGGCGGCTTATGTGGTCACTTTGCCGGCGCCGGATCATGCCATCGCGATCGATACGGTGCTGTATTCCGCTGACGACGGATCGGCTCGGCAGGTCTCGTTGCCGCATCGCTCCGGGTGGGGGGCGGACGGCGCGGCGACGGCGCGCTATCAAGCGGTCTTCGATCTTGCGGCGATGCCGGAGGCGCGGCTGTTCGTATTCGCCGGAGTGGTCAATCATCACCCCGCGCTGATCCTCAACGGCACGCCGCTGACCGATGGCCGGCGTCCGATCTGGTCGGGCCCGCTCACCAATGCGCCGGTGCTGCACGAATTGCCGCGCACCGCGCTGGTTACTGGCCGCAACGAACTGACCGTCGCAACCGAGAATGCCGAGATGGCGATCTCAGGTCTGTTGTCGCCGCTCTATATCGGCGAGGAGGCGGACCTGTTGCCAGCCTACAAGATGCGGATCTTCTCACAGGAGCGATTGGCGCCGATGGCATTCGGCGCACATCTGCTGCTGAGCCTCGGTATTCTGGTCTGCTATGCGCGCCGCCCGCGCGACCCGTTGTTTGCATGGCTTGCGGCAATGATCGTGGTGAGCTCGGCCGCATCGGTTGGGCTGTTTGCCGGTTTGACGCCGGCTTTTGCCGGTCTGCGGCCCTATTGCCTGGCGCTGCTGCCGAGTGTCGGTCTTCTGTTCATCGGGATTGCGCTGGCCTTTGTCGGTGCATCGCCGCCGCGCTGGTTCCGGCCGCTGATCGTCGCGCTTGCGGTCACGCTGATGGCTGGTGTCGCGATGGATATCCTGCCTGACCCGCACACCCTGGCGGCGTTCTATCTGGCTGCTGTCGTCGTCAGCATCACTGTCGCGACGATCGTGATCGCCTGGCATGCCGTTCGCGGTGCGAACACCGAAGCCTATTTTCTGCTGTCGCCATTTTTTCTGACGGCGTGGTTCATGGTTCGTGACGCTGGCGTCAGCGCCGGCCTGTTCGACGGTACGGTGTTGCTGTCTCCCTATATGCGGCCGATTCTGCTCGCCGCCGTGCTGGCGCTGTTGATGCACCGGCTTGTCGCGACGCTCGACCGCCTCGATGACGCCAACGAAACGCTGAACCAGCGGCTTGCCGCGCGCGAGGCGGAACTGACGGCATTGCATCACGAGGAGCGCGTCAAGGCCGCCCATGCGGTACGCGCCCAGGAACGTGAGCGGCTGACACGCGATCTGCATGACGGGATCGGCGGCCATCTCGTCTCGATCATCGCCATGGCAGAGCGGCCCGGAAGCAATACGGCGCCGATCGAACAGGCGGCGCGGCAGGCGCTCGACGATCTGCGGCTCGTCATCTATTCGCTCGATCTCGGCGATCGCGAATTGCCACTCGCGCTGGCGAATTTTCGCGAACGCCTGATCCCGCAACTGCGACGCGCCGGCGTGACGCTCGATTGGTCGATGATCGGACTGCCGGACGTGTCAGGCGTGACGCCGGGCAATGCGCTCGCCATCCTACGTATTCTGCAGGAGGCGGTCACCAACGCGCTGCGTCACGGTCCAGCGACAGTGATTGCGATTCGCGGCGAAGTGACGGACGGAAAGGCAACCATCATTGTCGATAATGACGGTGCGGCCTATGCGGAAAATCCGACTGGATTCGGTTTGATCAATATGCGGCAGCGAGCAGCGCAACTCGGCGGCGAGATCCGGATCGCGCCGCTTGCCAGCGGAACGCGTGTGACCGTGCTGTTGCCGATCGCGCTGCCGGACGTCCAGACCGGCTGATATCCGACCGCCCGGGCGCTCCCGGCGCATACCATATTCATAGTAGGGCGCGCGGACGATTGAGGGTTCCGCTCCGGAATCGAATCATATTCTTGTTGATGAAAGTTATGTGCTCTTTACTGGCGAAATATCGCTAACCGCGTATGCGTTGGTGATTCGATCTCCGCGCCACGTTGCGTCCAGAGTTTTCATTGCTGGCTGTTAAACGTGGAGCCGCGAATGGCGAACGAGCCTCGCTCGCGCAATGCTGTCCTATGCCAAGGTCTTCAGACAGGATTGCCGCGTGTCCCGCGTTCGTGCGCGCCGCAGCCTCTGCGGAGAATGGCGATCGCCTATCTCAGTTCAGCGGCGCTGCCGCTCGCCGCGGTTTCTTCAATTGCCATGATGCCGACGCCGGCACTCGCCGCCTGCGTTCAGGTTGGCACCACGCGAACGTGTACCGATACGATCTCCGGCGGGATCAGTTCGACCGCGCCGTCGGTGACGACGCTGAACATCAATTCGCTGACCGACGATATCCAGCCGACGAGCGGAACGCCCGGTGTGTCGTTGACCGGTCAGGGCGGAAACGGCAGCAACGGCGAAGACCATAACGTCGACCACGTCGCTCATGCCGGCGAAGATGGCAAGACGGGCCCCAATCTCGTCGTCAATTATCTGCAACCGGGTGCGGCCGTCGCGGTCGATGGTTCGGGTCAGATTGTCACGCAAGCGGCTGAAGGCATTTATGTCAGTTCAACCGGCGGCAAGGGCGGGCGCGGCGGCGACTCGACGGCGCTGCCCGGCAACGGCAAGGGCGCGGGCGACGGCGGCAACGGCGGCAGCGTCACCGTCAGCGCCACCGGCGCCATCGTCACGACGGGAAACGGCGCGGTCGGCATCGCGGCGCTGAGCACCGCGGGCAAGGGCGGCAACGGCGGTACGTCGAGCGGCGTCGGCAACGATCCCGGTAATGGCGGTGCCGGCGGCAAGGGTGGCGCGGTCTCGGTGACGCTGAATGGAACGATCACGACGCAAGGCGCGGATGCCGGGGGCATCCATGCGATCAGCCGTGGTGGCGGCGGCGGTAATGCCGGTAATTGCGGCAGCGGCTCGATCTGCTGGACCGGTTCGGATTCCGGTAAGTCGGCGGACGGCGGTGCCATCTCTGTAACGACGCTCACCGGTAGCCTGATCGACACCAATGGATCGTTCGCGAACGGCATCTACGCCGCCAGCATCGGTGGTTTCGCGGGCGACGGCGCATCGTCGTCCGGAGCGCTGCTGGCGTTCGGCAGCAACGGCGCAAGCGCCGGTGACGGCGGTCATGTGATCGTCGACAATGCCGGCGGGATCGTCACGCGCGTTGCAAGCTCCTACGGCATCTTTGCACAAAGCGTCGGCGGCGGCGGTGGCAGCGGCGGTCGCTCGGGCGGGATCGTGGCGCTCGGTGGCGATGGTGCGCCGGGCGGGAAAGGCGGCATCGTCGATGTCGGCAATTCCGGATCGATCCTCACGCTTGGCAGTGGATCAATCGGTATCTTTGCGCAAAGCGTCGGTGGGGCTGGTGGTGACGGTGGTGGATCCACCGGACTGATTTCGATGGGTGGCAACGGCGCCGGAACCTCGAACGGCGGCACCGTGACAGTGACCAACACCGGCACGATCACGACCCAGGGCGCGAGCGCGCAGGGCATCTTCGCACAAAGCGTTGGTGGTGGCGGCGGCAACGGCGGATCAAGCGGTGGCATTTTCTCCGTCGGCGGCAGCGGCGGTGGCGGTGGCGACGGCGGTGCGGTGACGGTCGTCAATGCCGGCGATGTTTCCACACAAGGCGCGGACTCGACGGGCATCCTCGCCCAGAGCATCGGCGGCGGCGGTGGTAATGGCGGCAACAGCATTGCCGCAGGGCCGAGCCTCGCGGTGTCGGTCGGCGGCAGCGGCGGCGACGGTGGCGACGGTCACGCCGTCAAGGTGCTGCGCGACCTCGGCAACACCGCTTATG
>ERZ778026.3190-NODE-3190-length-15071-cov-97.787094_pt1 | contig 15071 bp, 18 predicted proteins | sample MGYA00375756_ERZ778026 | MGnify/ENA primary metagenome ERZ778026 (study PRJEB29350, sample SAMN05389820) | bioreactor metagenome | isolation source: Ammonium sulfate bioreactor | place: South Africa: University of Cape Town | collected 2014-02-18 ... | reverse complement strand
TTCTCTTTAGTAAACCAAACATTCCGCATTATACAGGTAAAACATTTTGGAATAAACTCGATCCAGTCTCTCATTGTGATGAATCGGGTCGTGCTTTTACGAGTACAGCCGCAGTTCACAAGTAATTGTTCAATTTATTTAAAAATCAATTTTATCTCGTTTTCGTTCAGATCTCTTCCGTTCGATACATCGACTCCTCGTTATGTAAATTTGCACGGTCCATTATCGTGCATAGTCACAACTGTTCATCCTCAAAATCCTTTCAATCAAATCGATAACATGAGTTCGACGGTCAACGCGTCATTAGACAGTCGATCATACTTCAGTCTTCAAGATTTACCTCGACGAGACTATTCAAAATAATAATAAGAATAATTTTTCTTTCGCTTTAATAAATGAACTCAACTCTTTCTCACCACAAGATGTCGATAGTTTCTAGTCAATTAAATACTCTACGTTGCTTAGTAACACGTACTCGTATGGAGTCGGCTGAAAGAGAAAAAAAATACAATCTGACTTTTTATTAACATAAACATGACGGATGATGTGAAACAATCGCCGAATCTATCGGCAAATGAAGAAGAAGAAGATTATGATGATGATAATGTCTCACAAGTATCTTTATCTTCAGCATCACCAGTTGATGAACCAGACAAAGAAATCAATGATATTCTACAAAATGAATTTCAAGAAACTCTACAAATCAACGAAAAAGATGAAGATAAAGATGAATTAACATTGTTTATTCTCAAAGCTCGACAGGACGGTTATAATTGTCTTGATCTATCGAAGAAAAATATTTCTGAATTTCCACCAACATTACTATCGTTTCCTTCATTGCAAGTAAAATAAATCATTTCATTTCAAATCATCGAAAAACTAATCTGCTTTGTTGTTTTTTCTTTCTGGAATAAAGTGTTTGTACTTAGAAGGTAATCAGCTCACTAAATTACCCGACGATCTTTTTCGTTGTTTGCCGAATCTCAAATGGCTTGATCTTCGAAACAATCAGCTAACGCTTATTCCAGTCGATAGTCTAGATAAACATTCCTGTCTTCGATATTTATTATTAAGTGGAAATCTTATTCGAAAGTTACCCGCTCAATTAGGTACAAACGTTGTGTTTCTTCAACCACTCGACTTTTCGTCTCACTCTCTCTTTCTCTCGTTTTTCAGGAAAAGTAAAAGGCTTATCCGCACTTAATCTCGACGGTAATCCATTGGATCATCCGCCATTAGAGATTGTTAAACAAGGTATTAAATCAATTCAAGAATATCTTCGTGAAGGATTGAATCTGTCCGAAAATGAAAATGAATACGATGAATTCATCGATGATGTTTGGGCATCAGATGCTGAAGACGAAAACAAAGAACAACAGCAACACCCTCAACAACAACAACAACGACGACAACAATTATCCAGGTCTCCACATAATAATTCATCTTTGAAATATCTTCGAATAACAAAGTATCCATCGATAGTATTTTCGATAAAAAAAAAAGAATAAGCTAAAATTTCTCTCATCACTAACTATTGAGATCGGAAATAGATTATTATCCAACTTTGAATATTTCTCATCTACAATCGTGTATACAGTTTAACAGAGTTAGTTATTCCGAAATGCGTATGCATCATACATCAAAATCGAACATTGATTTCAAATTACCTCGAGTGTATGTACGCGCACTCGATTGTTGATTGTCCCACGTTCTATTTTGTTTTCACACGAATTGTTGTTTTGTTTTTATTTCAACAAATTGAAAAAATAAGAAAACAAAACAAAAGAATGATTTCTGTTTTCTTTTTAGAAAGCCAAAAGTTGTGACTTCGACAGATCCTATTGGTGATGGATTTGCAGCTCGTGCTCAAGAAGAACAACGATTAATTCGTTTGAAAGTACATTCGATTTATCACATTGAATGAATAAGTTATCTATTTATCACTTCTTTCTGTAGCATAAAAATATTAAAATCAATGAAGAATTACAACGAGTGAAAAATCAAGACTTATTACATAATTGGAAAGAAGATTATCGTGCTAGTCAACAACAATTACGTCGAAAACGTTTGGTTAAAGGCAAAGGTATGTGTTGTACTACTTGAGTTAATCAAATTAGCTTCTATTCGCCTGTATATATAGATTATTCTGAAGCTGTTGTTCAAGCTCCATTTGGTATTGATCCTCATTATCTACCTGTTATGACGAAAGATCAACAGGAAATGGTTGAGAAAGCAATTCGATATGAAAGTCGACGAAATCGTTCACCGGAAAGTGTGATGCGTGAAGAAGAGGAGAGGTATCAATAGTTTATGAGAGAGAAATTATTCAATAGATAACGTCTGTTTCTTTTTCTTTTGTAGACGAATTCGTGATCGACAAGTTCAAGAACGTATTCGTGAGATAACAGGTAAAATGATGCGACGTCGAAATGGGGTTCGAGGCAATGCAACCGAAGAAAAACATCAAGCTGAATTAGAAATTCGAGAAGTTTGTTTTTTTTTATATTCATTTTAACTTTCATTTTTTTATTAATTTCAGTTGAAAAAACTCGAGTCCGAAGTTAAACAACGTCGAATACAAATCGACAAACGTTTCAAAGCGTACACTGGTGATGTTAAAGCGAGAAAAAAGTTGTAATGTGTCACTTTCTTTTTGTACAAAAATAAACTTATCATTCATTTCAATCGAATCAATTTTAATTAAACGAAAATAAAAGATGAAGAATTCTCACTTTTTTTGTTCAACGATGTAAATGATACTAGACGAGTATTTCTCCCTCCCGTAATTAGTCGTTCGTCCCCAATTAACAATCAATGATCAGCTATTGGATGATACCCTTAAGGCAATTTCACATATTGAGCACACGAGAGATTTTAAATTGAAGGTAGACGAGACATGTAAGTACATATACAATGACAGAAGAAGAGAGAGAGAGAGAAAGAAAAAAAGAACAAAAACGAACAAAATGGACAATAGAGACTGATGTGTAATTATAAATGATGAACAAAGACAAGTAAAAGAAAAAAAAAAGTTTTAATTGTTATTTTCGGTTGAGGCAAATCGCTTTCAATGTAGATTTAGTGTTGCTCTTGAACAACTAACAACGTTTAATCTGTTCATTGACAATGAGAGAAGGTCTTAAGTATTGATTAGTTAAAGTTCAAGTGTTGTTATTTTTCTCGAATTCCTTTCGATGTTTATGAAAAAAACAAACGAATCCATTGGGGAGTTATTTTTTTCTTGTTGGCTCGTTCTCATCGATGAATGAATGTTTGCAAACATTTCCGTTCGGTTCAATGGATTTGATTATTCAATCAAGAAAAACGAAAAAAAAAATCAAATCTGACGAGTTGACAATTGAGCTCATGGCGAAATTTAACGCATTCAATGTTATTATTACCGATCATCGTCTGTATGGACACGTGTTGACAAGACTCCGAGAGCGAGAGAGTTCATTCATCTGATAAATCATCAACTATAGGGTATGCTTTGCTTGTCTTCATTAGGCGCAAGTAAGATGACCCCTACCAATTATCAATGCTAGTCAAATCGGACAGGAGCGTGAAAGCGAAGGTGATGTCTTCACATTTGACTCCACCCACAATGATCATCATGTGGGGAGGACAAGAAAACAAGAGACAAAAATGTTGATTTCCGATTTCTTTATTTTTTTTGTCACACTTGATGAGAATAACAATTGTTTCATATCAGGCAATATAGAATGTATACACAAGAAGAAAAACTCTATTTAATTCATATCGTGATAACAAGTAGTAGTAGTACAAGAACAAGACAATGAGAGAGAAAACGAAAGTGCTCGAGAAAGAGAAACAGAAATGGCCCGTAAATAGCACTGTGTAAAAAGAACAAAAGAAAAAAGAAAAATAAGCCCACAATGAAATTATTGATACCCAAAACCGGGAGCAAAAAAGAGCGAGAGAGAGAAACAAAACGAGAGAGAAGAAAAATGAAAATGTCTAAGTCGAATTAGCAACTATGCTTGCCATGTTTATTTGATACATGTCTTTCACTAATTGTTCCATGTGTGTTTTATCTCCGATAGTTTGTCGAAAGAAAAGTTCTTCGATAGTTAACGATGAAATCGAACGTAGACCAGCAAGTAAATGTATTAATTTAGCAAAACGATGTGGCTGAGATGGATATTGTTTATTAATATATGTATTTAAAAGAATTTGAGCTTGATCTTGTAAATAAGCGATCGTATGTAGATCATGTAAATGTGTATTTGTCATTGTTTGACAATTGCTAAGCACGGTTTTAAATAGAACGAGACTTTTCAAACAAATGAATTCATTCGCATCGATATCCATGTGTTTAAATTTCAATATTAAATCTTGAAAATGTTCAATATCTGACTTGAGATTTTCATTTTTGCTTATTTTGGAAACGACATCGGAGATGTTTAAAGAGAATTGTTGTTCGGCAGCTGTTAGAATGAATAGATCTCGCCAGCCTTCTTCCAATAGAGACAACTGAAAACAAAAAAAAAATAAATCATAATAAAAAAAGATTTTCAAGTCAACGATCAATGCGATCATACTTGATCGTGATTGGACAAGGCAACAAATGCTGGCACTGTTTTCGCCCAATTGATCGCACTGAAGAGAATTCGAGCTGCAGATTCATGAGCATCGTTCGCTTGATGTTGTTGTTCGATGATCGATGTTCGAAGATCGAGTGGATATTTGGGAGTTGGATGAATCAGTGATGGAGGAGAAGTAATCGGTGGAGATGACAATGAATGATGAAATGTGGGCGGTATGGGATGATGATGATGATGACGAAAATGATAGGCACTGATGAGATCACTTGATTCTTTGAGTAAGAGTGCCATTTGTCGACGTATAGTCGAATTTCTCGGTCCACGTTCATGTTGAACAGCTAAATGAGAAGAAAAATGAGAAATTAATTTTTCATCGCTTTAGGTATGTTTTTTGTTAATTTAAACACTCAAGTGGATAAATATTCTGTTGAAGTACACGACAAAACGAAATTCACTTTTTTTTTCTCGTCGCTCTCTCCCTCTCTCGTTTTCAATCTTCCGAATCACGTCAACATCCAGTCTACAGTCTCGACTAAATGAAATATAAACAAATACCTTCTTTATTCATGCCAGCCTCCAAACAACGTGTTAAACGGCAACTTCGACATTGATTTCGATGAGTTTTATCAACAGGACAATTGCCTAGTCCGTGATTTTTGCAAACATACTGTCGATTACGACGAATCGAACGTTTAAAAAAGCCCGCACAACTAGAATCAGAATAATCATAATATTAACATACGATGATTTTTCATTCCAATTCACTTACCCATCACATGCAAATATGCCGTAATGTTTGCCTGATGAATTATCATGGCAAACTTTACAAGGTACATCAGTTAAAATTCGACCTAGAAAACACACAAAAAAAACGAAAATCGAATAATCTAATTTGTCATTTGATGTTTTTACTTGAAGTTGTACTCATTTGTCGATGTCCGTTGTTCATTGATGAAAGAAAATATTCTGAAATGGATAGGCCACTTTTTGTATTAAGAAGAGAAAAGAAAAGAGAACGACAAAAAGTCGAACCACCATTCAGAGAATAGTGCACATATAAAATCAATTCATTGGGTGATGTTTGATATGTTTCCCTCTCTCTTTCTCTCTTTCTTTCTCTCCTTTTTCTCTGTGTGTCTCTCTCTTGTTCGTTTGAATTCGGCTCATGACATTAAAAAGAAGAAAAACGAAAGCAAATTTCTTCTCATTGGTTCGAATGAAAAGAAAAAAAGTCAATACAAAGTGAAAATACAAATCGCGCGACGCCCGAAAATGTCGAGTTTTTAGTTTACGCCTCTTTTCAAAAAAAAAGAAAATGAAAGGGGAGAAGAAGAAGAAGAAAAAAGAATGAAGGCAAAAGTTACTTGAGATTTTCTTTTTTTTTCTTTAAATCCAATCCGTATATGTCAAATGTGAACAACATTTTCTCGAATTAATGAAGATTCTTGTCTTTCTCTCTCTCTCTCTCTATAAGCTTAAGCAATTCATATAAAATGTATATATTTTAATCGTCAATAGACGTTTGTGCACGCTCTATTTGCTAAAGAAGAAAATTACTATTCATCATGTATAACTGGTTCCATTCAGCATAAACAAATAAGCGAGGACGAAAAAAGAGAAAGAAGAAAAAGAAAGACTACCTGCTTGCCTGTCAAAGATTAGTGCCTGTTACTATTTGAATGACAAAGCGAACGAATGTTGATCGTGCTCGGTCAATATTGCACACACGCGTGTGCATATATTTGTTAGCATGACTTTATTAGTATCGATATATACATATATATATTCGTAGCGGAATAATCAAGTCAATAATAACGAGGAGGTCTATGAAATAAAAAAAAAAAAAGCTGACGAACGAAAATGTTTCTTCTATCCGTTGTTATATTAATCTTCTTAAGGAAGAAAGAAAGAAAGAGAGAGAGAGAGAAAAAAGAAGACACGTAGATTGATCGAGGTCGAAGGCAAAAAGGTATCCCGATGAGATATCAAATTGCTTGTTTCAAAAAAGAAACTGAAACCTAAGCATAGTGATGGACAATGACAAGTCCAACAACAAATAGGGCGGCACAAATTAAAAGAAGAAAAAAAAATGTGATCAACACATATCATTGATATCAGTACGTGTGAGTTTGAGTCAGTAAGAGATCCGCTCTGATGTCATCTTCATCTTCTCTTTCCTTGCTAATCTCCTAGCAAGTTCAACAGTATACTTTTTCGCAAGGTGATAGATTATGGATGAAATATATGTTACATCACATTTGTGTTCATAATTATGTTCAACTCTTTTTTTCCATGAGGATAAAGAGAGAGAGAGAAATAAAAAATTTAAATTCTTGACTGTCTGTCAAATAGAACATAAACGTGCGTGTCAATATGAAATTAGTTATTTGTCAATTTATGTATGCATACATATATATATGTATATATATCTATTTATCGAGTAGAGAAAGTTTTTTTCTCTTTTTTCTTGCTATGTCTGTTATTTGCAAATTGCACTTTGAACGAATAGACAGACGACGACAATGAAAATGAAACAAATCTTTTTGAAGCGGTTGAACGCGTGTATTTAAGAGAAAGTGTTATTTGGTTTCGAATAATTGCTGCCGCTTTGTTGATCTCTATATGACACATTCTCTCAATGATTAGATCGATTAAAATACTGATTTCAATCATTACTCTTACGTAAACATTTGAAGAAACAGAAAAAAAGAGAGAGAAAGAGAGAAATTATATATGTATGTACAAATGAAGTTCAAAAGAAAGTTAAAAATTCAGTAGAGGCTAACGTTGATGATGACCTATCGGGAGGATTTAATTTTTGTCACACACATGAAATTTGACTTTGTTTCAGGTGAAGAAGAAGGATAATCATTGTTCAAGTCAACATGTACATTCGAGAGCATGCACGCCTGTTATAATCCTTCTTGTTTGTAAGGTGAAAGGAAACAATGACAATGGTGATTTAACACAGGAGGGTCAAATCGACCATCCGTCTCTGTTCGCCTTGATAAGTGTATTTTAAATGTATAGAGATTTATTTCGATTTTGCTATGTGTATATTTGACAATCAAACATTCGTTAAATCAGCGTATCAATTTTGCCGCTTATTCATTATGAACAATGGTGATCAGGGGTAGTTTTTCAATGTATCTAGCAGGTGACTATCGTTTGATCCTTGACGAAAGAGAGACACATTCACATTGACAAATTGTTTCACACCATCAACTAATTGCAGGTGGGCGGAGGAGGACACAACAACAACAAGTGTAACGAACAACACACAAGCTCTCTTCAATTGATTGAAATCATCACTTCATTCACCAATAAAAATCAAATAAAAGAATGAGAGTAAACAAAATGATCAATACTCAACTCAGGCGGGCGTCTGACATCAATTTTCACACGTCATCATCATCATCATCGTCGAGCGACATCCTTAGAGAGTTGAATTCTACTCGAGAATGGTTGGCAAGCAACAGTCAAGAAACTATAGATGCAACAAAAAGAAAAAGAAAAAAAAACCGAGAGTTGTAGTAATAAACGCAAACATTCTTTCGTAGCAATGAGCACGACGATAAACACGTACTATGAAGGTTCGAACATTGAAATGAACATGACATGTATTCATTTTCTATGATATAGATCAACAACGAGCAAGTGCGACGCCCGATAATAATGATTTAGAAAAACATTATGTTGATGCAAAAGCATTTATTTTAGCAGCAACAACGAAAGATGGAACCAATTTGTAAATGAATAGATTGTTGTGATTTGTTTAATAGATTGATTTTGCTTTAGGTACGATCATCTCTCACATTGTATTGCGAAATTATTGACTGAGCAACCTCGTAAGAGATTGAATCATGAAAATATCCAAATTGTGCTTTTTTTTTGTTTTTTTTAAAGAGGATGGCGCAGATAATTTCGAAGATATCAGTAAAACAATAAAGAGTGAAGCAACACGTCCACAACAGGATACTCTACGAGATCGACCAGCTCAAGATACCGAACATATTCTAGCCGAAGAGCAAAAACCATTGTTCGAAAAAATCGATAATACTGAAGAACTCGACGATGAAGCGCTGCAATCGCCATTGCCCTATATTCTCGAGCAGGCTTATTATTTCGAACAATCCGGTACAGGCATTGGCAAAGATGAAGCTTATCGGTATGAAGAAGAAACAAAACTGACATATCTGAATATTTATTAATTTTCTTCTGATTAGAATTTGGCTCGCATTGAAACAACTTGTTGATAAAGGTCAATTTGAAAAAGTTCGTTTTTGGGGTAAAATTTTCGGTACACAAAAGAATTATTTCATTGCTGAAGCCGAACAACATAATGATGATGATACGGATGATAATAATGACGGAACAGAAGAAACAAATCCAACTGATGATCATAGACAAAATGGTGAAGATGAAGATTTCGAAGGCGAAGAAGATCCTCTACCGAAATCAACCTACAAATCACCACCAATCGTTCCTAAAGAAGAACGAGGCACCGGTGTGAATAAATATACGTACTATGTTTGCAATCATCGTAAGTTTTGTAGACAAAATAGAAAAAAAAAACAACACGATCATTTTATTATTTGATTGATAGCTGGTGCTCCCTGGGCAAAATTGCCGATTGTAACACCGGCACAGATTTCTCAAGCACGACTTATTCGACATTTTTTTACTGGAAATTTAAGTGAAGAAATTCAATCGTATCCGGCCTATCCTGGCACGGAGAAAAATTATCTACGAGCTCAAATTGCTCGAATAAGTGCGGCAACGGTTGTATCACCAGCGGGCAAATTTAAATTCTCCGAAGAAGAAGAAGAAGCTGAAGAAGAGGGTGGCCGAGAAAATTATCAAGAAAATGAAGATTTCAAAGGTGCAACACTCTCGGAATTAGTCGACGAGGAATTAAACGGTTGGATACATCATGTTCAAGAGATTCTTCCGCAAGGTCGAACTAAATGGTGGAATCCAGGTGAAAATGCCGATAAAGAAGAAGAAGAAAACGAAGATGAAGAAGAAATGAAAGCTGAAACAGAAGAAATCGAACCTGAACAAGCTAAACCACTTCTCACACCGATCGGTGCCGACAATGATATTCAAAATACAAAAGCCTGGACGGCTAAAGTCTCGTCAAATCTTATTCCACAATATGCTTGTGCATTTGTTCGATCCAATGTTTGGCCAGGTGCATTTGCTTTTGCACGTGGAATGGTCTGGGAAAATCTTTATGTTGGTTTCGGTCATAAATACGATACGAAAGATTATGGACCCGAATTACCACCGATACCAGCGAATGAATATAGTGACGGACCGGAAATCGGTGAAGCCGAAGATCCATCGCCCGAAGAAGAAGCGAAAGCTCGTGCAGCTGAAGCTGAAGAAGCCGATGAAGAAGAACAAGAGGAAGAACAAGAAGAAGAAGGAGAGGGTGAAGAAGAAGATGATTAGAAGTTTTTTTCACGTTTCTTTTTTTTTTAATAATAAATATATATATTTAATAAATCGATCCATAGATGGAGCCATGTGTTTCGTGTGATTTGTTGATAAAGAAAACCAATCGCTGAGAAAAAATAATTGGTGTTGTGTTGACCCTCTTTTTGTACTTGCATTACAGATGATTTCTCGACTCGGTATTTCCGTAGCTTCGCGTTTAGTTGCATCGAATTGTACATCAACATGTGTACAATATCGATCAGCATCAACAAATAAATCGAATTTCAATGTAATTTTGATTAAAATTTTTGTTTTTGGTTGAATGAAATCTGTTTTTCTCTCTCTCAGGAAGTTGTGATCGTAAGTGCAGCTCGAACACCAATCGGTTCATTTCGTGGAAGTCTTGCCTCGGTTCCAGCACCGAAACTTGGTGCAACAGCAATAAAAGCTTGTCTAGAAAAAGCGAGTATGTCAAACTTCATGCTATCGATGTGCCCTTTTTTAAAACAAATCTCTCTTCGAAGATATTTCTCCGGATCGTGTCGAAGAAGTTTACATGGGCAACGTTGTTCAATCAGGTCTTGGTCAAGCTCCTGCTCGTCAAGCTTCGATCTACGCCGGTCTACCGAAAGAAACCATCTGTACAACAGTGAATAAAGTTTGTGCAAGTGGAATGAAAGCGATTATGCTCGCCGCACAAGGTTTAATGTGTGGCCATCAGAATGTAACCATTGCTGGCGGCATGGAAAGCATGTCGAACGTACCGTATTATCTTCCACGAGGTGATACACCCTATGGAAATCTTCAATTGGAAGATGGTATTGCTAAAGATGGTTTGACGGATGTGTACGATCGAATTCCAATGGGTGTATGCGCTGAGAAAACAGCGAAAGCTGAAGGTCTCTCACGTGCTGATCAAGATGCATATGCTAAACAATCGTACGAACGTGTTGCTAAAGCTTGGAAAGACGGAGTATTTAACGCTGAAATCGCACCTGTGAAAGTGACGACAAAGAAAGGCGAAATCATCGTGAAAGAAGATGAAGAATATAAAAAAGTCGATTTTGAAAAAATGAAAACTGTATGTTGATTTTGTTTGTTTTTATCTTTCTGTCATTGGAAAATATTTAGTTACGTACTGTCTTTCAAAAAGATGGTACAATTACTGCTGCCAATGCTTCGAAAATCAATGATGGCGCCGCTGCTGTTCTTTTAATGACACGACAAGCAGCTCAAGAATTAGGTTGTAAACCATTGGCTCGTGTCGTCGGTAGGATTTATTTTACATTGAAAACAAAAAAAAAAGCATTGACAAGTTTGCTTTAGCTTTCGCTGATGCAGAAACAAACCCGGTTGATTTTAGTGTAGCTCCTAGTTTAGCTATTCCAAAAGTAAACATTTTATTTATCTTGATCGTAAACATTTTTTTGTTTTTTCTAGCTTTTAAAACTCGCGAATGTGAACAAGAATGATATTGCCATGTGGGAAATCAATGAAGCATTCAGTGCTGTTGCTTTAGCCAATGGTAAATTACTTGGCATTAGCAATGATAAATTAAACGTTCATGGCGGTGGTGTTGCTCTTGGACATCCAGTTCGTTGATTTGAAGATGTTCGAATACGTATATTTTCATTTGTGATTTTAGATTGGCATGTCTGGCGCTCGATTAGTTGTTCACTTAGTTCATAGTTTGAAATCCGGTGAGAAAGGTGTTGCAGGCATCTGCAATGGTGGTGGCGGTGCTTCGAGTATTTTGATTGAAAAACTTTAAAGATTGTTTCTTTTTTTGTCTTTCGCGTTGTTTTTCTCAATAAAACTCCTATTTCTCCGAGTGAAATAGACTGAATAACATCCACATATTTGTAGATATATCTAACTATTTTGAAAAAAAAAATAATCATATGTCAACAATACGAGTTCGTTGTTTACTTCAGCAATGTACAAAAGCTCGATTACGTCTTCAAGATGAAACTGAAGTGAGCATCGATCGTGGAATGGTCGCGTTTGTTGCATTTTTAAAAGATGCACAAATCGAAGATGTGAATAAACTGGGTAGGATAATCGAGACCGAGATAGAGAGAATATGAAAGTTTTCTTTTAGCAAAAGAAATTGCATCGATTAGATTATGCGAAAGTGAGAATGGTTTGAAGACGATAGTTGATGTTAGTGGTGATCTTTTGATTATTCCACAAGCAACACTCGGTGGTCGATTGAATGGACATCGATTTCAATATCATCATAATATAAATAAAGACACGGGACTTGAATTTTATAATAAATTTATATCGAATCTACGTGACTTATGTCCGAATACAAAAATTGAAACAGGCAGCTATGGAATAAGACAAATTTATTCTTGTGAAACGAATGGACCATCGATGCATTTAATTGAATACTAAAAATAATATTCTTTTAAATTCTAGATGATTGAATGAGAATAACTACAATTGTATTGAAAGCAATAATGCATCGCGTATTAAATGTTGCTGAAAAGAACGATGCAGCTAAATCTTTAGCACGTCTTCTATCGAAAAATGGAGCAACAATGCGTGAAGGTTTTTCGAAATTTAATAAAATCTATGAATTTAATTATCAATTATTTAATCAGCCTGTTCAAATGATATTTACATCGGTATCCGGTCATATTATGAATTGTGATTTTACATCGACATATAATAGTTGGACACAAATAGATCCTGTCGTTCTATTCGATGCACCCATACAGAAGAAAGTTACTGATCGTGCGTCAGATATCGAGAGAACTCTCAAACGTGAGGTTGTTAAATGTCAGACATTGATTATTTGGACGGATTGTGATCGTGAAGGAGAAAATATCGGTTATGAAATTATCGATCTCTGTCGACCGTTGAAAGCTGGTTTGAAAGTATATCGAGCTCGATTTTCTGAAATTACATTCAATAGTGCAAGTCGTGCTTTGAATAATCTCATTCAACCAGATCAACGTGTTAGTGCAGCTGTTGATGTTCGTCAAGAATTAGATTTACGTATCGGTGCTGCATTTACACGTTTTCAAACGATTCGTTTACAACGTCTATTCGGTTTCGATGCAAAACATGTGATTAGTTATGGTTCATGTCAATTTCCAACGCTTGGTTTCATTGTCGAACGATATCTTCAACGAGAAAATTTCATTCGTGAAACATTTTGGAAAATAAACGTCGAACATCAAACTGACAACGGACAATTCTGTGAATTTACTTGGGAAAGAAATCGTTTATTTGAACATCAACCTTGCCTTATGATTTACGATATGATTATGGACGAACCTCAAGCCAAAGTTCTAGATATTAAATCAAAAAATAAATCCAAATGGAGACCACAAGCTCTTGACACTGTCGAAATGGAAAAACTAGCGAGTAGAAAATTACGTATGACTGGTAAAAAAACAATGGAAATAGCCGAAAAATTGTATATGAAAGGTTTAATTAGTTATCCACGTACGGAAACGAATATCTTTCCGCCTGAAATCAATCTCACACCATTAGTACAAAATCAAGTTGTCGATCAACGTTGGGGCGCATTTGCTCAACGAGTTTTAAACGATGGTATTCGACCACGAAATGGCAAAAACACGGATAAAGCCCATCCACCGATTCATCCGACTCGACATCCCGATGGACAATTGACTGACGATGAAAATAAATTGTACGAACTTGTTGTTCGACATTTTCTTGCGTGCGTATCCAAAGATGCACAAGGCGATGAAACAACAATTAAAGTCGAGATAGCCAATGAAAAATTTCATGCATCGGGTTTGATTATTCGCGAGAGAAACTATTTGGATGTTTATATTTATGATAAATGGTCGGAAAAAGAATTACCACATTATGAACTCAATCAAACATTCTATCCAACGAAAATTGAAATGATTCAAGGCGAAACAACGCCACCACAGTTACTAACCGAAGCTGATCTTATTGCTCTCATGGAAAAACATGGCATTGGCACTGATGCAACTCATGCCGAACATATTGCCAAAATTCAAGAGAGACTCTACACAAAAATGAATGCCGAACGAAGATTCGAACCGGAAAAATTGGGTTTAGGTCTATGTGAAGGTTATGATAAAATGGGCCATGAATTGTCCAAACCACATCTTCGTGCTGAACTAGAAAATCAACTCAAAGCGTGAGTTTATTCATTCATTCATTCTCAAATTTTGACATGAATCTTTGTTTTTTCTTCTCTCTTCAAGAGTTTGCGAAGGACGAGCAAATCCCGCCGATGTACTTCGAGAACAAATTGATAAATATCGACAAGTATTCATTGTTACTGCAAATCAAATACAAAAACTCGATGATGCTATGACGAAATACTTCGGTGCACCGGGATCAAATCCTCCACCACCTCCTCCGCCTCCGGCACCTCCATCAGGACCATTCGGTGATCGAACTAATCGAAATCAACCAGCAACAACAGCAGCAGCAAATCGGTAAAACAGAAAAATTGTTCGTTTTTTTTCTCGATATTTGATTTTCAGACGTCCACAACCCATAGCTCGGCATAACAGTATGAACACTCATAATACTCGACCTGTACAAAAAGAACAAATTCGTCCAACAAATGGGCAAGGTGCACCTAAATGTAATTGTAATGCCGATGCAAAAGAACTAACAGTGAGAAAAGATGGACCGAACAAAGGTCGAGCTTTCTATCGATGTGGAAATAATGATAATTGTAATTTTTTTGCTTGGAAAGACGAGTATGTTTAGCCATCTCACAATCCTCTTGAAAACTATCTTTGTTTTTTTTCCCTCATTTAGATCACCTATCGTCTATAATCAGACTGCTGGTAGTGGCAATCGAAATAATCAGTCAACTCATGTTCGTAAACGGCGAAATTCAGATAGTGATGGTGATAGTAAACAACGCAAATGTGGTCTTTGCAAAGAGATCGGTCATACACGTCGCAATTGTCCATCGTTAAATGTTTGATATTTGTCTAGTTTTCTTTCTTCTTTTTTTCTCGTCATCGATGTCAGATTGTTCTTTTGATTTCATAAATAAATATAGTCAATTATAACAAGCTTATAACTTTCGTT
>ERZ778026.3155-NODE-3155-length-15227-cov-99.264764_pt1 | contig 15227 bp, 20 predicted proteins | sample MGYA00375756_ERZ778026 | MGnify/ENA primary metagenome ERZ778026 (study PRJEB29350, sample SAMN05389820) | bioreactor metagenome | isolation source: Ammonium sulfate bioreactor | place: South Africa: University of Cape Town | collected 2014-02-18 ... | reverse complement strand
GCAATTGATTTTCATTCGCAATTTTAACGATCAAATCTAATAAATCAAAGGGCATCATTCATACCTACGCCTTATCACGAAGTATTGATTTTGTATTATTTGTGAGTCTCCTTGAATGCAACGTTACACTTGAAAGAACACGAATAACATTATTTTCATATAGATAAACGAAGCAAAATGACCGAACCATCATCAAATCCAAGTTTTTGGCGTGCTATTCTTCCAATATGTTCCATTTGTTTTCTCTATTTATGTTCGTTTTTTCTATTCGTCTGTGCGACAAATTCTTTACTCTACTCGACTGTTTGTTTACTTCGAGCAAATGCGTCATTCTGTGCTGAAATTGATCAAAATCAATCTTTAATTACCGTCGAAGAAGAAATTCAAAAAGAAAGTTCGCAATGGGCATTATACGGAACACTTTCATTCGCAATTATTGCAACTATCATCTCACCAATCTATGGAAGTTTATCTGATACAAAAAATCGAAAACTACCAATTGTTCTAACAATTTGTAATGCAATTGTCACGGGTTTAATCATTACAATAGCGAGTGTCTATCAAGGAACGCAATTATGTTTAATTTTATACATAGTTGCGAATGTTGTCAATGGTTTTGGTGGCGGAGTATTGATTCTTATCTCGTAGGTTTATTTATTCGATTTGAAAACAATATAAATCTGTTTCGTAGATCTTGTTTTGGTTATGCAACTGATTCTTGTACGGAAAAATCTCAACATGTTCAAACAATTGCAATCATTGAAGCATCGTTAAACATGGGCGTTGTCATTGGTTATGTTACTTGTACATTTATATTTGAAATACATGCTCGAATCTGGCATATCTTGCTCGTTCATGTTATTCTCTTAGTTCTAGCACTTCTTATTAGTTTAGCTTTTCTTCGAACTCGACCAACTTCGGACTTATCACAAATCAGCACTTGTCAAAAATTAATTCGACCAATTGTCGATACTCGAGATCTATTTGTGGATCTGAAACACAATCGTTTATTGATCTCATTTCTCATACTTTTATTTGCACTATTTTTCTACGATCTATTTCGTATGGGTTCAGGATCAATTATCTATCTCTATTTACATCGTTTATCATTTGATGATACACAATACGCAGCATATTTTACTGTCGAACAATTGGCAACCTGTTTTGCATTGATTCTATTGGCGTTATTAAGACGTCGATGGAAGATCAATGATCTTTATTTAGCAACAATTGGCTTATGTTTATCATTGATAAGTCCAATGTTATTTGCTTTTGCTAAAGATAATAAAGCGATGATATTCGGAGGTTGAAAATTTGAAAACGAAAGATTGAAGTTTATGTTTTTGTTTTGTTTTCAGGAGTTCCATCGACAATGTTTAGCGTTTATTTTTCTGTTTGTTTGAGAGCAATCATTGCTCACTTAGTCCCGGAACGAGATAAAGGCAAAGCATTCGGTTTCGTTGCATTGATACAAAATCTCGATGTTGTCATTGGTACAATTGCGTGCGTCGAAATTTATCAAGTTTCATTACATTTCTTTCCTGGTTTTGTGTTTATTTTCGGTGTTATAACAAGAGTCATCGCATTGATTCTTATTTTGATCCAAGCCTGCTGTGTTAATCGAACACCTCAATTGTCCATAATTACTCCGAGTGAAGAACCACTTTTAGATGCTGAAGCATCAAATGAGAATGACGATGAAATCATTACTGCATAAATCACGGCTTTTTTCATTAAATAAATATAAACGAAAAAAAAAAGAACCTTTTCTTTTCAGATAAAATGTTCATTCTACATCTATTCATTCTTTTAATTAGTAGTATCGCTGCTCTTCCAGTAGCCGATTCCGTCCTTGTAAAAATTTAATCAACGAGTATGAAAATGAATCTCTGCTATTTTTCTGTTTTAGGCTGCTAACGATCTCGACGCGAAAGCAAATCAATCAGCTGAACTGAATATATTTGGAGAGATCGCCAATTTAAAAGTACCGAAAGATTTTAATCTAACGGAAATTGCTAAAGATTTGAAAGAATTTGGTATGCATGATTTACATGAAGATAAACATCTCGAAGGTTTACCATTGGATCGAGACGGAAAACCGAATCTAGATTTTCACAAGGAAATTTTCTTAGGCAATCATGAATCGTTTGAAAAAGAATTTCAACGAAAACTCGAGACAAGAAATAAAAAATTAGAAGAAATTTTCAATGAGTAAAATTTTCATCGGGACACAAAAAACAAATGTTGGACTTTGTTTAGAGCTGATGGAAATCATGATGGACGTTTATCTCAAGAAGAATTAACAAATCATGTTTATAAAAACATTCAAATGCATTTAAACGAAGCCAAAGATAAAAATACACAATTATTTCTCTTAATCGATACCAATCAAAATGGTAAAATCACTTGGCAAGAGTACGCTGCGTTGTTTATTCAATTTCATCGTATGAACGGATCTGACATAAAAGATTTAGAAGATATCGATTTTATTCAAGAATCATACGATGATGAATGTAAACCAACAGTTGTTTTTGTTTCTTTCTTTTGATCTTTGCAAATAGTAAAACGAGAACTGCTCAAAATTCGATTTCGTTGGACTGAATCGGATAATGGCGAAGACAATGAACTGACTCAAGATGAATTTCTACGATTTCGTCATCCGGAATTATCCGACAACTCGTATCGATACATCGTTGATGATATTTTTGCTCGACTTGGTATGTCGATTTCAGACATTTGTTTTTTGTTTAACAAAAAAAACAAACTTCATTTTATTTAGACGCTGATGATGATTTAAGATTAAATTTTACTGAATTTATCTCTTCACCTAGTAGATTCAATCGAAAAACGAAGAGCAAATAAATCGAATTCTTTTTAGGTCATTATTCCGAAGAAGAACACGAGAAAGACAAGGAGCAAGACGAAGCGCGTCGACAATGGATGAAACAACAGCAGGCTGAATTTAATGAAATCGATTTAGATAAAGATGGATACGTCTCTCGAAATGAATTATTAGTAATCAAACAATTTCGATTCGATTAAATTCGTATTCGATTTTTCGTTGTAGAGAGCATACGATCCAATGAATCGATCGCATATCAAACTTCAAATTACACGATTATTTAACAAAGTTGATGATTCACCAACCGATGAACATTTATCATTGGAAGAAATTCAAAAACATGCCGATGTTTTCAGTGATATGCAGTTAGTCAATTTAGAAAGTTCTTTACATGACGAAATCTAATTCCAACGTCTTTCATCTGATTATTTAATGTGCAACGAAATAATAAATTCTTAATTGTTTTTTATCTTTCTTTTGTTTTTTGCAAATTTATTTCGAAAAAAATAAATTTTAAAAAGGCGTCACCGGACGAGCTTTGAGATAAGCTGAAATATTCGGTTCCTTTTCAGTTTCCTGACGATTATGTTGTAACCACGGGTAGCTATTCAAAACATTGGCATCGATTTCAAGAAAATTCTGTAGGATATCATAAGCGTATAGATCAGCTAATGTGAGATGATTTCCAACGAAAAATGCGCCGCCATTGCCGAATGATTTGCCGAGAACTTCGAGATTTTGAAAATGTTTTGGTAAATCGTCGTGAAAGAATGCTTTGAGTCGTTCTTGTTTTTTGACTTCGTCTTTTTCCCAACGAATTCGCGAGAATTTTTCAACAGCTTCTTGAATTGTGTCAACGACAGCGTCGACTTTCGATTGTTCGAAATTGTCACGACCAGCCAAACGAAATTGTTTGGCAAGAAAACGAGCGATTGTTAACGATTGAGGAATTTTAACACCTTCGAATTCAAGAACGGGCATTTGGCCCAAGGGCATTTCGGATTTGTGTGATGGCCATTGATCCGCAGTGTAACGAATGTCTTCGTATTTTTGATTAACAGCAGCAAAAAGTAGACGAGAAACTTCAGCTCGACCACGACCGTTAAAATAGTAAAGTTTATAGGGAGACATTTTAATCGGAATGGATAATACACAAACACGAAACAGAAAGACAGAGAGAGAGAGAGAATAAAATAGCGTGGCGTGCTTGTTTTTATGAGAAAAAAACAAAAGAAAAGAAAAGAGGTGTGCATTAGAAGCCTATCGAATGTGTTTTTATAAATCATTAGAAAGAATTTCTGTGAACTATTTCACACTGTTCTCTTGATATGACTTAGTCACTTGAGAATTGATTCATTTATGGACACGTTGAAGTCAAGTTGTATTCATTATGCATAACTACAGTTAAATTACATCATTTTTTTTAATGATACTCTCGTGAACAAGGAGAAATAAAATGAATTGACTGTTCGAACAAGGTCACATACTTTTTATTCGATTCTTTCTCGTTTTCATTTTCTTTTTTTTTAAATATATTTGTTTACATCATCATCAATTATCTGCTCTTTGTACAATAATTATAATGGACGGTGACAACGAAATTATGAGAGATAGGTATCGATCAATCCGATGTCTCGATCCTCCCCTACTTACTTTCGAGACGAGAAATAAAGTATTATCTTTGTCTTTCTTCTTTATCATCTTGCTCCGCCTTTTAGTTTTCGTTGTCTTTTTTCATCTTTCTAATAGGATCATACCGTAAATTAAACAAAATGAAAAATGACTCGTATTTACATACAATACATGTTCTCTATCTCGTTTTCATATACTCGAAGCTTATATATGATTAAAGTTTAGTTTATATATGTACACGCATACAAATCGATAGAAAATATTTTTTTTCAATCCCGATCGAATGTCATTTGTGTTTAGAAAATCGAACTATTTTTATATCTTACGAAACGAACGTGAATATGTGCGTTTCGTTTTGATAGAAGTTCACTTAATTCACTTATCAAAATGTGCGATAATCGAACATTCAATTTTCATTCATTGGACATTGTCAACTGACAGGAAAGAGCTTATGTCGTTTTCATTTATTCGTATTTTCAAATCAACATTGGCAAGTGAATGAGCAATTGCATTTTACTCTTCTTTTCCCCATTCATCGGATAACTTTTATATCTGTATACTTATGCGCATCGTTCATCTTCGTGCTCAACATTTGATACATACATATATATTATTAAGCCGTTTCATTTATAAATTCATTCTTCTCTTTCTCTCTTTCTTCTTCCTTTCTCTATATTCATTCATCATTCTCTCTTCGCTGCAAAGTAAAACGAGAAAAAAGGAGAAAAGAGAAGCTTGTCATCTTCGCTGTCGTCTTGTTGAAAAAACTAAAAGAATATATATAGATGTGTGTATTCGATGAGTAGAGTAAAAGTTGTTCGTCGACATGGATGAACGCTACGTGATCGAATGTCCGGAACAACAATTTCAACGTAGACAATCGTTTGTGAAGAAGAATAAGAGTGAAATTAAACAAGAAAAAAAAATGTCAAAAACTGAAAGTCGTTTCAAATCAAAACTTGGTAAGCGTATTCAAAGAGCAAAGCAAAACGAAAGTTTGTTTTTTTTTTCATTGGAATTTCAGAATCTCTTCGAAAATTTCAGCATTCAGCATCGGCTAGTAATGCTGTTGAAAAAGCACGAGCATTTTTTCGCTCGTTAGAACTTCGACATCATAGTAATGCAAGTCATAGTGATCATTCATCATCATCAACAAGTTCATCTTCGCATCAATATAATTCCAATTCGAAAAATACAAATATTCATCTCTCTGCTTCTTCTTCTTCTTCGTCTTCTTCCAAAGCACATTTACCATCTTCATTATCTTCTTCAAGTGCATCGTCGATTATTGACGATACTCAAAATACATTTTCAATCGTAACGACGACACAAGACTCGTCGTTTCATCCCAAACAATCATCGAATTGTATTGCAACAGCAAGAATTATTCGAGTTATTAATCCAAAAGATTCAATTGTACAACGTACGACGAAAACAACGATCGAACAAGATGATCAACAAATCCCATCATCTTATTTCAGTTCATCACAAATTCGTTTACAGAAAAATCTTCAACCATCTGAACTTTATTTCAATCAACGAAATACACACGCCGAATACGGTGAGTTTAAAAATGACAATGCGTGATATGATTAAAATCAATATTTCATGGAGGATACCCTATAATTTTCTATCATAAACAGTTCAATTATAGTTCAATTGATGAACGTGTCATACATTTCAAATTTCTATTATCTACTATCGATCAACCATTCCAGTTCGTTCATTTTCTTAAATAAACACGAAAAAGTCGTATTAATGCATATACAGATTTATTCAAAGATATCGTTTCTTTAGATTTTCGATCAAAAAAAAAAGAAAAGAAAAGGACATATCTCATGACATAGATTTAAAGATTAAAATCGACTTAGTTGAGATCGTATCTATCTTGTTGAATAGCTACCTTGACATGAACAATTTTAATGATAGAAATCTTATATCCTATTATCGTCAATAAAAATCATTTGGATTTTCACATGTGACTTCGATTTCTTTTGATATATTTAGACTATCGACCATTATCACCGCCAGCATCGACGATAGTAAATCCAAACATCACATATTCATCTCGTTTATGTCATAATCCTGCACCACCCTCAACCTATTCGACTCTACCGAATGGAAATCATGAAATGTCAACTTCATTATACAGCTATCGTCCGATGGTATGCCGTCAAATGGACTTACCATGCTCACTATCATCGTCATCGATGATGTCAGCATCATTTCATGAACAATCCGATCGATTAATCGATTCGATAATTCGGCCATTGCCATCGTCGAATTCTTCGTCATCGATGTCAACATGGAATCAAAGTGTTCGTCGTTTGAATTCCGAATATAAATCAACAATAAATGCACTTCAACAAGCAAAAGAATCTTTGAAACAAATACATTGTGAACCATCATCATCATCGCCACCCGATACAATCTCGAAATACGCGAATTATGTTGCTCGAGGTATCGATCATCTTTCCCATAGTGAAACAAGCCGATCGATGGGCGTTTCATTTTGTTTAACTGCGCCATTATCACAAGATTCTCTTTCGTTATCATCATCACCATCGCAAATATCGAAACATTCGTTTCAACAACCGAAAACGCCACCATTAAATGCGTTTTCCAAACCGAAAATAGTTCGACCATTGCAATTGAATTCATTCAGTCCACCGCCATTGCCGAAATTAGAACCTATTCAATTAAATATTGAAAAGAATGACAAAGTCGAATCAATTGCAAATATTATTCAAAAATTCAATAATCTTAATAATTCATCATCAACAAAAAAATCATCTCTAATTATCGAAAATAATCATCCTATCGAACCCATAAAAACTATCAAAGAATCGATTGATGTCAAAAAAAAAGATCCTCCTGTATCATCACCACCACGTGTTCATTTTCAATCAACTGTTACAACATACGAACTGGAAGAGATTCCCTATGAATCACCTCCATCACCATTGTGTTCGTCATCGTCATCATCTTCATTAGCTTCGGAAGATACAACAAGCAGTACATCGACATCATCAGCAAATATCAATCCAGTTCATTCACCTGTCAATCATCAATTCGAGAGTCCTGTTCAAGAAGAAACAACATATACAATTGAAACATTCTATAAAAACGATGACGAGGATATTAATTTGAAAAATTTATTAGCTAATAATCAACAAGTTGTTATCATTCGAGAAAATACAACTGAAGAACAATTCAAATTTTTACAAGAAAAACAACAATTAAATAAACAAATCCTATCTCAACCGAAATATACAATCAATCAATCAAATTCACCACCATTGACGACCCCATTATTCACATATTTAAACTCAAATCTTAAACAAACAACACCAACGCCACCTCCACCTCCGCTCACACAACATGACAAGTGAATATCTCACTAGTTTCTCTCTCATTCTTTAAATAACTTTGCTAGAGTGTTTTCTTATCGCTTCGGTGAATCATTTTCATTGTTCTTTTTTCTTCTTCTATAGTTCGAAACATTCACTTGACCGAACAACAACGAACTTTATCTCAGCAATTAATCATGAAAAACTCGATGAGACAATTAATGATATTGTTACTGCCAATCCGTATACACATTCTCCACCATCACAACGTTTAATCAGCAGTTCATCATCGTCTAGTACAACATCATCATCAGCTGCAACCGTTCTTCTTAGTAATCATACAAATCAAACTCGACCAAATTCATCTGATCTCACTAAAACCAACGGAAATTCAACAAAAATCAATAATAATAATAATAATAATAAGATTCATTCACAATTGCCCAAACCTACGATAACATCACCTGTAACAACGACGAATAATTGTCGTATAAAACAACCAACGAAAGTAAACACAAATTTAAGTAGATTAAAACCTCCATCAACTTCAATTTCATCGACAAATTCGAAACCAATGAAATCAACTGTTACGAACGGTAGCACATCGACCTCAACAACAACAACAACAACAACAACCATGACAAGTGCATTGCCATTGCGAAAAGCAACAGGAGTTACAAATCAATCATCAACGATGACGAATAACTCTCTCAATAAAAATACTCAACAGCAGGTAAGAGCATGTATATACAAACCATAAAAAAGGCAGTACTTCAAACAGACGAAAGAATATATATATATGTATACAATCTCGTTCATTTCTTACCCTTGTAGACGTCATCGTTAATACCCATCGGGAAAAGACAACAGCTACTCAACGGTACAACGAATATGACTGATTCACAGAATCCTTCAGGTGAGATCTTTCAAATTTTGATTCATTTACTATTCTTTGAAAATGAAATATTCATATATTCTGTTATTCATCATTTATTTTTAATCAATCGAAAGAGAAAAGAAACAGAATAAAAAAATTGACAGAGAGAGAGAGAGAAAAGAAGAAAAAAGTACGAAATGAATGGAAGTTTTTCAGATAAAAAAAAAACGAAACGAATCGAATCGAGTTTGTGCGCGCGCACATTTACGCATTCATTTATAATGATCAATATTCATTCGAATTCGCCTTTTCAAATAGATTCTTCAATGTCACTTGGCAAAAGTCGTGTTCGATCGATGGTTAATCAATTCAATGCAGCATCGACATCAAATCGACCAGTCAATCCACCGACAACACCAACTAAACGAATACCAACTCCATCATCAACAACAGTTAATTCTCGTCGTCCAGTCGATTCATCGAATAAAACATCGATAACAACACCAAATCGTCCGTCGCTGCAACGAGCTTTGACGATTAATAACCAACTCCCAGTTAGTCCTTCGCCGTCGTCAACCCCGTCAAACACAAACAATAATAATACTCCGTCAGCATATAAACGAAAGTAATTCAAATCGAAAATATTTTCTTAGAAAGAAAAAATAAATAAACAAAATGTTGTTTTATCTAGGGCTCCATTGATTCGTTCGACATCGAATGTCAAAGAAGGTCTTCTCCGTTGGTGTCAAGCGCAAGTTGCTGGTTACCCTGTACGTTTCCAAATCTCATTTGTACTTTTTTTTGTAAATATTTCTTTAATTAGAATGTTTCAGTAACAAATCTGTCATCATCGTGGTCCGATGGTCTCGCTTTCTGCGCTTTGATTCATCATTTTTTTCCTGATGCTTTTGATTTCAATAGTTTATCCTCAAGCAATCGACAAGATAATTTCGAACTTGCCTTTCGTACAGCTGAAGAACGTGCCGGTGTACCACGGCTACTCGACGTCGCCGACATGATACTCATGGGCAACACACCGGACTACAAATGTATATTCACATATCTCAATTCATTCTTGGCCAAAGTTAAAGATATTCATCCAACGAATAATACTGTCCAATGTCATTGAAAATAGACATTTGTGTTTTGTTTTTGTTTTTGTGTTCTTCATATGAATATATCTTGTTTAGAAGGATAGAATTTCATTGTACAAAACCAACAAAAGTTATAAGAAAAAAAAGAAACAGACACCACGGTCAACATTGTTTTCTTCTGTTTTTTTTGTTTATCACGTATTAATATATATTATTATATGAAATATTTCCAATTGTTTGTCTTTTCTTTGGATTGTGCTCGATTGAAAGAACGAAAAAGAGAGAGAGAGAGAGAGAGAGAGAGAGAGAGAGAAAGAGAAAACGAACAGGAAGCCGTTAAGTAGAAATAGCAAAAAAAAGAAAAGAGACGATTGAATATCACACAAAGAGAATAAAAAGATTCACTCAATTCCAATAGGCACAGATAAACGAATATTAGGAGTAGTTGCACCTTTCATTTGGGCTGTTATACGAAATTCATAGGTGATAGCAACAGCAGGTATATTATCAGGTTGACCATTTGCGTTGGGCACAAACGAAGGCAAGAGATTCGATGGTAAAACTAATTCGCATTTTGTGTTGACTTCGTTTTCTTTTGTATTTTCGGCGATTTCATTGAGTAACGCTGTGAAAATTTCGTTTTCACGTTTGATTCCATTTAACGAAACCGTTTGCATTAATTGAGCAGTGACAGATTTGATTTGTTTCTGTTTCGGATTGGTTATCGAAACAGATATCGGAACAATCGGACAATCACGACCTGAATAAAACGTTTTCGATAGACCGCAAATCATTGTCACATCACTTGAACCTAAAACAACAATAATAAAGAATGTTTTCTCTCTCTCTCTCTATTGTCTGTTTACCTGTAACTTTACACGGCAATGGCACAGATATTTGCGGTACTGGCGGTGCGATAATGATTTGTTTGTGTGTATTTGGTAGTAAACGACCGTCATGAAAAACTTCCAAATAGTAATTTATTGAGAATTCTTTGAATTCGCACGATGGAGGCAGATTGCTGCCAAGTGGAATTCGAAATTGATAGGTAACTGGTTGATGTTTAATCACGCGTGCCGTACCGTTTTCGTGTGATGTTATAAGTGGACATGGATAGGAGAGAAATATGTTGTTGTTATTATTCAATTGAGATGAATTTCTTGAACGTGAAGCGTATTTTTTATTTTCAATGAGTTGACCGATGAAATCAACGCGAATTTCTCTTTCAATACGTAATTTTGTTCGAACATTTAAATAAAATTCACCTTGAATAGCTGTTAAACCACGGTAAACGTCGTTAGGAGAGGAAAGTGTGAGATTGTATTCAGCATTTGTTAGCGAAGATTTTGTAGAATTTTGACCCATCTAAAACAGAACACTCAAAATGCACTTGTTGGTCTTGAAATTTAATTGCAAAAAAACGATGTGCATACGTGTAAACAAAACATCTAGACCGTGTTTCTAATATATTTAGTAAAGAATATATCAATTCTTCTGTTTAAGTAGTTTAATGTAGTAGAAAAAAAAGAGAGGAAGAAACAGAGAAAATAGTGAGTTCATAGTTCGTTTCATCCTTTTTTTTTGAAACATTAAAAATAAACATTCTACGTTTTGACTCAAAAGAATGTTCTCTCTGTAATTGAATATATCTATTTCTCTATATACATTACTAAATAGGAAGAAAAAATAGTTTGTATTGTATCCTGAGACTTGTCCTATTCGGCATCATCAATATCTTCATTGTCATCATCTTCATTGGTTTCTCCATCTTGATCATCATCATCATCGTCGTCATCATCGTCATCATCGTCTTCATCTTCATCATCTTCATCATCTTCTAGCTGCTGACTTTCTTCTTCATCGACTGTGGAAGTTTGCTCTGAAAACATAAATAATTAATGAAAAGAAAAGAAAAGAAAAGAAAAAGAATACTTTTCTCGTTTTTTTTTATCAAGAAGAAAGAAAAAACGCTTTTTTTTTATTTAAAAAGAAAAGACCGTAAACGTTGTCCTACCTCTTTCACGTTGATATTGCCGGTAGAGTTGTTCATGAGCAGCTGACATCATTTCTCGTGCACGATTTTGATAATCATGAACACACCAGCCATCACTTTCCGAGCATTCTTCTTCCTGATAAAACACATTAAACATGTCAATTTAAGATGCTCGTCTGTTTTCAAAACACAAATTATGCTGTGTTTTTTTCTCTTTATCGACAAATCCTAAACTGATCATTTGCTATTTTTATAAGTACTCGATGAGGAACAAAGATTTATCTCTGTCATGATTTTTTTTAAGAAAAAAAGAACATCTCAAATCGTAAGAGTCTTTACTGCTCGAGGTTTTTTTTTGCTATTTTATTACAGATGAAAAGAATTATTAAACAATATTAAATAAACTTCGCAATTCTCTTAAATTAGATTCTGTCGAATAAACACGAGACTATTTTTTTATGCCACAAACGAGCTAAACTTTACTCTTTGTTGTTTTTATCTAAATGTTAACAGGTGTGTGTCAGTTATAAAAGAAACATTTACTTGTCCGTCATTGGAATGAACCATCTGTTGTACTTCATCAAGTTGAATATCAATCAACTGATAATGAATTGATCGTGCAACAGGTAAACTTGTTCGTTTAAACATATACATTTCCTCCTAAACATTCAGCAATCGATTCGAACGATTCATTTCGAAGGATTTTTACGGCATAATTTTTCGTATTTGCAGCTGAAATCGTCGTTGCACTTGTCGATATTTGACCGGGAATTAATCTAAAATATTGACATAATAGATTTAATATTAAAAAAAAAGAAAGTAAAAACACACGATGATCGATGATAAGCTCGTGATGTTCTCGATTTGACGAGATTTTTCTCTGGATCAAGCACCGCTCGTACACGATAGTCGACGATTTGATAGATTTTCGCCTTTGCATCTGACCGTGGATCGTAACCGTATTTCACCCAACATCGATTCCACGGGCCATTGCAAAAGAAATAGGCAACATGATGAATGATTCGTTTGAGAATGACTTCATTGGTTTTGAGATGAAATAACAAACTATTGCGCGTCCAAATCGATCGTTGATCGAACAAACGACGTAGATGTGTGATAGTCGATTGGTCGACGTTTGTATACAAATCATTGGAACTCTTTGGACCAGTCGGAACTGATTGAGCATCGAAACCGATGTGATGAGCTGCCGATGATCGGACGTTTCTCTTGGTTAGTTTGTTGCTATGAACGGCTTGTTTCGATCGAGTGATGGTCGTGGCCGTTCGTTTGGGTCGCGCTTTCGGCTCAGGTCGAAACGCGTAATCAGTTGGATCGAAAAATCGAGAGAATATCGCCGGAATGCACATTAATGGACAAGGCCGTTCGAGATTTTCCTTGTCTAAACATTGCCGATTCAAGGCTAAACGCGGCAGAAATGATTCGTATTGATCATTTTTCTTAATCATCGGCAAATATTGAAAATCGGCCAATGATTCAAACGAATACGCCGTGTCGAGAACGCCGATCACATGCACTGACTGAACTTCTTTGCTTTTCTTGTGTCGACGTAAACGTAGAAGAAGACCAGTCGATTTATGACGATCAGCTCGAAGTGGTCGTTCGTAGATATTCGACGGCGTAAACGAACACGTCAATTGCGATGTCGAGCAATGAGTAAATGTATCGACGAGACGTTGTCGACCGCCTAATGTTTCAATCGCACGATCGCAATTCACAACATGACACGGATGTTGAACAGTATAAATCAATTGCAATGATTCAACTGGTATTGACGATGTTGATGTCATTGCTCTACTTTTTTTTCTGATTTATTATCGATCTACAAAAGAATTGATTTATTTTTTATACAAAAATGTCAAATTGATAAGAGCGCAGATCTGAACGGAAGAGACACGTGTGAATATTGAATATACAAACAAATGAGCATTTTGCTATGCAAAAATATTCTCAATCTAATGGAAATAACGGTCTACTTTCCGTTTTTATTCAGCAGATCCAACAAGTTTCTCCAAGCCAGGACATCGGCAAACATCGCACCGTCGAAAAGCAATATCCCATGGCCATGATTCCCAATTATCGAACAACAAATGATTGATATCATTGACTTCATATGGTTCATAATTTCGTTTCTTCAAAAAATTTAACATATCTTCGATTTTTCTCATCATTCCTTTGTGATATTTGATCTCAACAAGTTTGCCAAATTCCATGTAAATCGCCGGAATTTCGGTTCGATTGAATAACAACGAAGCATTTCCGAATGCCAACGCTTCGAAACCTTCGATATCGATTTTGAGAATTGCTCGTTTGAAAAATATGGGAAAAATCGAAACTAAATCATCCAATGTTATGGTTTCGATTTCCGCGAGAACACGCGGCGGAATGCCTTGTTGATCTTCGATCATATTCTCGATTTTCTTCTTCGCCGGAGCTAATTCATCGAGATACGAGAGATACGAAGCGCCGAGATTTTTATCAACGATATTTAACGTTAAACGTTCGTGTTTCGTTCCGATTGCATTGGCAACGAGCGTGACATGATGTTGAACATCATTGATTTGAATGGATTTATGTAAACGAATCAACGAATCGTACAAAGGTTCGACAGCGATCACATGACGATCGTATTTTGTCGCTAATAATGTATACAGACCGAGATTAGCACCAATATCGATCACATCTAATTTCGAAAATAAAAATGACTGAATATTCTGCTTTTGTCTTTCTTACGTGTATTCGGCAAGGCTCGTAATAAACGAAGAAAACTTCGTACAACAACTGGCTCCCATTTGCCGTGATCATTCAATTGTCCACTGACATGTTCATCATGTTGTGGATCGTATATACACACTCGAACATCATAGATTTCATCTTCATTGTATCGAGTCTTTGGACATTGAAATTGCCATTCATTATCTTGTGTGACGTCGTATAGTGTGATGACGCCGCCGTTCGATGTTTCGTGTTGATATAATTGAGATTGGCCGTAGTTTATTGTACGATTGAATTCGGTTGATAATAAATGAAATTGACCGAAGACGAGACGAGGAAAGAGACGGTTTTTATTTGAAATTAATGCATAGATACCAAAAAATATACAAACAATGAGAAAATATCGTTTAACTAATTTCATTATTTGATAGAAAAGAACTTCATTCCGATATCATTCATCGAATGACATGACTCATATTCTTCTCTCTCCGTCCATTTAAATTCGATACAATCGAAACAAACAAATCAACGATCACAATAACGACAGATGTCTCTCCTGTTTCACGAGAACTGATCGTACGGACACAGTCTATAGTTAAACGTGTGTCTAGACGAGCAAAAGACAAAGAATGAATAAATAAGCGTGCTTTAAGTTTGTATTCGTGCATCGAATACTCAAGAGAGCAAAAGAAAAGAGATTATCATC
>ERZ778026.3129-NODE-3129-length-15326-cov-105.520791_pt1 | contig 15326 bp, 12 predicted proteins | sample MGYA00375756_ERZ778026 | MGnify/ENA primary metagenome ERZ778026 (study PRJEB29350, sample SAMN05389820) | bioreactor metagenome | isolation source: Ammonium sulfate bioreactor | place: South Africa: University of Cape Town | collected 2014-02-18 ... | reverse complement strand
TCATCAGTCCATTCCGTTCAATGAAGATTGAATTAAATAGGTATACTTTGGTTAAAATCGATGAAAATCAAACATTCATTCATCTTTGTCAGTTGACATTATATGATTTATGATTTTTAATAAAACAAATGATGAATCACTCAATCATACGAAAAATATATTTTTATTCGTTCTGTTTCTTCCGACAATTTAAAAATGAGCAAAAAAAAAGTCGACACGTTTTTTTTCGGTTGGAAATTCACTATCTAATTGTTATTTGGATCAAATATAATGTCTGAAATGAGTTCATCGAGTGTTGTATGAACGGATTTCACTTTTGAATAATTTTTCGCCCATTCTCGATTTCTTTCTCTGTCTTGACAATATACATAAATAGATACAATATTTGGCGAATCATGAATGCGAGGAACGATTTCTCTACCAAACTGTCCACTAATGATTAGTACTAGTCTTTGACTACTATGATCCCGTCCGATGAGTCGTTGCCATTCCGTCTTATCGTTCATAATAAATACATCTCCAAGATGGCTTTCTAACAATTCTCGTGTCGATGCATGTCCTTGTTCATACGCATGAGCATCGTACCAAATAATGAGTCGAGATGATCTATGATTATAATTAGACATAAATCTTCAACAAACGATTCACGATCAAACAACAAAATGGAGAGAAAGAAAAAAATCAACGCGATGAAATAGGTGTCATTTGTTTACTTTTCTTTTTCGTAATACGATCGATTGTATTTGGAAAAAAACTCTGACGTCACTTCAATTTTATCTCATTCTGTATATTAGATATACGCACGTGCCTGGTTCGTTTGAATAAAAGAGAAAACAAAATAGATATGTCAGCAACAACGAACCCCGTTTGCTGCACCGTTTGCCAAGTACGCGGAGCAGCGTACGATTGTGCTGGATGTAAAGAGACATTTTGTCTCAATCATTTGACTGAACATCATCGTGAATTTGAAAGAGAATTAAATAATATTCAAGATCGACGAAATAACTTTCTGCAATTATTAAATGAACAAGATCAAAACCCTGGAACAAATTCATTTGTTCAACAAATCAATCGATGGGAACGTGAATCGATTGAAAAAGTTCAAAGAACAGCAAATGAAGCGAGAGAATTAGTTATCAAACATTTACATGAACATATCAATGAGACGAAAACGAAATTAGTCGAATTGACGGAACAAATCAAACCACTTCAAGATGCGAACAACTATAATGAAATTCATTTAAAAGATTTTGATAAAAAATTAAAAAAACTTCAAGGAAATTTCAACCGTTTTTCTAATATTAGTATTCAACAACAATCAAATTCATTTATTAAGAAATTATCAGTCGAAGTTTATAATCGTAAATCGTTTTTTTTTTGTTTTATTGCATTCGAAATTTTTTTAATGGTATATGTGTATATAGGTAGATGGGTACAAGAAGGGACCACCATCATTGGAAGAAATCAGTGCGGTCAACCATGGAGTATTGCTATGGACAATGAAGAGAATTTATATCTAAGCGATTGTAAAAATCATTCTATTATGAAATGGACAAAGAATACGGCAACAAGTGAGATTATTATTGGTCAAAATGGTAAAGGAAACGGTCTGGATCAATTAAATGAACCAAAAGGAATCGTTGTTGATAAACAGCATAATTATCTTTACATAGCTGATAGTGGAAATAGACGAGTGATGAAATGGTCATTAACAGATAGCACAGGTGAAGTTGTCATCCCAAATATTAATTGTTGGGGTTTAGCATTGGATGATACAGGATGTGTTTATACGTCAGATATTGATAAACATGAAGTCAGACGATGGAAAATCGGAGAAAACCTTGGAGTCTTAGTAGCTGGTAGTGGTGAACAAGGTGATCGTCTTAATCAACTGAACAATCCTTATTTCATTTTTGTTGATCATCACCATTCGGTTTATGTCTCAGATTATGGCAATCATCGCGTAATAAAATGGCCAAAATGTGCAAAACAAGGAACAATTGTTGCTAGCGACAAAAAAGATGCACAGTCAGGTTTAGAAAGATTATCGTATCCTCTTGGAATAGTTGTTGATCGATTGGGTACGCTTTATATTGCAGATTCGAATAATCATCGAATAGTGAAGTCACGCGGTGAATATAATATGTTAAACATACCGATTGTTGGCGGATTAGAAACAGATCAATTGAATACTCCATATAATATCATATTTGATTGTCAACACAATCTTTATGTTGTAGATTATGCCAACAAACGAATACAAAAGTTCAATATCTTTTAAGTTATTCTATTGGAATTTTATATTTCATTTTTTTAATGTTCACATAATGAAAATGGTCTTTCAAAGAAAAGTTCATTATTTTGTTTGATAAAAAAATTTCCTTCGAACTTTAATTTTTTTCGATGTTCTTTTGCTTGTTGAGGTGGAACATTAGCAGTCGATAAAATTCGAATTGATGGATCAACTAGGAAAAAAATAAGAATTTTTCTTTGACCAATTTCATTCGGATTTTTTAATTGAAATGGAGCAACACGATGTTGATAAAAATTCGGAAAAACAATACATCGATCTTCTTGTTTCCATTTATTAACAATCGTTTCATCATGCATTTTTTTCGTACCATTTCTTTCCCTATGGTTAGAATTTTTACCAACACGAAATGGATACTTAGTTTTGTGTTATTCTTTTGTGCTGACATGGCGTAATTGATAAGAGGATGATTCAAATGATATGTTTATTTTTCAATTACAAAGAAAGAATCAAATAAAATGAAAATTAGTCAATAATTAAATTTAGACGGTTGGATAGCTAGCAGCTGTAGCAATACCACATTGATTTTTCTTGTTACGTGTCATTTGAATGTAACCTTCTTGACCCCAGCTTGTACCCCAGCTGTTTTTAACGAGCCAATAATCGTTGCTACCTTCTGCACCATAACCAACAGCGAGAACACCGTGATCGAGTTGAGTTTGTGAGCAAGCATGTTCATTGTAGATACCTCGTTTGTACAATTGAAATGATGAGTGTGAAGCATCAATGGCGACTGAAATTGGACCAAGTGTACCAACAGCTTGTTGAAGAGCAGCTTCATCTTTTGATTTGATATCAGTGAAACCGGTATCTGTGGCACCAACATCAGCAGCTTTGAATCGGCAAGTATTATCAACAGCTTCATATGGATATGATGATTCGGTATCAATACCGTTGTTTTCTTTGATGTATGTGAAAGCTTGATCCATTAAACCACCGTTGCAACCCATGTTTCCTTGTTTTCGTGAACAATCAACTAAGTTTTGTTCGGAAAGTGAAACAAGTTGACCAGTTTTGGCGAAATGTTGACCTTCAAGAGCACCAGTTGATGAAAAAGCCCAGCATGAACCGCATTGACCTTGATCTTTGATTGGTGTAACGTATCCTTTTGTTCGCCAATCAATGCTATCTGGAACTTGAACATTAGCATCGAAGGTGAAGACTGGAGCATTTGTGTTTTGAACACGAGCTGATGAATTGTATCCATTCATAGCACGGTTGAATTCAGCGTTGGTCTATTCATAGATGAATATAAAACAATTAGTAATTTATCCATAAGTAGATGTGATTTTTTTACCATATCAGCATAAGCATTCATTCCGAGCCAGTATGTATGAACACCGAGATCAGCAGCAAGATTATGATCGTTGACAATTTTCAAGTTGTCTTCCCAGATAGCACGACTGAAAAACGATGATTTTCGTTTCTAATAAATGAGACTCAAAAATAAAAATTTACCGAAGATTTTCTTCAACAGCTGAATATTGTTTGTTATGAGCTTGTTTCCATAAGCTCCAATGTTGATTGAGTGTAACATCGAAAGCCAATGTACAGCTGAAAGCGAGAGCAAGAACGGCTAAAACCGAAAGCGATTGCATTGTAATAAACAAGAAAATGATTGTGATAAGACTCAATTTTCAGTTGACTTTATATAGTCTTACGCATATCAAAGGGCAAATGTACTTCTATCATATCTTTCAAACTGAAATGCATTCTCACGATTAGTTGACTTGCATGATCATCATCATCATTCGTTTTGTTTTTCTTATTTTAATGCTTTGTCAGCAGAAAAATGTACTTTTCTAATCTATCGACGAAATAACAACATACAGGATGAAAAGATTTCGTTATTCTTCTACAAACACAGCCAAAAAAATTGCCAACATGTTGCATGTTCTTCTCACACCTTAGTTTTATAATCCAATCGAGCTTCAAGGTCGTCTCTGTTTTTACTTGGTAAATACATTCAAATACAATTTTTTTTCCATCGTTCCTTGCATAAACAAGGCGAAAGAATGACGTTGTGTCACCATAAAAATTCGTTCTGCATACTGGATGGCTGAAAATCAAGCAAAAAAAGAGAAAAGTGATTGGGAACTTTTTACCAACAATGGAAAGTTTAACAGTAAAATACCGCCATCCCAACGACTTATTCGAAAGAAAAGTAAATTTCATAAATCTTCACAAACTCTCTATTTGCTTAGTTTTGTTCATCGGTAGCTGCTGTTGTCAAAATTCTCGCTGTACCATCAGTTAAAAATTTCAAACCCGAAAAAGCTGTGCCAAAAGTAGAATATGTCGAAGATGTTATCGTCGTTTGGTTAGATCAGTCACCGAATAATAAACTCGCTAATAAAACCTCAACAAATCAGCTGAAACAAACTGTGAATTGTGTTAAAGTTTTTATTGATTCGGAGAAATGTCTTACATTTATGTCTGGTTTGAAAAACGAAAAAGTTTTAATCGTTCTATCTGGATTAGTCGAAGAAACTTTTGTTTCAAATGTTCACGATGATAAAAAACTCGAATCAATCTACGTATTTTCTCCTGGCAAAGCCAAAACTGAAACTTGGTTTGATAAATATCCCGAAATCAGTGGTGTTTACACAAGTTTAGTGTCACTATCTGATCAATTAAGCAAAGATGTAAAATCAATCAGCTATAATCTCGTCGGTTTTGAAATCGTGGAAAAATCATCATCAAAATCGAACCAACAGGATGCAGCATTCATGTACGATCAATTGTTTCAAGACATTGTCTTGGCAGAGTCCGATGAAAACATGCAAGATATGTTCGAATTTTGTGAACAACAATATCGTGGCAATGATAAAGAACAAAAATTTCTCAAAGAACTCAAAACCAAATATAATTCGAAATCGCCGATTTGGTGGTACACGTGTGAAGCATTTCTTTATCGTATAATGAATAAGGCTCTGCGTGAACATCAATATGATTTACTGTATTTATTACGAGTATTTATTCGTCATCTTCATCAAGAAATCGCGAAACAACAGAGAAATAATAATGTTAGTGAAATGACTTTATATCGAGGACAGGCAATGGAGAAGGATGAATTCGAACGACTTCGTGCAAGTGAAGGTGGATTATTGTCAGTTTCGAATTTTCTTTCGACAAGTGCTGATCGTGATATCGGCCTTTGGTTTGCTAATGAAGCTCTTAAAGATACGAAGAAAGTGAGCATTCTAATGGAAATCAAACTTGGGAAGAATAGTAAAGTTCCAGCTGCGAATATCACCGGTTTTAGTGCCATTCCGAAAGAACAGGAATGGTTATTTTCAATGGGATCAGTGTTTCGTATTGGTTCATTAAAAAAATTACCTGAAGGCATATGGGTCGTACCGTTGACATTAACAGATGATCAAGACAAACAACTTCATGATTTAAAACAGCATATGCAAAAGTCGATGTGCGACTCGAATAGTTGCTTGAACTTCGCTAGTTTAATGTGTACATTAGCAGCGTGGAGTAAAGCGGAATACTTTTATTTGAAAGCACTGGAAAGTGAAACAGCTTGGCAGCGACGTTCAGTTCTTTTAAACAATATCGGATTAGCTAAAGGAGAATTGGGAAAACCTGATGAAGCACTCCATTATTATCTCAAATCACTTGAACTTAAGGATGTAAACGGATCAAATGATAAAGCTGATAAAGCATCAACCTATAATAATATTGCAACTCTTTACTACGAACTGGGTAAGATGGATCTAGCCGTGTTTTACTATCAAAAAGCTATCGAAGCAGCGAACACAGAAGGAAACACTAATCAAGGATTGATGGCTACGCTGCTCACAAATATAGCTACTATTATTTCTGATCAAGGCAAGTATGATGAAGCTTTAGAAAAAAGTGAAGAAGCATTTGGTATTCGTAAACAAATTTTCCCAGATATTCATCCAGATATAGCAAGTTCATATGGTACTATTGGTAATATAATGTATAAAAAAGGCTCGTATGAAAAAGCAATTGAATACATGGAAAAAGCAGTTGAGATTGACCAAAAAGTATTACTAATAGATCATCCTCAACTTATTCTGCATTCGAAAAATCTCGCAACATTTAAACGACAACAACAACAACAACAGTCTAATCAGTAAAACAAATTTATTGAACTTTCTATTTTTCTTTCTTTGACAATAAACCAGGACTGACGTCGGAGTTCTTAAGAAATTGTATTATTTGAACAATTCCAACCTTTCGGTGGAATAAATATGCTCGGATCGAATTCTTCTACAACAATAGTATAATTGGTAAACCATAAATCTTGATAAATATCAAAGAATGGTTGAGGAAGTGTATGTTGATAAATGAGACGTCCATCTTCAGCAGCCAAATCGATAAACCACGTAACGATATCCGTAGCACAATTCCAACGATGAGCTTTTGTTGTATCATAATACAATGTTAAATTGTATTTGCACATTTCAGCAACCCAATTTTGTGAGAGTGTTGTTGGTATTCCTGGATATGTAACACATGATACTCCATTTGATGTCAAACTAGCATAGTATTGATACTTATTGGATGAAGACGACGATGAAAAAAGTGTATCATATGGAACTGGAAATGTCCCAGCATAATAAAGGTCATCAGTTCGAAATTTTTGATTAGGTGAGTCAATTATTTGATAGGCAACACCGGCACCAGCATTTGATTTTGTTGTCATATTAGTGAAATTAAATGTTGCTTGTGCTGTCCATCTTGGTGGATAAACAGGTGGACTAGGAGCTGGATCTTCAACATAACTCTTACTAGCCAAATATTTGGCTGTTGATGTACTACATGTAAATGTCAATAAAAATAAAAACAGTAGCATATTCTTCGTTTACGTTCGTATATCTACCTGTGAGAATAGTATGTTGACTTTTATAGTCTTAATTCAGGTTAGAATTTCGAAAGAACGAGTTATTTCGTAAGATATTATCTTTGCTGATGTAGTAATTTTTCTTGCTTTAGATTAAAATTTATTGCATTTAAAAGAAGATTCACAGATATTAAAGCGTCCAAACAGTCAGATTATCTGGACAATTCCAACCTTTCGGTGGAATAAATATGCTCAGATCAAATTCTTCTTCAATAATAGTGTAATTGGTAAACCATAAATCTTGATAAATATCAAAGAATGGTTGAGGAAGTGTATGTTGATAAATGAGACGTCCATCTTCAGCAGCCAAATCGATAAACCACGTAACGATATCCGTAGCACAATTCCAACGATGAGCTTTTGTTGTATCATAATACAATGTTAAATTGTATTTGCACATTTCAGCAACCCAATTTTGTGAGAGTGTTGTTGGTATTCCCGGATATGTAACACATGATACTCCATTTGATGTCAAACTAGCATAATACTGATACTGGTTGGATGAAGATGATGATCCAAAAAAAGTATCATACGGAACTGGAAATGTTCCAGCATAATAAAGATCATCAGCTCGAAATTTTTGATTAGGTGAATCAATTATTTGGTAGAGAACGCCGGCACCAGCATTTGATTTCGTTGTCGTATTAGTGAAGTTAAATGTTGCTTGTGCTGTCCATCTTGGTGGATAAATAGGTGGACTAGGAGCTGGATCTTCAACATAACTCTTACTAGCCAAATATTTGGCTGTTGATGAGCATGCAAATATCAATAAGAATACGAATAGTAAGATATTCTTCATTTATATTCTATCTCTATGTCAGTTTAAAAGTAAAATCCAAAGCTAAATTGTACAATATACTGGTTTTATATAAATTTACTGTTAATCCGAGTCAAAATTTCGAAAGAACGAGTTATTTCGTAAGAATAGATAAAGATCAATGTTAACAACAAAATACTAATCCCAGAAATGTAACAAACATTCTATACAAATCTTCTTATTTCTTTTAGACTCCATCACTATATGAGCGAAAAACAGATTTAAAATCATAAATCGTCGTCTGTATTTTTTTCCGTTTTCAAAAAGAAAAACAGCCGAATTATATAAACGAAAAAGAAATTGATAGGTGTGAGTTCGAAGGCTTTCTCAATCAGTTCACACATACAATTTTATGTAACGACAAAAGAAACAATAAAAGTGTTGAAATCATATCGAAAAAAATTGCCAATCGTTGTTTACGAGTTGTATAGTTGCATTTGAATTCCAGTGTAAAAATCTCTATGTCACTAACTGCATCAACAACGAGTATCTTAAAAAATAAAACCGATTGGCAACTCTTTACAAATAATGGTAAATTTGACAGTAAATTACCACCATATCGACGACTTCGTTCGGAAAAAAGTAAATCGAATATAAATATTACTTCGTTATACCGTTTTTTTTTCGATAGATTATAGTTTATTCGCATTGTCCACATGTACTTCTGAAATGTACAAACCAGAAAAAGCACTACCAAAAGTTGAATATGTAGAAAATGTTCTCATTATATGGTTAAATCAATCGATGAGTAACAGACTTACTCATGAAATATCAATAAATCAATTGAAACAAGTAGCAAATGTGATTAAAATATTTTCAGATGCTGAAGAATGTGAAACATTCATACATACGGTCAAAGACGAAAAACTTCTCGTGATTCTATCGGGAAATATCGATAAAAACTTTGTTTCAACCGTTCATAGTGCAAAACAACTCGAGTTAATTTATATTTTCTCTCCCGGCAGAGCAAAAGTCGAAAGTTGGTTCAGTCAATATTCTGAAATTCAAGGTATTTATACGACGATGACATCGCTCTGCGAACAATTAACAAAAGATATTAAAAAAATCAATTATGATCTTATCGGATTTACCGTGATGGAAGGTTCAGTACCGAATACAACATCGAAATCAAATCCGCAAGACGCCACATTTATGTACGATCATTTATTTCGAAACATTGTCTTGACCATACCCGATGAAAACATGCAGGATATGTTCGAATTTTGTGAACAACAGTATCGTGGCAATGTTCAAGAAGAAAAATTTATTAAAATTATTAAAACAAAATACACATCGCACACTCCTGTTTGGTGGTACAGTCAAGAGATGTTTCTCTATCGTATGATGAACAAAGCTTTGCGTACACATCAATACGATTTACTTTATTTACTCCGAGTATTTATTCGTCATCTTCATCAGGAAATTACTACCCAACAAAAGTGTCAAAGTATTGTTCTCAAGACTTTATTTCGAGGACAAGGAATGGACAAAGACGATTTCGAACGACTTCGTACGAATGAAGGTGGACTTGTATCGATTTCGAATTTTTTTCCTACGTCTGTCAATCGCGATGCTGCTCTTTGCCGTGCACGTGAAGCTCGTAAAAACAAAAAGAAAGTGAGTATTCTAATGGAAATAAAAATCAATGGAAATACGACGATTCCCGTTGCAAATATGACTGGTGCGAATCCACATAGTAAAGAAGAAGAATGGTTATTTTCGACGGGATCCATCTTTCGTGTTGGTTCACTAAAACGTTTGCCTGATAGGATATGGGTCGTGCCATTGATATTAACGGATAATGAAGATGAACAGTTGGATGCTTTGAAAGATTATTTCAAGAAAACGATGGCAGATAGAAATATTTGTTTGAATTTCGGTAGTTTAATGTATCAATTAGCATCGTGGAGTAAATCGGAATATTTCTTTTTGAAAGCACTCGAAAGTGAAACAACTTGGCAACGACGTTCCGTTCTTTTGAATAACATCGGACTAGCCAAAGAAGAACTGGGTAAACCTGATGAAGCACTTGCTTGTTATTTCAAATCACTTGAACTTAAACTTAATGCAGCAGATTCGGATAATACAGCAGACATTGCATCGACATATAATAATATTGCAACTCTGTATCATGGTCAGAAAATAATCGATCGAGCTATGGAATATTATGAAAAAGCTATCGAAGCTTCGAGTATTGCAGGATATAAAAATGAAGGATTAGTGGCTACATTGAATACAAATGTCGCTACGATTCTTACCAGTCAAGGAAAATATGCTGAAGCTTTAGAAAAATGTAAAAAAGCACTTGCAATTCGTTTGAAAACACTTCCAGCTATTCATCCAGCCATCGCAACAACATACGCTATTATTGCTAATATAATGTATAATATGGGATCGCATGTCAAAGCTATCGAATATATACAAAAAGCAATCGATATTGATCAATTGGCTCTGCCATCCGATCATCCTCAACTCATACTTCACACAAACAATCTCTCAATATATAAACAACATTTGTCGAATTCATAAACAAAAGATTTTTTATTTTAACAAAATATACTTCTTCACTTTCATAATGCCAGAGATATGTAATGAAGGCAAAAAAAAAGCAAACATTTTATTCAAACAATTATTTCTGGTATAAAATAACTTGCAAAAGCAAACATATTTCGAACTGTCCAATGTAAATCATTCGAATAATAAAATAAATTGAGTGGATCATTCAAAGAAAATCGTTTATTCAGTTGATAATAATAACGAAAAGGAAACATTGAATATTGTGCGAGAGAATGATCTTTTACTGATGCAAAACAACTTGCTAGGATATTATTAATGATTAATGTACCTTCTGTAGTTAAAGGAGCGTAATAACCAATTTTGATTTGAATTATAATATCGATCACTTTTGAAGATTTAATTTGATTATTCTTCTCTAATACAAATAAAAAATCACCAATTTGAACATGTTTTGCAAATATATATTTTTCATTTTCATTTTGTAATTTTATTGGAATTAAATGATATTCTGTCAAACTTATATTAAATCCAGATTCGGTTATTAACGTATAAAATAAAGCTAAAGAATAATTTTTCTTTATTTTATCGTAACTTTAATATACGCACATACCTTTGTTTGATCGATCTTCATGTAACATCATTATCATATCCGTTGAAATAACTTCTGATGATTGAGCTATTGTTAATAGTTGATCACCTGATTTCACAGAGTTTATCATCTTTTCTTGACTAGATGATAATCTTACAAAGGAATCTCCGGAAAAGCATTTTCCATTATATCCATAATAATATCCAGTTCGATATCCGTATCCATACCCAGGCCGGTATCCGTATCCGTATCCGGGATATCCGTATGGATATGATATACTATCAGTAATAAGCAGTAGCACTAGTAGAAGAATGAAATGTGTCATCACAAATATATTAATAAAATGATTTTTTTTGTCAATTTATATACGTATATAAATCAGTTAGTAAATGTCAAAGCAAATATCGAAACAGTAATTGATTTTTAAGATCTAGGTGCAATCTTTTTGTCATTCTTACATATTTATTCAAGCAAATAAAAAAATACTGCTATTACGCCATTAAATGTTTATCTTTTTCATATAACAGAACAACGTCTTCAACTTCAATAAACTTAAATTTTACCACTAAAATAAAGATTTTTTCTTCACTGTTGAATTACATAAACACTAGAGAAAAACGTTTTGATAGAAGCAATATAATTCGATGCTTTCAATTTCATTTCTGTTTATTTGTTTTAACTCATTTTGCAGTGTCACATGGTCGCCTGAAACAAAGTAAAACGGAACAGTTGTTGCTTATATTCGGCTGGTTTTTAAATGAGCAATAAAAAATTCCTTTTGAGCAACTTCATATTGCGAAATGAGTAATAATTAATTCATTGAATAGCAGTATTAAATTCATATTTTAGCAGTAAGAAAAAGAAAAACATAAAACTTGAATTTTTATTGCTCACTACACATATAACTTATTGCTGATTCAGTATTTTTATTACTCATTTCAGTATTTTTAATGCTCATTTAAATATAAATCCTTATATTCGCTCACTTCTTTACTATATACACAAATGGCAACATCAGTAACAGGTAAATCACGTTGTAGCAAATGTGGCAAAGAAAAAGCTACAACTAAATGTGGAGGATGTTTGAAAGATTTTTGTTTTAATCATTGGGAACCACATCGACAAGAACTAACACAACAATTAGATGAAATTGATGTTAATCGTGACGTTTTTCGACAATCATTAACACAACAATCTGAGCAATCAAATAACTTACATGCATTAATACAACAAGTAAATCAATGGGAACAAAAATCGATCAAAGAAATTCAACAAACAGCTGAACAAACACGAAAAATAGTGCTTTCTCATAAAGATAAACACGTTCAGCAGCTGGAATCGAAATTAACTAAATTGACCAGACAACTACGAGAAAGTCGTGAAGAAAATGATTTTAATGAAATTAACTTGCAACATTTCCAAGAAGAATTAGATAAATTAACAATAGAACTAAATCATCCAACAAGTATACGTATTCGAGAAGAACAGACAACATTTATTACTAAGATTTGTGTTAATATAATAAACTTCGATGAAGATACTAAATTGATCCAAGATGGCGTTACTATTGCAGGCGGAAATGGAGCAGGTGACGAACTTAATCAGCTCAATCATCCAACAAGTATTTATATAGATAATAAAAATGATGCAATTTATATTGCTGATAATCGTAATCACCGCATTATGAAATATATCAATGGACAAACGCAATGTCAAATTGTTGCTGGTGGTAATGGTAGTGGTAGTAATATGAATCAATTCTCACATCCACTGAATGTAATTTTGGATAATGAAAAACAAAATCTTATCATCTGTGATTTTGAGAACAGGCGTATTCAACGTTGGCCTCTACTCAATGGAACTAAAGGAGAGACAATCATTTCAAATATTGACTGTTGCAGAATCGCGATGGATAACAAAGGATTTTTATATGTTTCAGACTGTAAAAAACACGAAGTAAGATGATGGAAAATTGGTGATAGAGAAGGATTATTGGTTGCTGGTGGAAATGGTAGAGGAAACCGTCTCGATCAATTAGATCTTCCCACTTTTATATTTGTTGATCAAGATGATTCGGTATATGTATCAGACTGTGAGAATCATCGAGTAATGAAATGGATTAAAGATGCAAAAGAAGGAATAGTTGTTGCTGGATTATTAGGAAAAGGAAATGATCTTTCACAATTATCTTGTCCTCAAGGATTATTTGTTGATTCTATGGGAACAGTCTATGTAGCAGACTATGACAATCATCGAGTAATGCGGTGGTCCAAAGGAGCTAGACAGGGAACTGTCCTCGTGGGAGGTAATGGCTGTGGAAATCAAAATAATCAACTCAGTTATCCATTTGGTTTATCATTTGATTCTCAAGGAAATCTTTATATCGCTGACTGGAGTAACAATCGAATACAAAGATTCAGCATTGATCGAAGTTAAATTTCTATACATTGACAATATAACTTTAGTTTGAAATAAAGTGAGAATTTATTTAGTACATCCCATTATAGAAAAATAAAACACAATTAGTAACATATAATGAGTAAATATTAATTGTTAAGTCGAAGTATCACCACGTTTATATATGATATAGTCACATAAATATTACAATATTCGTTTTAGTATGAGAATGAGAGCAAATGAAAGGAAAAACAACATTCTGTAAAAATAAAATAGAACAAACCGAAAAATATGTACTATTTTAAAGGTAAAAAAAGTATGCTATGACCAAAGTTCGCTTATCACCAATGTTCGAGAAATTAACGAAAAAAATAGTTCGACGCACTTTAATCATATGTAAAGAACGATGAGAGCGATGTTTTGTAGGCAGGTTGCGAGATAAAAAAGCTGATGTTGATTGTCACTATTTCAAAAACATTTTAGTTGCATCGTTCTTTTATCCATGTATATATATATATCTAGATGCGTTCTTTTCATTTTCATTTCAAAAGATTGCAATGCTCTCAATGCGTTTGGTCGTTTTGCTTCTAGCTGTTGCTGCAGAATGTACTGCTTATTCTTTGAGTTCGACAAATGTTGGTAAGTATATCGTTTCGTAACAAAAAAAGAAAGAGAAAGTCTTATATCATCTATCAATGATCATATTTTAGAAGCACAAAAATCATTTTTTATGACCTTGAAAATGCCTTCGATAACGAAACCCTATGCTAATTTATCAGTACCATTACCAAATGATACCGGCATATGCTTACGAAATTCATCAGGACGTGGAGCTGGAACAATACCGCCAGTTGTATGTAAAGATGGCGAAGAAGAATATGCTGGTTTATGTTATCCAAAATGTCGTGATGGTTTTGAAGCAGTTGGCTGTTGTCTTTGCCGTCAAAAAGGATGTCCACCAGGATTTACAGATGACGGTGTTGCTACATGTATAAAACCCCAAGCATACGGTCGAGGTGTTGGTTATCCTTGGAAATTCGGTGATAAAACCAGTAAAGATGGTATGATGAAACGTTGTGAAGCAGATTATGGTTTTGGACATTGTGAAGAATATGGTTTAGTTGTTTATCCAAAATGTAAACCTGGATATCACAATGTTGGCTGTTGTATATGTTCACCTGATTGTCCTAATGGAATGAGCGATCTCGGAATCTCGTGTGGCAAACAAACTTATGGTCGTGGTACAGGTGCAATTCGTGATCAATGTCCAGACAATGAAGAAGAAGACGCATTCTTATGTTACAAGAAATGTCCAGGTAATTTTCATGGCGTAGGTCCCGTATGTTGGCAAAACTGTCCAAGTAACAAACCAATTAATTGCGGTGTTATGTGTACAGTCGATGAACTAACATGTTACAATGAAACAGCATCAATTGTCAAAGCAGCTATTGAAGTTGGCGGAGATCTTTTCGTTGGTATTGCCACAAGCGATGTTATCTTGATTATTCAAGCTGCTATTGAAGCGAATGCTACCATTACAAATGTTTTGGCGAATGATTTTTGCTAAATATTTATACGCTCTTTTTTTTCTGTTTGAATGAAACACAAATGTGATAAAAGAAAAAAACGAAACATGAAACAGTCAGTTGAACAAGACAATCAGTTTGATTGATGTACCATTGTACTTCTTCAATTTTAACTATAACTTCATTGACAGTAAATAAACATTGTATAAGACGAGAAAAATACACAACAGATTGTTGAAAATCATACTTGTAAAGTAAATATCGCCACATGATTTCAATATATGTAT
>ERZ778026.3108-NODE-3108-length-15430-cov-9.847415_pt1 | contig 15430 bp, 20 predicted proteins | sample MGYA00375756_ERZ778026 | MGnify/ENA primary metagenome ERZ778026 (study PRJEB29350, sample SAMN05389820) | bioreactor metagenome | isolation source: Ammonium sulfate bioreactor | place: South Africa: University of Cape Town | collected 2014-02-18 ... | reverse complement strand
GTCGTGGTCGTGGTCGTGGTTGTTGCAGCCCTTGTGTCGTTGCCTTGTGATTAGATAGTTGTTAGTACCGAGTGAGCTCCTCCCTGTCGCCGTGATGCAACACCCACAAGAAATCGATCGACTGCTTGGTTGGTTGGTTGGTTGGATACATCCATTCGAGTTCCGGTTCACGCAGGAATGTAGGAACGAACGCGTCTAGAATGCTGCGATTAGGAGAAGAGAGCGAGCGAGAGACAGATGAGTAGAGACAGTGCTTGGAGGCTGGTGGCCGTGAGGCTGTGGCTCTACTTGATGTTCTCCATCATGGCTCGAACGGCACGGAGCTCTGTCGCACAGAACCACTCTGACATCAGCACCAGGCGTGGCGGCATTCGATCGATCAAGCGAGCCCCACACGTACCCTGCACGAAGACACGGAACTTGTCTTGGTCGATGTGGAACGCATGCTCGGTGCCGCCGATATCGAGGTGCAGCTGCACGACCGGCTCGTTGATCTCGGCGTCTTGCGAGGAGCTCATAATGTAGTCGACGCGCCAGTCAGCCGATTCCAAGCGAGGCACTGAGCGAGTGAGTCAGCGAGTGAGTCAGCGGCAGTTCGTGTGATGGTCGCGCCAGAGTATCAGACGCACGTTTGAGCGTCTGCTCAGCAAAGATGCGTCGCAGAATGGGCTTATGTTCTGTGTACGGCTTCGACATGGCGATGCAGTGCTCTACATACATACAAGAGGCGTGAGTGCGTCTGGGGTGGGTCTCTCTGTCTCTCACTATCTCTGGCTCGTGACGTCTGGCACGCAGTGGATGCCGATCGATACGTACCCTTGGGCATACCCATCTGTTGCAGCTCCATGAACAGGGTCTCGAGGTCGAGATCGTACTTGGCGGCGTTCGATAGAATGTACGTCAAGGCGGCCACCATGGCCTTCACATCACTCGCGTCTACGACCGAGCGCCAGTCAGCAAGGTGTCTCTCTCTCTCTCTCTCGCGATCTATCGGCGTACGTACCGAGATTCGCTGTCGAGGTCCATTTGGCGACTTTGGAATACTATTCAATCGAGCCACGCGTCAGTATCAAGCGAGCGAGCTCTCTCTCTCTCTCGTGTGTGTGCTTGGCGAATTGGCGACGTACATCGATCTCCTCGCCCTCCAAGTGACGCAACACTCCACGACAGAGGAACTTGACTCGCACCGACGACTACAGCAAGCAGTCAATCAATCAATCAACCGATCGATCAAGCAGCCAGCGAGCCAGCCAGCGAGCCAGCCAGCGAGCGAGTGACGCTCGAGCACGTACGATCTTGGCGAGGATCGAGATCTCCTTGAGCAGCCACTCGGGCGCATCGAGGTCGCCGCACAACTTGAACCTCTACACTCGTAACGCACGCAAAGAGTCAACGACTGCCATCGTTGGGTGGTGAAGGCTATCGCTGCGACGAATGGGTGAGTGGATACCATGGTATGGATCGGGCGAGCGAGCGAGCGAGAGAGCGAGAGAGGTGCGCGGCACAGCGAGCGATGGAGGCAATGAACGACGACGACGCTTTATGATGCGAGATATCGATGGCACATGGGGAAAAATCGCTGCCGAATAGCAGGGGCAGGAGGAAGAGGAGGTCCGCGAGAGTACGTGGTGGTGGTGGTCTTGGTGGTGGTGGGGAGATATTGGACAGGGAGGTTGAGGTTGAGGTTGTGGTCTGTGTGGTGGTACAGCAGCGATAGCGAGATAGAGAGCCAGCGAGCCACTCACTACTCCGGAGGCGGCGGTGGCGCCAGGTCAGGCAACAGCAGATGCCACACGGCACGAGGCTGACGCATGGTCTGCCAACCGAGGTACACCACGACTGGGATCCACGTCCAATAGAACACGTTCTCGGCCTGGACGTGTACGTGTCGCGGTGAGCATCGCCACGATACCTGCGCGAGAACGACAGCGCGACAACCACGTACCAACGAGCGTGTTTCGGCCCATGGCCAGACTCCAGATGCCCAATACCAAGCACGTTGTACGGCCAAGCTCAAGCCCGAAGGCTCACGTTGTTTCTCACCTCGCGAACCCATTCGATCGATCGATATGTGTGTGAGAGAGTGAGTTTGCGCGCGTGTGAAGGAGGCAGCAACAAAGAGAAAGCAGAAGAGCAGCGAAGAGGGCTTTCCCTCAGGCGCCGAGCATTTCCACGAAGTCATCGTAACAATCGTGCAGCGTCGTTTTCGGTTTCGTACTCGCATAGGTTTTTTACTCTTGAGAGATCGCTGCTCGATTCTTCGGTTGTTGTCTCTGTTCCGCTCCTCATCAACAACACGAGCAATCGATCAAGCGACATCAATACGACAGTGGATTGGGAGCTTGGTGCATTCGACACCCATCGGAGAGGCGTGTCATGTCCTCAGGAGGATGGCAGGATGACGTGCTGGGCATCTCTGCCGCTCTCGGCTCGTTCGTGCTGCTTGGCGCCTACGGTACAACGCAACGCAACAACAGCAATCGATCCGCGAGATATCAATATCACGACAGCGAGGTCATGTGTCATCATCGTCATGTGTGGCTGACTTATGTGTCGATCTGGTGGCACTGGTCTCGTAGGCGTACCGATCAAACTCGATCGAGTGCAGCGTACCAATGTTGATCCGATCGTGTATCAGACCTATCAAGCCGTCTCGATCTTTCTGTGCAGCTGGTTCGTGCTGTACTACGTGGTACGTTGCACAATCAACGATGATGACGACGATGGACATTCGAGACTGAGAGGCACTCGTCTTGCATCACAAGGATCTCGTTGTCACATGGTGGGGCTTCGTCAGCGGCGCCATCTGGGTGCCGAGCGGCGTCTTGTTCTTCGTTGCCATCAAATGCTGCGGCCTCAGTCTGGCGCACTCGCTGTGGCTGGCATCGTCGTTGCTCATGACGCTGCTCTTCGATCTAACGGTGTTCGATGACGAGTTCAATCGCTGGCAGCTCACGATCATCGCCGTGGTGTTGTTCATCGTGAGCGCCGCCATCATGGCGTGGATCGCGTTGCACGGTATCGCGAGCTCGCGCAAGAACTTCCTGTCGATGCAGCATCAGCAGCAACAGGCCAATCGATGGAAGACTCCCGCCGTGGAGACCGTACCTGGGTGGGCGCGAGACACCCATCCATCGATGGCCTCCCATGCTCTCGTATCGGGTTCGGGCTCGGGCTCGGGCTCGGGTTCGTCGTCCGAGTCTGCGTCATCGTCGCCAACCACCACCGTCACGACCACGAGCTCAAACACGGGATCCAACTCGACCACGACTCGCGGCAACATTGACGACGATCCACTGGCATTGTCACTCTCGCTACCGCTGCTGTCGCATGTGCTCGAGAAGCCCGGAGCGTGCACCACGGCGTGGCTCGGGAGCGTATCGACGCAGGTGTTCGTCGGGCTCGGGTGCGCGATCGTGTCGGGCATCCTGAACGCGTGCCTGTTGCTGCCGCTGTTCTATGCACCGGCCGACACGGTAGGCGCGGCGTACTTTGTCTCGTTCGGTACCGGTGTGCTGTTTGTTGCCTTTGCACTCGATGCCCTCTATTTAATCGTGTACTATGTACGTATCACTCACTCTCACTCACTCTCACTGCTTCATCGTATCGTGTGACTGCTGCTCTCGAAACTCACCCATCAATCTCGATCGGTCGATGGCTCACGTGGTTAGATCTCACTCAAAACACTGCCATCGTTGTATCTCAACCACGTGGCTCTTCCGGGCCTCGCGTCCGGCTTCCTGCTGGTCGTCGGGCTGTGGTGTAGCTACTACACGACCTACTACCTGCCAATGTTCGTGGCCTTTCCGCTCGTGCATCTGCACTTCCTCGGTGCCGCCTTGTGGGGCATGCTAGCCTTCAAGGAGGAGCGCGACATGTGCCACATGATGTCGTTCTTTGGCTGGATCGGGTGTATGGTGGTCGCCATCTTTCTCATTGGCTTCGTGGCGTTCGAGACGTAGAGCCAATGCACTCGTACTCGTACTCCCTCACTCTCTTGTCGTTTTCGTTCAATCTTTTGTACAACACATTCTTCTTCTTCTTCTTCATTAGTAACAATAACACAATAACAATAGATATAGGAAACAAGAACAACATTATTCGATCGCTTGATCGATCGAGTGTGATTACGACGAGGCTGACGACGATGATGAGGCAGTACTTGGTCGGTCCATTCGAATGAGTGCGTTGGCATCGAGAAGCGGTGGTGCGAGTGCAAGACGCGTCGGCATCTCGATGACGTTGAGCTCGATGCGCAGTCGCACGGTATCGGGAACGCGACCCGGCGCCATGTGGTCGGGTTCGTAGCCTTCGAGCAACTGCAGCATCTGCGCTGGCGACAGTCGCGAGAACAACTCGTCGAGCTGCTGCGTCGGCCGAAAGACCTCGGCGTTCGTGAGCACCATCAAGAAGTTGCCGCACTGGCGCAGCAGATCGAGGTGCTGGCTCACCTGGCCGAACGTCTCCTGGTGCTCCTGAAGAAAGGTGTCGATCGTCGTGATGACCATCTTGAGCTTGAGGCCGGTCGAGAAGGTGCACAGCTGGCGATTCTCGAGAATGTGGTTGAAGGCGTGCGCCGCGATAAAGTACGTAAACTGCTGAAAGGCCTGGTTGACGATCGAGAACGGCACCGCGTACTGGCGGCACGTGTCCATCACGCACTCGAACGTAGAGAAGATGCTCGGCAGCGTGAGGTCCTTGGCGACCGGCTTGAGCGGCGTGTGCAAGCTGCGTCGGTAGTCGATCAGCTGCGTGGTCTTGGGCACCAGCGCCGCCGAGCTGAGCTCCATGCGCTCCTGCTCAAAGATCGCCGGAATGATGATGCCCTTGATCTCCTGCACCACCGAGCCGACAAAGTACGAGAACGTCTCGACCAGCATCTCTTGCAGGAACGACGCCAGTGTCGCCATGTCGTCGTCGTCGTCGTCCGGAATCCGAGACAGCAGGCCCGAGCGATCGACGTCGAGCGGCAGCCCCGGCAGCTCGCGTTGAACCTCGACCAGCAACTGCGAGCTGCTCGTCAGCCAGAAGCAGCTGCCATTGAGGTCGGTGCACGCAATCTTGGAGCACGCCGAGAAGATCTCGCTCACGCGGTGTACGGCATCCAGGCGACCGACGTGCGTCTTGCACGAGAGAATGGCATCGAGTGCGATCACGGTGGGTGTCGGTAATGTCACATGCTCCTTGGGAGAGAACTGCAAATGTGCGCGACAAAGTTGTAGCTCCAATGACTGCACACACACAAGCGGGTAGTGCCTTGCTTCAGTATCGAGTGGTACCTGCACGAAAGCGAGTGCGAGAACGACAGCAATGTGTACCTCTTCATCGTTGTCCTCCTGGTCCTTGAGAGCCTCGTCGATTCCCTGCGGTGTAGCTGCGACATTGGTGATTGCCGCAACTGGCACCTCGGTGGCACCTTGTTTCAGCGCCTCCTCGAGCTCCGAGATACGGCGGCTGTTGGCTTCAAGAAACTGCGTCTGCATCGCCAAACGCTGCTTCAACTTGGTATTCTCCTTCTCGACGAATGATACTTATCACCCAACACACAAGAGTCAGTGCCACTGAAGCACGGATTGGCTGAATTGGTACACGTGTGTGTACCTTGTCGGATCTTTTGCTGCTCAAGACGTGAGAGGGAACGCTCCAGCTCAGCAATCTCGGTCTGGCAGCCATCGAGCTGCTTGCGTTGATCGGCAATCTCTTGTCGAAGCCGAGCATTCGCTGATTCAAGCCGTTGCTCACGTACGGTCGGCCCGCTTGCAGGAGTCGCGGTTACATCGGTAGTCGGAGTCGCTGATGAGGAAGCAGTAGCAGCTTGTTCACTCGCTGCCGCTGGTGGTGGTGTAGGACTCGAGGCGCCTGACGTAGCGGCAGCCTCGGGAGCCATGTGGCCATTGGTGGTGGCAGTGGTGGCAGTGGTGGCAGTGGTGGCAGCGGTGGTACGTGGAGTCTTGGGAGGCTGTGCGCCGAAGCGAACGAGCTCCTCCTTGACGGCCTGGTGCAGCTTGGTCAGCACGCTGAGCGTCTGCTCGGGCGATTGCAGGTTCGTAAAGTGATAGGAGCCCTTCCACGTGTTGGTGACGAGCTCGATGCCACTCGAGGCGGCGGCGCTGCTGCTGCTGTTGCTGCTCGGCAGGGCGCGAAGCTGCTCGACGCTCGCCAGCGGAATGGCGTCGCGCTCAGTGACGCCGAACGCCTCCCAGCACAGGCACACAAAGTGCGTCGTGACGACGATCTGGCACTCGGTCACGTACGCCTGCATCCACGAGCACCGCTCGGTCCACAGAAAGTCGTCGGTGCCGTACTCGTCGACGTCGATCTTCCACTGAGAGCAAAAGTGCTCCATCTGCAGCCCGTGGCGTCGCACATCGCTCACGAACGACGAGCGCTCGTTCTCGCTCGCCATCTCGATCGTGAATCCGAGTCCGTACTGCGGCTCCGAGTACCCGATCATGACCGGAAAGGCGCCGCCGCCGCCACTCGAGGCCTTGGTGCATTCGGGCGTGAAGCGCGCATTCGGATCGGCGAGCAGCACAAACGACATGGGCACGTGTGCCAGCACTTGGCACGCCTTGCCGCGCTTGGCTGGCACCGACGTTCGCAGGAGCAGGTTGTTGAACAGCACTACGATCGACTCGACCGCCTTGGTGTTGCCGCTGCCGCGTTCGTACACCATCCACTGGCTCTCACTCACCAAGAAGCGCCCGGTCTTGCGCAGCGGCTCGGGCAGCGAGAGCTTGGCCTCGAGTGTGCACACCTTGTCCCATCGGTCGGCCTCACTGCGCGTGCGATCAATGTGATGCAAGCGCTCGCTGAGCAGCGTTATCTGCTGCTGCAGAATCTCGCACGCCTCGGGATCCATGGCCGCGTGCTCGGGCTTGGAGTTCTTGGGCCGCCGGCCCTTCTTGTAGCTGCGGAGGATGCTGTCGAGAAGCAGCTCGTACTTGCACACGCGCTGCACCGGAGTCACGAGCAGGTTGCTGAGCGACTTGTCCTGTTGGAGAGCGAACGAGTCAGTGATGCATCATCGATTGGTCGGCGTGGAATACGATACGGTGCGTACTCGCAAGGCGCTCTTCTCCATGGAAGCGATGAACTTGCGGAACTTGTCGGACTCATCGCGCAGCTGATAGAACAACGACAAGGCATGGTCGTAATGGCCGAGGTACACGGTGTAAATGCGCTCAATCTCGTAGATCATCTCCAACGAGAAGGCGTGTGCAATGCCGCGAATCGACAGGTCGGCTGATAGTCGTCGAAGTAGCTCCGAATGGAATGCGTAGATGCGGTCAATGTTCAGAAAGAGATCGGCAATCGACGATGCTACTCGATAGAATGGTGGTAGAAGTGGCGGTGGTAGTGGTGCGGTTAGTAAGCAAGCACGCACTCACTCAAGCAAGCATTCTCGTGGCTCTCAATGACACGAACCAGGAATCACAGCTTGTGCTCGTAATGGCCGCACGACTTCGAGCATCAACTCGACATCGGCTAGGAAGCCCCGCTCGGTCTGCAGCAACTCGTCGAAGGGATTGTTGGCCTTGTCGGATGCCGGAGCCTCCTCTTCCGGCTCGGTTGCTGCTGGCTCGGCCAGCGTCACTTCGGGAGGGACGGCACTTGGTTGGTGCGCTTGTAGTACAGGAGAGGCAGCGGCAACGACAGCGACCTGGTGCTTGGTTGCTTCCTGAGCAGCGATCGAGGATGCGGCAAGCTCATAGTCGCTCGCTGACGTATCGAGCACATCGACTGACGGGCTCTCGTACTCGGGTTCCTCTGCCTCCGAGTCGTACTCGGTGTTGATGGCGGGCTCCGACACACTCGAATCCTCGCTCTTGCGACCTCGTGGTTCGATGGCCGCGAGCGAGCTCGACGATGACGACGAGGCGGCAACCCACGAGGTGCTGACATCGAACTCGAGAAAGACATCGGTCGAGAGCGCAAAGGCGGTGCCGGCTGCTTGCGATGATGGTTTGAGGCGCAGTCGTGGATGGCCGACGAAGCCGTTGGCAGACAGCAGACCCATGTCGAGCGAGCTGCGTGCGATCGTGACGAGCTTGCCGTCGGAGAGGGCGCGAAGCTTGACGGTCATGGGGCGCGTGTGAGCGGCATCGGTCGAGCCAGTGATGGTGACCGAGTGGTTCGGCAGGTCGACCCACGAGGCCTGTGCATTCGAGCATCGAGCGGCGATCGACTCTCCCGACACGGAGCGCGCCTTGCGCAGACTCAATCGACGCGAACTGAGATCGAACTTGATCGAGAGCTCGACGCCATCCAACTTGCGATCGAGCTGCGTCACGAGGAAGTTCGAGAAGAGATGCTGCGCCTCGATGCTCGCCGCGGCATTGAGCAGCGCATTGAGGTTGCCGCTGCTACAGCTACCGCTGAGGCCGTTGCTGCCTCCGGTGCCGTCGGCGAGCGACGAGAGCGACATGGAGGAGGAGGAGGACGAGCTGATCGAGCTGCGACGTCGTGCCGACACGGGCGTCGTGGCAGCCGCCAGCTCGAGCGCCGTCACCTGCAGATGCAGCACAATGTCCTTGGTCTTACTGCCACCGAGCGATACCGTGTGTGCGTGCGGTCCCAAGCCACGATGCACCACGGCGTCGGCGAGATCGAACAGTGCCTTGGCGATGGTCGACTCCTTGCCCTTCTTCTTGACGTGCGACAGCGTGAGCGCGAGGTTCTTGGGCTCGAAGGTCTTGCTCGACGTGTCCTGCGTCATCGACGCCTGCAGGTCGACGATCTCGCCGTCGCTCCACACCAACTCGCGCGTGGCATCGTTGTACTTGCCCTCCGATGTGCGGCCTTGTTTCGAGCCTCGCTTCCACGACAGGAACATGGGACCTTGCATCGTCGAACATACGATCAACACGAGAGCGCTCCACGCTCGCGAACCATCGCACGCGTACCTTCAGCCGGTGGCAGGTTCGAGATGCGTGTGAACTCGATCACGAACCCGACCTCGATCGTGCTCTTGCCCATCATACGCTTGAGAGATGCCAAGGACGAGGTCGATGCCGAGGCTGCCGACTTGATGGCGAGCTGCTGAGCGTGCTCGACCTCGCGCCTGATGACATCCGAGTCGGCGCCTGTGATGCTGAACCTGCGCACGGCATCAGCGTCTTGAGATGACGATCCATCCGCCTTCGTGGGTGCTGTGGGAGAGGGCTGCTCGGCAGTGCTCGATGGAGCCGAGATCGTGTTGCTGCGTCCACGAGACACCGAGGTCGAGGTCGAGGTCGATGCGTCGGAGCTCGTAGCGTCGCTCGTGCCATCAGCCAGCCTCACGCTGCTGCGCTTCTTGCGGCTGCTGATCGATGGCGAATCTAATGAGCTGCTGCTGCTACCACTACTGCCACTACCACGCTTCTTGCGGCGAGTGGAAGGAGACGCAGCGACATCAGCCATCGGCTGAGAGTCTCGCGAGCGAGAGCGATGTATGTGATGTGCGAGGTGCGCGCAGCAGCTGAGCAACAAGCGAATGAACGAATGTCGCTCGATCATGGTACATTACATCATGTGTGGGTATCTAACAATCAATCTATCCGTCATCATCTACGTCATACAGCACTAGGCTGACGACGGCTTGCCACTCTCATCAAAGTGCCTCAAAGATCAGGAACAACAGCTCGTTCGGCAGTGCCGTCAGCATCGAGTCTCGATCGGACGAGCGAATGATCATGATGGTGTGGATCTGATCCTTGACGCGCTGCGGAGCGATGCTGTGTCGTTCGACCGACCACGACGCAAAGGTCGTGGCCACGATGTGCGCCGTGTTAAAGTCCAGCGCGACATGGAGTGGTGTCTGGCGCTCGTCGTCGAGTGCTTCCTTGTTGGCGCCACGATGGATCAAGAGCTCGATCATCTGGTGCCTGCCTCTCTTGGCAGCACAATGCAGCGGCGTCATATTGCGATAGTTACCGACGTTGACGTCTGCGCGATGATCGAGAAGCATGGCGGCTATCGACAACGAGCCATTGGTGGCCGAGAGATGCAGCACGCTGTTGCCATTGATGTTGGTGTCGTTCGGATTGGCACGGTGATGCAGCAACAGCAACACGGCCGACAGACTCGTGTTGAGCGATGCCAGCAGAAGCGGAGTGGACTTGGAGGCCGCAGTCGCGAGCGAGAGGTCTGCGCGAGCCTCACACAGCAGCTTCATGAGGGCGTAGTTGCTGCGCTTGCTCGCGAGATGGAGCGGCGTCTCACCGAGGCTGTTGGTGCAGTTCACATCGACGCTCTTCTGCAACAACGACGATACTCTCGCCGTATCGCCACTATCGACTGCAGCAAACAGCTCGCGGCTCGGATCGGAGCGTCTGGTTCGGGTACCCACGAAGGCCATTCTATCTCATTGATTGATGTGTGATGAGTGTGATGATGGGGAAGGGAACGAGAAGAGCCATCGATCCTTCCGCAGCTGTTCTTGTTCTGCCTCGTCATTCGTGTCGCTGCCTCGCTGCTGTCGCTGCGTATAACTCGGTTGGATATCGCAATCCATCTGCTGTGGTAGCTAGAGAGAGCTAGAGAGAGATTGAGATTGTTTGCTCGCTTGCTCGAGTGCTGGAGGTTCGGTTGTATTTGGTTTGAACGATACCCATCCAGCTTTCATGAGTCAACGAGGAGGAGGTGGAGGTGGTAGCGGTGGCGCTAAGCGAGGTGGAGGTGGCGGTGGCGCTAAGGGAGGTTCAGGCGCTCCTCGTGGTGGAGGTAGCAGTGGCGGTGGTGCTAAAGGAGGCTCAGGTGCTCCTCGTGGTGGAGGTAGCGGTGGTGGAGGCGCTAAAGGAGGCCCAGGCGCTCCTCGTGGTGGTGGTGGTGGTGGTGGTGGCAGCCGTCGCGGGCACGATAACCAACCAGTACCACCGGCATCAGCGCACAAGACCAAGGAGCAGATCGAGCTCGAGCGAGCTGCGTTGGTTCAACAACAAGCGACCGAACGTGCGCGCCAGGTCGCGCAGCATGATCGCACCAAGGTCGAGAGCGGCACTCCACTCGAAAAGTCCTCGTCGTTGGTCGCTGTGCCTGGCTCGAGCTCGTTGCAGAAGATCAACGACCTCTCGGAGCAGTACGTGTGCTGGCTCTCGCGCGCGCGCGCGCGCCTCCGCGCACTCTTGTTCATATCGCCGAGTCATGCAGCTGGGTGCGAAAGACACAGTTCCTACCGTTCGTGCCAGGCACGATCGAGCAGGCCGACGAGTTGATCGAGTGGTACGAGAGCGACCTCACCGAGCTGCTGACCATGAAGTACCACGTCTTCTGGAGCCACGTCGTGTTCGATCCGTCGCTGCTGCGTCTGGTCGACTCGTTCCTGCGCTTCTTCCCGCGCCCGATCGCCTCGGTGCACGAGATCGCGTACCGTCAGCCGTCGCTGCCGCCAGGCTGGGAGCGCGTGTTCCAGGCCATGTTTCGCGTCATCCTGCGCATGTCGTTCTACAAGGAAGACGCCGAGCACTTTATGGATCGCTTCTACTACGCCAAGCTCATCTACGACAAGGTTCGATCTGCGATGCGCGCTGACAATCGTACGCACGATAGTCGCAACGATCCACTCAATACGACTGGGCGTGTCGCATTGTACAGTGGATCTTTGATGTGCCGAAGCTCTTTGACATCTGTTCGCTGTATGGCCACTTTAACGCGGCGGCCGTCAAGGAGCTGGTCGAGCGCATTCTCCAGACGCAGCCCAAGTACATGAACGATCTGCTCGATGCGTTCCCCAAGATCTTTGAGACCCTCGACGACCTGACAGTGCGAGTGCTCGTGGCACAACTGCAAGTGCGCCGCATACTCTTGCAGCGACGCCAGTCTGCTTCGAACGGCGACAACGACACGGATGGCGCTGGCGGCGAGGACCACGAGGCTGCAGCGACGCTACGGAGCTTCGACGAGCTGGTGACCTACGAGTGCGACGTCATCACGACGCTCGCGACCTTTGTGTTCTTCTGCCCGCGCGTCGTGGCACGTCTGCTCAGCTGGGGCAAGAACTACGAGTTCCTGCGGCTGCTGGTGTTCATCTACGACACGGCCATGCCGGCGTTGCGCTCGGTCCTGGACGACGGCAGGCATCTCAAGCTCGCCGATCGTGCCATCCTGTCGCTGCTGTCGGCGGCGCTCGAGTGGAAGTGGTTCGAGCCGCTGTTCCGCGGCCAGCTCGAGAACGAGCACCGCTCCAAGGCCATCCAGCAAGTGTGCTCGTTCATCGCCTCGCTGCAGGACACGGCGAACGAGTACCTCGAGACCAAAGCCGGCCTGCGCGTCTCGGCCGAGAACTCGACCTCGACGCTCACGTTGCATCAAGTGCACAGCGGCCGCTGTCTTCGTGCCTACCAACGTCGCTACGACCTCCAAAAGACCCTCAAGCAGCTGCGTTCGCTCGACAACGAAGCCTTGTACGCGCGATCTGAAGCTGCACTCCCGCCACCGCACGCAACGCCACTCACATAGATGCTGCCGCTGGCTCGTGTGCCATCTGCCAGAGACGAGGACCAACTCAAGTATCTGTCGTCGCTGCTCACAAGTCACGAGAACGCCGACGAGCTCGCGTGGGAGCTGTCCGAGGCTCGAAGTGCCGCAGATGCAGCCACCGCTTCCTCGGCCTCGTCCTCGGCGCCGACCGACGAGATCGCGGCACAAGTGGCGCAGGTGCAAGAGCTGTTCCCGGACTATGGCGCCGGCTTCATCGAGGTGTGCCTCGGTCACTTTAACTACAACTCCGAGGCTGTGATCCACCACCTGCTCGAGGACAACCTCCCTGCCGAGCTGGCGTCGCTCGACCGCACTCTGCGTGCCACGCAGTACGAGCGTGAGCGCCGCAACGTATACCAAGGCGACGAGCTCGATCGAATGACACCAGAGGCACTCGGGAAGCTGCATCGTGGCAAACGGTACGCTACGACCTCCTGATGATGATGATGATGCGCGGGTTGCAACGGAACCTGTAACTCACACGGCGTGAATACGAAAATGGGACAAACGCAGCGATACAACCTCCACCGTACTCAAGGAGCCTACAGTCAAGGCAGAGATCGAGCAATCGAAACAGTTCATCATGAACTATCAGTACGAGACCGAGTACGACGAGAATGCACTCGATGACGAGCCAAGCACCGAGGGCCCGATGGCATGTCTGCTCGATGTACAGGGTCTCGCATCCGACGCACGCTGGCAAGTGGTCGGCACGGGCGAGGATGCGTACGACGACGAGTACGACGACAGCTACGGCATGGAGTTCGTCAAACTCGGCCTCAACGACTCGACACAAGACCAGTTGCGCTGTTCGGTCGATCTCGCGGACGATGAGGTCGAGCAGCAAGACCCAACGACAGTGAGAGAGCCCGTTGCAACTGCCAAAGCACAACCGCCACCGAAATCGCAGCCCAAGCAGCCACAACAACGAGAGCAACGAGATCAACGAGAACAGCAATCCAGAGCACAGCAGCCCAAGGCGCAACAACCGGCAGCAGCGGTGGCCGCTCCCGCAGCGCAACAGGCACCGAGCCATCATAGCGGCAACAACAACAACAACAAGAGCAAGAAGAGCAAGTCTCACAATCGCCGTGACAATGCTCTCAAGAAGCGCACCATCGTGTAACGAACTGGCTGAAGAATGAGCGAATGCATGAATGAAGCGTCGTTGTACTGGAGACGATAGAGTACATGATATTGTGGTCGTGGCGCACTTCTGCTGCTCGATGGAGATTACGATACATGGACAGGGCAGCAGCACGCACACGCGAGGCCGGCACACGCGGGTTTGGCTGCTGCTCTAGTTGATACCGACTGCCGTGCGCGACAGCGGTGAGCCAATGTTCTTGACCATGATGACGGCGGCCGGAATCGTCGTGAGTATCAGCGCCACGAAGCCGGCGCAGAAGAGCGCCACGACCTCGGGCATCGAGCGCTGCGCCAGCCACGAGCCAAAGGTCACGATGCCGACGGCCACGAGTGACTGTACGACCAGCAGCGCGGCCGTGACGCCACTCGAGTTCTTGGGCCGCTCTTGGATGCAGTACGTCAGCAGACCTGGGCGCGAGAAGATCATAAAGAAGCCGACGATCGTGGTCGAGACTACGAGCAGCACCACGTGTGTCGCGAGGCTCTACACATTGAGGCATATGAGCAAAGACGCTGGTGCTGGCGGCCGCGCTCTCGACGACGTACTCCCGCGAATAAGAGCAACGAGCCAGCGATGGCGATCGAGCCCGTGACCGGCGCAATCAAGCGGCCGCCCTTGCCCTTCAGCACGGCGCCAAAGTCCGCAGAGCGACCGCCGACAAACGTACCGACCAAGGTGCCGACACCGAACGGCACCATCAGCAATCCTACGTAGAGCACCGAGAGGCCGTAGGTTGCCGAGAGTGCTGGTGTTTGTGCGAGTGTGAGTGCGTGTGAGGCGGTAGTGTGGCGGCTCGTGTCAGCTCGCGGCGGCTCGCGTACCAATTGGAAAGACGGTCAGCACGAGGTACATGAACGAGAACGACAGCGAGTTCACGACGCATAGCACGCCGATCGGCCAGTGCAACAGGTACAAGAGCGGCCGCAGCGGATTGAGCGAGCGATCCTCCGAGGCCGCGAGCTCCTGATCGAGCGTCTCGGGCAGCATGAAGACCGTCGTCAGCAGCGGCAGCGTGGCCGTGGCAGCGACGGCCACAAAGACCGCGCGCCAATCGAACAACGCCGACAACAGCCCACCAATGATCGGTCCGACGAGTGGCATCAACAGCGACGGTATGGCGATGAGACCGAGAGCTCGGCCTCGTCCCTGTGGCGGGAACACATCCGACAGCATGCCCGTGCACGAGACGTACAGCGCCGAGGCGCCCAAGGCTTGCAGCGCTCGGAAGGCCACGAGTGCCCAGATGTTCCACGCCAACGCACACACGGCGCTAAAGACCACGATCATGGCAAGCGCTGCCGCAAGCACCCACTTGCGCGAGTACCGATCGCTCAATGGTCCCCAGACCAATGGCATGAAGCCGAATATCAGATTGAACGACGAGATGGTCAGCGATACCTATCGGCTCCGACGCACGAGCCCGACAAAACGCAATGAGTTGAGGCCATACACAGCAGCCAGCCAGCCAACCAGCCAGGGCGAAGGCGCATACATTGGTCGTGGAAGTCTCGAGATCGACCGACACCTGGTGCAACGATGGCAAGTAGATGGTCGTGCACAGTGGCCCGAGCATCGACGGGAACGCGACCAGCAGCAGGATGTTGCGTCGCTGTCGATCGGTCCAGCGCAGGTAGCTCGTTCCGGCGGCAGGCGGCGCACCAGCAACATCGCTGTCGAGCAGAGGCTCCTTCTCGGCGTTACCAGACACTAAGGCCGACGGCAATCGCGAAGGATCATTGATGTTTGGGATCGATAGATCGCTCGAGGGTGATCGAGCCACGAGCATCGCGAAGATTCGCGTTCGCGTCCGTGTGTGAG
>ERZ778026.3090-NODE-3090-length-15519-cov-8.923823_pt1 | contig 15519 bp, 14 predicted proteins | sample MGYA00375756_ERZ778026 | MGnify/ENA primary metagenome ERZ778026 (study PRJEB29350, sample SAMN05389820) | bioreactor metagenome | isolation source: Ammonium sulfate bioreactor | place: South Africa: University of Cape Town | collected 2014-02-18 ... | reverse complement strand
TGCTGGTCGCGGCGGTTGCCATGTTGGCGAGCCTCACCGTTCGTTCGGTGCATCCGCCGGTGTATCCGTTCGTGCCGCCACCGATCGTTGCCATTCCCGAGCAGACCGCTGCGCCGTTTGTCATTCGACGACTTGCGCAAGGTTCGTGTGATGTCGCGAGCTGCACGCCACGTGATATGGAGCGTAGCGTAACGCCCGATTGCGCTCAGGTCAGCTGATTGGCCCGGAGAGCATCGCCGTGCGCCGAGATGGCGTGCTGTATGCCGGAACAGCTGATGGCCACATCGTGTCGGTCACTCGCGACGGCGACGGCAGCGACAAGGTACGCATCGTCGCCACGGTCGGCGGGCGGCCTCTCGGGCTGCACTTCAGTCCCAAGGACGATCGAATCTTGTACGTGGCCGAGGCCGTGAAAGGTACGGGTGGCGCGCCAGGCTGCGACAGCAGCGCACGATCGCTCAGCGGTGTACCTCCTCGCACCTCCAGGCTTGATGGCGGTCAATGTCGCCACGGGCGAGTTCGAGATCCTGACTAGCCAGTCTGACGACGCACGCGCCATCTCCTATGCCAACGTATGAACTCCTTGACTCGCGCGCGATGGCCGTGATGCTGCGAGCGACGACGCTGACGGGTGTCCGTTTACCTCCTCGCGAGCAGGACCTCGACGTCAGCAAGGACGGCACGTCGATCTATCTCTCTGACTCGACGATTGTGCGCCCGATTCTCGAGAGCGACAACACGTGGAGCACCATGAAGGCTGCCAAGTTGGACATCTTGGCAGCACAACGAAGCGGCCGGTTCGTTGCGCATGGCTGTCGTGATAGCCAACCAAGCTTCGGCTCATTGAGCCGGTGGGCGTGCGCGCGCGCGTGTGTGTACGATGCCGTGCTGCAGGTTGCTCGAGTACGACGTCGAGAAACGAACCACGATCTCGCTGCTCGAGGGCTTGGCGTTCGCCAACGGCGTGGCGCTGTCGGAGAACGAGGACTTTGTGCTGGTGTGCGAGAGCACCAAGTACCGCGTCACGCGGCTGTGGCTCGACGGCCGCACGCCGCAGGTCGAGACCTTCATCGGCGGACTGCCCGGCTACCCGGACGGCGTCACGCGAGCAGTAGACGGCGGGTACCTTGCATCCAACCAATCGCTCAACCAACTGCCGCATGATCCGTCGTGGCTGACGTTGGTGTGTGCGCTCGCTGCTCGCTAGCTTCTGGGTGTCGATCGTCTCGCCGCGCAATGCGCTGCTCGACCTCCTCCACCCGTGGCCGTGGGTCAAGTGGCTCGGCATGCAGCTGCCGTGGGCGCTGCAGCCCGAGCCGGCCATGTACGGCATGGTGCTGCACTACGACTCGTCGGGCCGGCTCACGCACTCGTTGCACGACGCCGACGGCACGCACGTCGCCGGCATCACGTCCGTGACCGAGAGCGACGACCGCAGCAAGCTGTACATCGGCGGCCTCGCGCGCGACCATATCGCCGTGCACGACCTGCAACAGGCGGCGAGATAGAGCATGAGCGCTGCCGGAGCCGCCGCTGCTCGCGCTCGTAGTGTAGTTTAATCGGGCTGCTGCTCGGTAGCGAGTGTTGCGTTGTCGTTGTCGTTGTTGTTGTTGGTGGCTTGGCGGCGCGCGCACCGCACCGCACCCATCCTCGCCCTCGAATACCAACCAACCAACCTCGCGATTGATGGCAGATGTGCACGGGCGGCTCAACAACCAGCACCATGAGAATGAGGAGGATGAGGCTGCTGCTGCTGATGAACTCCATGATGTAGCAGCCGCGCTCGATCTCGAGAGCCGTGACGACATTGACGACATTGACGACATTGACGACGACATGAGCAAGGTGCCCGAGCGCTGGCGCCCACAGACCGACGCGTGCTCGATGCAGCGTCTACTGCGCCTCTCTGCCGGTCTTCTGCTGGCGATCACGGCGGTCGTAGTGGTGTCGATCGTGGTGCCACTCGCGTTGCAGCAGCTGCGATGGTCGTCTGCCACCGAGATCGAGGCGCCGAGCGACCACGCGCATGAAGCGAATGACGACGACGACGACGCAGCAGCTGCCGCCACACGGAGCAGCCTACGATGCACGACCGAGAGCTCACTCTCGTGTGTGTACGAGCTGGTGCAGTCGTTCCCGCTCGAGTCGGATGCGCAGCGCAATCGAGAGTACGCCAACGAGCGGCAGCACACGACGACCGCCGCCTCGTGGCTGTCGCTCATTCGGCACGCGAATCGCTCGATCGACATTGCGCAAATGTACGTGACGCTGCGACCGACGATCGACAACGGCGGCGTGCCTGCTCGCGACGACCTGTACTCGGAGGCCGAACGCGCGTTGCTCGACGATGCCACGCGTGCCGGGCAGAGCGTGTTCGACGAGCTCGTGGCGGCGGCGGCACGCGGCGTCGTCGTGCGCATCGTGCACAACGCCGGCGGCGGCTTCGAGCCCGACGACGGCAGTAGCTCCGACACGGCGACGCTGGTGGCCCTCGGAGCCGCCAGCGTGCGAGCGCTCAACTTTACTCGCGTGGCACGCTACGCCGGCGTGCTGCACACCAAGCTCATGGTGCTCGACGGCCACGCGTTCTACGTCGGCTCGGCCAATGCCGATTGGCGCTCGCTGTCGCTGGTCAAGGAGCTCGGCATCTCGTTCCGCCAGTGCGCGTGTCTGGCGCTCGATGCGCAGCGCCTCTTTGAGCTGTACTGGAGCCTGGCCGACGAGTCGCTCGATCCCGAGCACGTGGCCGAGCTCGTGCACAAGAGCCGCTACGCGCCGACGCACACGCTGCAGTCGCCGGGCGACGTGCGCCTCGGGCGTCTGGCCGACGACGTGCACGCGACCTTCCTGTCGGTCGCGCCGCCGTCGCTGGCTCCCACCTACACCGACGACCTCATGGCATTGGTCGATGGCATTCGGCGAGCGCGACGCTATCTCTACATCTCGGTCATGGACTACGAGCCGCGCTTTCGCTTCGTGCCCGTCGACGGCACCGCCAGCACCTACTGGGACCCGATCGACACGGCGCTGCGTGCCGCCGTCAACGAGCAGCCGGAGCTCGAGGTGCGCATGCTGATCTCGCACTGGCAGCACTCGAACGCTGCAGCCATGCAGTTCCTCCACTCGTTGGCGGCACTCGAGCGAATCTCGGTGCGCATCTACGAGGTCGAGCCGCTGTTGCAAGTGCCATTCACTCGGTACGTCCATCGGGTACATTCGTGGCAACACGCACTCACTCACTCACTCACTCACTCACTCACTCACTCACTCACCGGCACTGGCAGAGTAAACCACGCCAAGTACTACGTGACCGACAACAAGGTCTTTATCGGCACCTCGAACTGGTCTGCCGATTACTTTGTCCATACTGCTGGTGCCTCGGTCAACATTGAGGCTGCCTCGAGTACCGAGCTCAATCGTCGCGTGACCGAGATATTTATGCAGGATTGGGAGTCGCCGCGAGCAACGCCGCTTGAATCGTGGCGGGCACCATGAATGAATGCCGCCAGCAAGACGACTGGTTCCTGCCAAGAGCGTAGCATGACTTGTATAGTATTCCTATCTATCGATCTATCTCAATATCGAGCTATCTCAATATCAATCTCGTAATTAATGTTCAATCAACCTATCTATTGTTGTTGGAAGAAATATGGAGAGGAGCAGCTCAACGAAAGGAAGCAGCAAAGAAAAGCAATTTGTTGTAGGAGGAGCAGGAGGAGGTTGTAGCAAGAGGAGCGCGAAAGGAAATGCCGAGTGAGCAAGTGATGAATGAATGAATGAATGCAAGCAATAAGGGTTTCGTTCGAGAACGATGCAAAGATGATACATACGAACTAGCGAGATAGCGAGAGAAAGCGAGAGAGAGAGAGAGAGAGAGATGGATCAAGAGAGTAGCCAAATCAAATGAAATCAAACCAAATATCAAATGAGATAAGAACGTGTGTTATGCTTGAGGCCCAAGCTCGTACGAGTGACGAGGCAGTGGGTAGCAAGAGGTATAGCTCGAGCTCTAATCGTCCTCGACGTAGATGCCGTCACCACGCGGTGATGGGTCGACTTCTTCGTCCGAGTAGCCTGAATGGCGTGAACGGTTCGAGCGGCGACTATCACGCGAGCGACTACTGCTTCGGCTCGAACGAGGCGAGTATGCGTCGTAGTGCTCGTCGTCTTGATGATAGTCGTCGTGACGGTAGTCGTCGCGCTCGACGTAGTCGTCGATGTCGTCGTTTCGTGCGCGCTGCATCGACGAAGCGATCTTGGCGAGAGAGTTTTGTTCGACGTAGCTGAGCGACACCTTTTCGGATCGTTGTGCAACTCTGTCAACCGACGACGCCGTTCGTTGATGAGCGAGCCGAGCCATCATCAATCACAAGGCGTGCTGCGTTCGTGCGTGTGGTTGCTACATACCGAGCAGAATATAAACAAGTAGTCACGACGGAGCTAGCGAGCGCCGTAAAGACACTTCCGGCACCCATGATGATCATCATGGTGTAGGGCAGAATGTGCAACAGCGTGTTGGTGCGCAAGTACGGCAGCACCTTGTTGTTGAGCGTTTGCTGCAGCACGCCGAAGCACGAGTTGGACTTGTCGGCGGCGCCCAGCAGTGGCGAGCTCTCAGTGCGGCTGGCGTCCTTGCCGCCGCCACCGCCGCCACCGTTCTCGTTCGCCACAAGGTCCGGGTCGTTGAGGCCCTTGTTCTCGACCACGCCCTGGAGGCGAATGAGACGGCGCTGGTGCACCTCCTCGACAAAGACCGCGAGATACGACGGGCTGACGAGCAAGTAAAAGTCGCGCAAAAACACCTCGAGCGCCACCACCAGCATAAAGAACAACAGCAGCGACACGGTGGTCTGCAGCAAGTCGATCTTGGCATACCACAGGTAGAAGAGCGCGAACGGCAGAATGATCGGCACCAGCACGCGCGACAGGCGCACGTACTCGGCGGCGACGAACATGCCGGTCAGCGCAAAGTACAGCATCACCATGATGATGAGCGCGATGAAGACCAGCGACTGCGGCTTGAAGAGCTCCCACGCCATCAGGAAGAACGGCAAAAAGTCCCACACAATGTCGATGAACTTGAGCAGGTAGATGCGCGCCTTGAAGAGCACGCTCTTGCCCTTGGTCATCTCCCACGACTCGATCAGCTGGTTCCAGTTCCATGCTTGCCACGATCGCGACGCCCAGTACGAGGCGAGCTTCTTCTTCTCGTCCTCCTTGACCTTGGCCCACTCGCTCTTGAGGCGCTCGACGCGCTGTGTGTCGGTCTCCTCGGCGAGACTCGGCGACGGCAGCACCTTGGTACTGGCGGGAACGAAGCCCTCTTGACGTTGAACGATGGCTTGCTTCTGCTCAATGATCTTTCGCTCAGCTTCCACCAATGCCGGATGAGCTTCGATAGTATCCATACTCTTGCCATCCCAATCCTGCATCACACGAGCAAGAGCATATGTCAGTCACACCGAGCGAGCGCGATAACACGAGAGAGAGACAGAGAGAGAGACGTAAACGTACCATATCAGGTTGGATCAATGGTACACTGGTTCGCACCCAATCATGCATCCTGTACAAGTCGGAAATGACTTCAGAAGGCGTAGCAAACGGATTGAACAGAACCGGTGCCCAGAGCCAACTGAATACGACGAGAATGATACTAAAGGTACGAATGACACCTGTGTTGTAGTAGAGAGAGAGTTGGAACAATGAGTGAGTGAGTTCTCTCTCTCTCTCTCTCTCTCTCTCTCTCTCTCTCTGTGTGTGTGTGTGTGTGTCTCTGTCTGTTTGTTTCACTCATTTACATACCAGTCCAAAAACCATCGGTCGTTACCAAACCATAAATGATCAAAGCGAGTAACAACTTGAGAGCTTCGTAAAAGTGAGAGGCAGCGAAACTCATAAAGAGGTCCTTGAGATTGGTTCGATCGAGACCGAAACCACGACCGGTTCCACGGTAGCCTCCTTGGCCCTTGAGGATGCCGCACGCAAAGAAGTAGGCCTTGGTACGGAGGTGGAAGACGAAGAACACGAGCGAGAACGGCAGGTACTTGACAAAGTAGATGATGCCGTCGACCCAGCCGCGCTCGAGGATGAGCTCGATCAGCAGCGGGAAGGCCTGCACGAAGCCGATCTGGAACAGCCACGGCACCGAGATCACGGCGCCGAGCAGACCCATCTGATGGTACGAGACTTGCGCGATGGCAAAGAGCGTGATGCCGTAGAGGTAGTAGGCGATCGAGGTCGACATGAGCAGGTTGATGGCGTAGAAGGCGATCGAGCCCATGAAGAGCGACAGGCGGCGAATGAACGGCAGCGACTGGTTGAGCTGGTAGATCTCACGCGAGCGCAGCTGCTGCGCCGCTCCCATGGCAAGCTTGGACTCGAAGGTGGTCGCGGCGCTGAAGGCCGTCTCACGACCCTTTTGCTCCTCAATGTACTCGACGTAGCCAATCTGCTCGCCACGGCAAAACACCTCGTACGCCGAGAAGATGTCCTCGTTGACGTTGATCTTCTCCGAGGCCTTGGACTGGCAACCGCGCGTTCGCGTCCAGTAGCCGTCGACAAAGTCCGGATGACCGTAATGCGCGCGAACCGCCAGCGGGTCGGCCAACAGGCGCTGGTGGATGGTGACGAACGCAAACTCGGCCGCTCCCATCAGCTCGCCGACCATCGAGAGGGTTCGAGTGTACGTATGCTCGGGGAATCCGACGATTCGGTAGCGTGGAATGACCTTGTCGTTCCTGTAGATCTGGTGTGCCGTATACAAGGCTTCATCGGTACCGAATTGATCCGTAAGAAGGAACGGTACCTATCATCAGCAACCATTGAAATGAGTGAGATGAATCAAACAAACAAACAAGCAAGGGGAATATACCTTGAAACCATTCTCAAGCGTATTGTACTGATTCATGTCATTGCATTGCAAGACCTCGTTGAGCGCAAACTGCAAGGCACGGCATTGATTCTCGGCCTTACCCTCACCCATCTTGAGCGGACCCGGACGGTTGAATTGGTAGTGAGTGATGAACGAATCGGTATGCGGTCGGTCGGTGAAGCGCATCATGTGGCTGCAGAACTCGGTCTGGCCCGGCAACTCACGGTCGTCGTACACGACATCGAACTCGGGGCAGATCTCCTGCACGAGGTCAAAGTCGTTCGTGATGCGCAGCTGCTCCTCGATACTCTTCGGGTCCGAGAAGCGATCTTGCGGATGGTAGGTTTGATGCGCGACGATGATCTGCAACTTGCGGCTCGCGAGTTGCAGTGGCGAGTTCCAGCGGCCCTCCTCCTTGCGCTCGAGGATGCGCAGTGCGCGGCGGTAGTTGTCGAGGCCCTTCATGGTACGCAAGAGCGTCTGGCCACGCAACGAGGCCCAGATGCGAATCTTCTTCTCGACCCACTCGTTGACCAGCTCATCGAGGAAGAGCTGCAACAACTCCTCGGGCGTCGGGCGCGTTTGCAGCAAGTGTTCGTTGTCCTCGGCCAGCAACATTTCTACGAAGTTGGTCCATTCGTCATAGTAGATATCGATCAAGTACTCGATCAACGAGATACGCTTGATAGGGCTACAGTCATTCATTCGTGCGTGCATTTGTTAATCATAGAGGTGTGGACAGGAACACATTGTAGGTGATCATCTCTCTCTCTCTCTCTCTCTCTCTCTCTCTCTCTCGCTCTCTCTCGCTCTCGCTCGTACCTGTCAGGTCGTCTACGTGTTCGCAATTCGTCGGCTGAATAGACGATCGACTCGTTGTAGATTGGAACAATGACGGTCCACGACGGCATGGTGCGCACACGATGGCACTGGCGGTAGAACGATTGGCCGGATTCGATGTTGTTCATGTGATCGAGCGACCACATAAAGTGCACGATACGGCGTTGCGCCTCGTCGTTGGTGGGCGGGAAGGCGGCATCGGACGAGAGCATCTTCATCTCCTCCTTGGTGATGAGGTGGTCCTCGTAGAGCGACTCGATGAACCAGCTCCAGATGCTCTTGTCGGCTTGCTCCGAGATGGTACGCATCGTGCGGCGGATGGCTTCGGGGTCCATGGCCGACGAGCCCTCGAGGAAGTCCTGCATGCCGTCGGGCTTGCTGTTGCCGCGGAAGGGCCGTGCGGCCGTGATGACGTTCATGCCGGTGTCTTGCAGGCGCACGAGAGCCCACGTGACGTCTTGCCACGACTGCACGCTGCCGACGCCAATGATGATGCCACGCAGCACACCGATCGCCAGCATGACGACGGCCCAGCAAAAGTAGATGAGCACGAAACTCACCAATGCCGCAGCGAGCCAAGTGAGCAGCACCGCAAAGTAGCAGTCGACGTTGGTTCGAGTGCCACACGTGTACTCGGCAACCGAGAGGTAGATCTCGTTTTGTAGTGTACAATCGCACAACTCGCCAGGAGTGAGTCCCATCACTATAGAACAAGGGAATTTCATTAGTACTTGAACGAGAGAGAGAGAGAGGGAGGGAGAGAGAACGAGCGAGAACACATACCTGACGGAAGTAGGATCAAGTACAACAAGTACCAACTTGAACCCAGTACAAAGACGTAGATCAATGTGTTCCAGCAGATAAAGTACACATTGTCGATGAGCTAGATGAATGAAAATAGATTGAGGAGGGAGCATGTGAGTTGAATGTCGACGACACAACCAACAACAATACACGACGACGACGACGACGCGATTCAATACCTCATCACGCGTCATCCACGAGCGACGCAAGCGACCCGGTAACGGGAAGGGATAGCGCACGAATGCGCCGAGGTAGATCTCGTTGACGAGGGTCAAGGCGATGTTGATGAGCAAGTAGGCCACGTCGATCGTACCGGCGTGTGGCTGCGGGTGGGGCTCGAGCACCACCATCATGGCGAGGAAGATCAAGTACTTGAGGAACCACACCAAGTGGCCGATCTCGATCATGGGCCAGCGCACGGTCAAGTGCAAGGTCGACGAGAGGAGCTTCCAGGCACAGTCCATGCGCGCGAGATAGTACAGCAAGGTCTTGAAGCACCAGGTGTTTTGCGGCACGAAGAACAGGGCCGTGAAGCACATCCAAATGTCGAGGCGAATGAACCACGCATAGTTGTAGATGGCGGTCACGATGCTCGGCTGGTTGTACTCGCACACGAGATCGCCGCGGCGTGAAAAGAAGGTGCGTGTCAACAGTTGGCCATCTGCGCGTGAGCACGAGTGTGCATCAGTAAACAACAACGACAACGGCAACGAGAACGAGAACGACAACGACAAGATCGAAAACGTACCAGTCTTGGGTGGCATGCGCGGCCAGTTGCAGAGTCGCGTCAAGAACGGAACGCGAACCATTCGGCTCCATCGAAGGCGCAAGTACGAAACGATACCCCAACTAGATCGTGGCTGGAGAGCGTCGTAGTTGATCTGCTCAAAGTTGAAGCGCTTGGACTTGAGGGCAGCGTAGTAATACTACGGGTGATAGAGAGAGAGAGAGAGAGAGAGAGATATGGTGGTGGTGGTGAGCATTTGATTGAGAATACAAAATTTGCGCGATCTGCAAAGTACCTTGAAGATCTCGTGCAGCGAGACGAAGATCTCATCGGCAGTGTAGGAAGCACCGGACTTGCCGAGCTCGACCAGCATGAAATCGTAGACCTCGCACACCTTCTCGGAGCAATGCGTGATGGTACCGGCCGACTGGTTCACGAGATTGTAGAGAGCCAGCTCGCGCAGCTGCTGGTGCACATCCGAGGGAAGTTGTCCAGGCTTGAGGCCCTTCCAGATATGATAGCCCTCCATGTATCGAACATAGACCAGTCCGACAGCGAGCGTAATGAGCTCGGTGGTTGAGTTGGGGCTGCTGGCTTTGCGGAACGACTGTAGCATGTGTAATTTCACGCGCGTGCGAGAGAGAGAAGAGAGGGAATTAGAAGTCCACCCTCAAAAACGCAAGCGGCAGGCAAGCGATACACAACGAACGCATACCTCCTCGCCACTTCCACGAGCAATGTTGGTGAAGAACGTCTGCGGCGCCGAGAGAACCTTATCCCAGATGAGCTGGAAGAGTCGGTCCTGCGAGAGGCAGCAGTTGCAGTTGCAACTGCCTTGGCATCGGCCATTTTGGTTGCGATACGGACGGAAGGCCGTGTTCAACATACTGGTCAGTTGCGGGTTGATGGTCGACAGAGCCTACGAAAGCGAGTGTCATCATTGTTAGGCAAGCACGTAGAAGAGAGAGAGAGAGATTGGGTGAGAGAGAGAGTGAGAGTGAGAGATTGGCGTACCGAGTAAAAATCATCGTGAGCGAGTTGCTGGTTGGTGATTTCTCGAGCCTCGGGCTGTCGAATACGTTGCAGACGCTTGTGTCGACGTCGCGAGAAGCACGACAGCGTGGCAAAGATAACAAACAGGACGACCAAGAAGACGGCCGACGGGAAGATCAACCACACGACAGGCGTGTACCTATCAGGAGATGCGCGGTAAGAACGAGGCACATGGCACCAATGGGGAAGCGCAAGCACTTGACAAACCAGTAGAGATCCGGGAAACTGGCGCAAATGAGGTCCTGGCGATCAAGGTCGGCATCGGCGTTCCAGAGCTTGGAGAAGTTGTAGTAGCTATCGCGGGGTTGGATGCAATACTGTAGAGGCAAACAAATAAGGAACGAGGCACACAAACGAGGCAAACAAACGAGCAGGTGGCGTTGCGTACCTTGGTGTTGATGCTGGAGTTATCGAGGGCAAACAAACCCAGCCACTCTTCGTGGATGTAGGTATTGGAGTCAGACTCTATGATACCGCATCTACTGTGCTCATTGGGTTGCAAGTTGGGGCAATTCGGGTTGTGAAAGTCGGGTACGTTGCCTTTCCACCACTCGTCGGACCACTGTGATGGCACAAACGCGAGAGAGAGAGAGGAGAGCATTAGTAATGCGGCATATCTCGATATTCGATAGGCTGCGATGCTCATATATACCTCCATGATACAGCCACCCAAACTGAGTACTCCCTGCTCGGAAACAATGTCGGACCACATGCCCAGCAGGCGATCGACTTGGTTGTCTTGCAAGTAATCGACACCAAACTCGGTGAACATGATGGGAAGCATCGGTCTGGTGGCATTGGCAGCTCGCAAGGCGGCCTAAGAACGGAGGGGAAATGCCGGTAAGAAAGAGCGAGAGAGAGAGAGAGATATGGGTAGTCTTGAGGTGAAAGCTTCCACGTACGCGATACGACGTAAAGACCTCGGTCAAGTTGGGCTGGTAGACTTGAATCGACCAAAAGTCGAACGACGCAGTCTGTCCATAACGCTCGACCATATCGCCCCAACCAACGTTGGCGAATGGAACAGTGATCGGGTGGTGATAAGGACCGGGCTCGATCTTGTCGCGCAGGAGCACCATGTCGTTCAGCAACGCAAAGAGGTAATCCTGTCCGGCGGTCGATGCGACCGAGTGAGTAAATGCGTACCGCCGATATAGCACCGAGGAAGAACGCGATGAATAACAGACAGACACGTACCATCTCGTTGGGATACATGGTGTTCAACTCGTTTCCGATCAAGTAGCCCAAGACGGCCGGATGAGCTACGAACATCAAGGCGCGGGCAGTATATCAGGAACGCGTCTCTCTCTCTCGCTCTCGCGCGCGGGCGCGCGTGAAGGACAAACGACGTACTTCGATACTTCTTCAAGAAGGCCGAAAAGTCCATCAGCACATTACGACGAATCGCAGGGTCCGAGAGCGTAGGATAAAAGTCGGTGGTGAACGTGAAGGGGATCAAGATGTAGATGGGGTTCACGCCGTCGTTCCAGAGCCTGCGGCAACCAAGGTGTGAGGACAGCGCGACGGTGACGCATCGCCGAGAGGAGCAGTGGCGTACTTGTCCAAGAACTCGGTGTGATCGTTGGCGAAGAACCACTCCCACACACGAATGACGGTGACGTTCATGTTGCGCATGAGCGTGAGATCGCGATCGTGGATGAAGCCGTAGCGGCTGATGAACCAATCCTGTGATACCCGAGGCAGAACACAATCGCACACGGCGAAACAGCGCGTAGCATCAGCACGTAGGTGGCCGAGGCGTTGGCGAGGGGCGTTGGCAGGAGGAGCTCGACGACGACCACGACGACGACGAGGAGGCACCGCGCACCTGAATCTGATCGCCAGGCGGCGTGGGACTGTAGCCAACACCTTGCACCCAGAGGCGCTGCTGCTCGGACTGGCCGGCAGGGATGATGTAGATGCCAGTGTTATTGACCTGCACCAGGGTGGTGGTCTCGGTGGCTGTAGCGAGAGCGAGAGCGAGTTCGCAGGTTAGGGTTCGTTCGTTCGTTCGTTCGCTCGCTCGCATTCGCGCGCGCGGGGTGGTGGTGATGGTAGTCTCGCGAATGAGGCATACCGCACTCGCCGAGAGTAATGTCCTTGGTGAAGAGCGTAAAGTCTGCGTTGCACGAGAGGCAGAGAAGCAGCAGCACGGCCGCGAGCGACGAGCCGAATGCCGCTGCGCCGCTTGGTGTGCGGCGTCGTGCCATGGCGCGCCTCACACGCGAGGGAGAGATATCAGACCCTGGCGGATGATGGGCGAAAGCACCACCGACTGCCTCACCTCACGAGCGGGCACACCAGCACAGGCGCACGCGCAACGAGGAGGTAGACCGAGGAGTGGTGTGCAGCGCGACGGCAGCGGCAGCGGTTGGAGCGTGCGGATACAACGCAGCAGCAGCGAGGAGCAGCAGCGCGACGCGAAGAAGAGGAAGGAGGGGGATAAAAGCGAGGCCGAGCTCACGGAGAGCAGAGCGCGCGCAGAGGAGAGGAGAGAGGCACAGAGAACATATCGCTCTGCGGAATTTTCTGAGTGCGTCTCGGTGCCCGGGGCATGCGGTTTTTTCGCTGCCTCTTCTCGGGTTTTCGCCTCGTGGTTTGCGCTTTTGCGCTCGCTCGCCGCCGCCGCGGCCTCGTCGTTCATTGGCTGCCCGCGCTCTCGCGGGCCAATCGCGTGCTTGCGCCTCCTGCCCCTCCGCGTGTGTGCTCGCCCAGCACGGCGTACGCCGTATCCTTGCGCGTCTGGTGCGTCCTCGTTGGTTGTTCGCTCTCTCTCATTCGCTTGCTTGTTCGCGCTCGCCGCCACCTCCTCCGCGCGGCGCCGTTAGACCCCCTCCTCCTCCTCTCCTCCTCCTCTCCTTCCCCTTCCTGCTCGGCTACCGTCTCTCACGCACACATCTCACGCGATGCACTCATATCACTCTCGCAGCGAGCTCCGCTCACCAAGCGATGCAAGTCGGTTCCGCCTACCTCACTGCCTATGGCATGCCGGACCACCCGGTGTCGCATGACCACCACCACCATCACCACCATCATCACCACGCCGACGTCACGCACCACGCACACCTGACGGATGATGGCGACGAACACCACCAGCAGCAGCAGCAGGCACAGCACCACCACCACGCCCATCCGCACCACCAGGAGGTCGCGCACCACCAGGTCGACGAGCACATCGACGAGCACGACCAGCAGCAGCAGCACCACCACCACCACCAACAGCCTCACCAGCCGCACCACCACGCGCACGCGGCCGACCAGCAAGCGGTGGCGCTGCTTCACGCGCCCGAAGACGACTCGTTCTATCCCAAGGTCGTGCCCATGGCGGCGACGCTTCGCTATCCCGAACCCAGCCTTCTTGTACGTCCATCTATGCCGCGATCGAGAGCGCGATCGAGAGCGAGAGCCACGCATCATATGGCTGACCGACCGCACAGCTCGCACAGCCGCACGCCTCGATGCTGGCTCCCATCTATCCTCGCGTGCTCGTCGGTCTGCCGAACGAGGTCGAGGAGCAGCCGCTGTTCGTCAATGCCAAGCAATATCATCGCATCCTGAAACGCCGGCAAGCTCGTGCGAGACAAGAGGCCGAGAACAAGCTCCGTGGACGCAAGGTACGATGCTGCTTCGAACTCAGTCGTAGCGCGCGTACACACGCAGCATCGCACCTTGGTGTTGCGAGACCCGTTGGATCTGATGATGATTGTCGCGTTGCGTTGCGTTGCGTTGCGTTGCGTTGCGTTGCGTTCGCAGCCGTATCTACACGAATCTCGCCACGCACATGCGATGCGACGACAGCGTGGTCTCGGTGGCCGATTCGTGGCACAAAAGAACTCCGAGCTCGATGACGGCAAGGCAATCGACGAGCAACACCACCAACAGACTGCCGAACACCAGCACCATCTCCACGAGCACCAGGAGCACCACCACCACCACCACGAGCACCACGAGCACCACCACCACCACCAGCATCAAGAGGAACACGACAACGACAACGACCAGCACCAGCAGGTCCTTCATCATCTCCAGCAAGCATCACAACAACACCAACAACCTGTTCCGGAGCACCACCACCACCACCACCACCACCAGCATCACCACCACCAGCACCACCAAGAGCACGAGCAGCAGCAGCAACAGCAGCAGTCTCACTCACCACCGCAAGCACAAGCACAACAGCAGCAACAGCAGCAACAGCATAGCCCCAACCACCTCTCGGCTGTACATCACCACCACGAGGCCGATCTCTCGGCGCTGCCGGCGCCTGCCCAAACACCACACTCGACGGCAGCGCAAGCACCGCAACACCTGCCGATGACTCACGCGCCACTCCTGACCGCCATGCTACACGCTGGCTTCGACGACGAGCGCCCATAGTAACGCGGCCTCCTCCTCCGTCGCCGCCGCTGTTCGTCGTTGTCGTTGTTGTCCATTGTACCAACCCCTTTTCCCTTGCTTCACACACAAACACTCTCTTTCCGTGCGCCATGTAGGATGGCGTACATACGCAAGACCGTGTGTGCGATTTTACATTATTACAAGATACAAACTTGTGCTGTTCAAATCAAAACTCTGAGAGAAAGCGCAAGTACAACACCAACACCAACACCAACAACAGCAATGATGGTGGTGGTGGTGGTGGCAGCAGCGGTAGCGGCCGACAGATACTCTACGCCTCCGCATACTGACCGAACATCTTGGCCTTGCTGCTACTGCTGACTTGTCGCTTGCTCGGCGGCTCGGCTGCCTTGGCGCGCATCTGCTCCTCGATCTCGATGCGCTTGGCCGCCTTCCTGGACTCGATCTCCTCCTCGGTCAGCGTGTCGTCGTCGTAGAGGTTGACGCTCTCGGCCCACTCTTCGAGCGCCACCTCGATCGCGCGACGTCGATTGTGCTCGATCAACTCGGCGTCCGGCTGCTGGCGCGCCATGGCGACCTTGGCGCGGCGCTTCTCGTCCTCGGCCGGGTCGAAGCGGAGGTCCTTCTTCTTGATCGGCCGAGCGAAGCCAAGGTTGCGTTGGATGTAGCCGTTGGTGCCCGAACCACGGGGAGTCTGGAGGCCGATACCGTTGTACATGGTGGTGATGGGGAGTAGAACACGAGGAGGGAGAGCGAGAGAGAGGCGAGGTGTGGTGCGTGTGGTAGCGGAACAATGAACGAAGAACGAGGAGAGGAGAGAAAAGAGATCGTCGTTTTTTGTTCTCGTTCTCGTTCTCGTTCTCGT
>ERZ778026.3071-NODE-3071-length-15601-cov-119.557185_pt1 | contig 15601 bp, 17 predicted proteins | sample MGYA00375756_ERZ778026 | MGnify/ENA primary metagenome ERZ778026 (study PRJEB29350, sample SAMN05389820) | bioreactor metagenome | isolation source: Ammonium sulfate bioreactor | place: South Africa: University of Cape Town | collected 2014-02-18 ... | reverse complement strand
TCTATTGTTGTGTTTAGAAAACTAAAAGTAGTCCTTCTCAGATATCTATAATCATATAGACCTAGATATTCGGTAACTACCTATGCTTGAGTCGAAAAATGTGGCAGCTCGTGTCGGAAGTGGCGGACCGTAGGGACGCCGACGACCGACGCGGTGCTGCCCAATATGATGTATGGTGAAACTTTATCATATACATGTATATACGTATAGTCGATCGTTTTTAATTCAAATTTTTATATGCGCGCACACTAACACATTCAGTCGAAGGTCAAGTGAATCGACTCTCGATGAACGTTACTTGTGACTAATGAAGAAAGTAATGGTAAAGAATGTAATTGTTCGAGAAACTTTTCTAAATATTTCCCTTCAATTGTCACATTCAGTGCTTCAATTTGAGTGAATTCAGGGAGTTTTTCATGTGTAGGAAAAATAATTTCATGCATAAATTCATTGGAAATATAAATTGAACGAATTCGATGTTTATTTGGTTCAATTATCGTTTCATTATAACGTTTCAAAACTTGCTTTGACATTGACGAAAGATGAATTGCGATGGGAAAATTTGAATCATTATTAATAAGTTTAGAAAATCGACGATTCAAATTTGAAAAAGCCGTATGAATATTTAAATAATCAAAATATCGAAATATTTTGTAAATTAATTCATTGGGCAAATGTTCGAAACACGATATCATTTTTTCCTCCATATTATCACGATTGAGATAGAATAATCGAAATTACTCATTTTATATGGAAAAAAAAAACTTGATGATGCAATCACTATTTTCTGACTAATCATGCGTGCCGAATAATCATTTATAACGCGGATAACAGTCTATGAAAATATCGTTATTGGACATATGAGATGGGAAAAATGATTAATGAAAGTGAATAATATTCGAAGTCATTTTTTTCGTTCTATGTCAGTTCTTTTGCGTTCGATCTAAACTATCTGTACACCATTTTATTAGTTTAATTTTGTAAAAACAATAGCAAAATAAATAAAAATATACAATTTTATCTTGAGTTTGAATTAAATCCAAACACAACGAAAGAAATAAAATTTTTACTGAACTAGAAAATCTATTGGCTTTATTAGATTTTTAAAATGGGAAGGGGGAGAGGTCACAGACGAAGTCTTTCAAATGATTAAACAAATCCCTAATATTTTTTTTCGTTTTTTGTGTCTATAGTTTCACAGTATAAAAATATAATAATACGAAAACATACAAAAACTGCTCTACTTTCCCCTTTCATTTATTGTTTTTGCTTCAATGATATCGGATCATTTTTATCAAGTGCAAAAGCTAAAGGCAAGTGCGAAGAAGAAGAAGATTACTCCATGTAACTTCGACACAATCAAAGTCGCGAAACTTCATAAACCCCAAGATCTGCTATCATCATCGGCATCAGCAAAAGATACACTAATAAATTCAAAATCAAGTGACACAACAACAACAAAAGCTCGAAGTCCATGCCCACCGGTACAATATAAAACAATAAAGAAAGATGAAGATCTTGAAGAAAATTCGAAAAGGAAACACAAAAGAAGAGGAGGGTATGTGTCTTATCTGAAAGAATTTCATACTTTCTATTGAATAGTTTTAGACTTTGCTGCTATTTGGACGGTTGTTGTTGGTGGACATTGTGCGCATGCGCAACTATTTCTGTTCTTTTAGGTGCACTTATAGCACTCATTATTCTACTCATATTAGCACTGAATAAACAAATGACATCAACAACAACATCATCAACATCAACGACATCAACGACATCAACGACAACAACATCGACAACAACAGCATCAACAACGACTACATCGACAACAACAGCATCAACAACGACTACATCGACAACAACAACTGCAACATCGACATCAGCAACGTCGACAACAACAACAACCAGAACAACAACAACAACAACATCATCGGCAACGACGACGACAACAACGACAATAACAACAACATCCTCAATAACGACGACGACAAAAACAACAGCAACGACAACCACAGCAACAACAACGACGACAGCGACAACAACAACTACATCAACAACTACTACTACAACAACGACAACGACAACAACCACACTTTCAGGTGTATACACTTTTCCATATGTAGATGATGCTATAACCGGACTGTGGAATACTGTTGCTGGTGGTAACAGTGCACTAGCAAAACCTGGTACTGGCGTTGGCTGTTATGCAGTAAGTCAATATCCTGAACGTGCATTTGATAGATCAAGTACTCCATATGTAAATTATGGTGATTGTGGATCTGAAGTTTCATCATTAACTTGTGGTATCAATACTGGCATGCATTTCACATTTCGAGTTGGATCATATAGATTTATATATTTTCTGTTTCGTGCCAGTTACACTTCACCTGAATCTGATCCATTGACGATTACTATCGAAGGCAGTAATCAACAACATTCCGGACTATTTTATAATGCAAATTGGACTTTAGTCTATAATGGTTCAACTGGTCTAGATGTTAATCCAGGACGAAGTAAATGGGGTCCAAGCATAAATCTTCCTGTCACTAATGTTTCTTATAGAAGTTATCGTATTCTTGCGACTTCAAAACGTAATATCTCAAATTCCGTTCAATTTGATGACATAATTTTCTATGGTAATTAATATACCGTCGATATTATATGACTGATTTTATTTTATATTCGCAAAATTGTCTTCAATATCTTTTCTGTATGCATCAATAAACTTCTGTTTCATGTCCTTTTCAATTAAAAAAGCAACTTCAGCTCCATTTCGATCTCGTGGTAACCATTGTGTACCATCATAAACAGGATTTAGACGAAATACTCGAAAATAGCATGGACCTGTCCAAGCTGTATACAGCCGACATTTGTCTGTGTGACCGAAATCAACGAGACTAGCCCAATCGTATCTATAATTCGAATTGATCACGACTTCATTTGGAAATTGTTCCCAATTGGCGAGTAGATTTTCTCGTACGATTTTTCTCATTAATCCATCAGCCGTAGCGAGCCAAGGTTCCAAAAATTTAGGATCTCGTGCTCGATGAATAGAATGACGAATTGTTGTAGCGATGCTCGATAAAGATAATGGATCATCGAAATTTTCAGATAGCATCATAAAAATAGCATTTGAAACAAGACCAACAGGAGCAATTGAATCAGAAACACCACGAAAATTCATAACTGTATTTGCACGTAGAATACGACGTTGCTCATCATTTTGATAGCAGTGATTGTTGAGCGTAAGAATTAAATAGGCTGATAATGAATCTTGAATGGTGACTTTGCTACCACCGGCCAATTCACGTAATTTAGCTAGTTGATTACTCGAGAACCGAACTGATAGTTGATCATGTGTATTTTGCCAACTACTATAAACTTGAAACATTTCTTCGAGTGGTTTAGCATCGTTTAGATGTTTCATAATAGGTAGAAGAGATTTATCTGTTTCATTTTCTCGCCAAAGACGTCGTTCGAATACAGGCAATGGTTCGATTGGTTCTAAGTTTTGATAGAAACACGATATCGTATTTAAAAAATTTAGAAAAGCCATTGCATCGCCTAAGATATGTGCCCAACTGACTCCTAAAATCCATTCTCCACTTTGTACTAAACGAGTGAGTTTCAAACGAACAAGAGGTTCATCTGCCGAACCTCGATACAATTTAATAATATCGACTCCATCGATAAATGTTTCAAGTCGATTGTTATGTAGTTCTGAAACAAGATTTAAATCAATAGGCCAAGTAGATAGCGTTGTATTCTCAACGAAAGTAACTGGTATTTCATTGTCAGACATTTCAATCACGTAATGTTCGTCATCGAGTACAAGAAAACGACCGGCAATAAGAGGCCACGTCGATAAAGTACGACTCAATGCATATTTGAATCGACTGAGATCTAATTCAGATGGATAAACGAAAGCTTGATCGGTACGAGCGAATAGCCAGAGATCAATACCAGCGAGTTCTATCCGACGATCATTACCCGTTGGTGACGATGCAGAAATAAACCAACATGCCATAATAGCTAAGTTAAGTGTTTCTTGTTTTTGTGTTATTTAGCAAGCTTGTCGTTTATATCACAATAAAAATGTAAGGACAAAAAAGAACAAGTAAATATTTACTCAGTATGAATAATCTTATATATACAACATTAAAAAAACTGATTATGAATCATATACTGATTTTTTGCATGTGTTTTCCTTATCATAGTATTCATATATTCTCAGTATTTTGAAACAAGCGTATGAAGTTCCCACGACGAAATGGAAGCATGTGCAGTATTTATATTACTGCGTCATATTTTAGTAGAGAAATGATACTTCAATTCACAGAACTCAACAATAATTTTCAACCAACAATTGACGATATCCATTACGGAATCAATCAATGGTTTGTTGAGGGAACTCTTATGCAAGAAATGTACCTATATTACTAGTGTTCAACTGATGATGCATGATTTTGAAGATACATGTCAGACAAATTACACATGTGAGCTTATTTTATTTGATGGTAGAATTTTTCCGAAGTGTCTAGAACAAACAGGCGTTCAATTGATTGTTCAAACAATAATATACGCCAACATATCTGAAGAAGGCTTAGCAATCAAACTCTTTTTCAAATACAAGATCTTGTTGTCAAATATTACGATATCTCACCACTACGTCGAGCATTAACTGCTAGCCCATCAACTACCACTACAAGCACTCTTACTACTCATTCAGTCAACGCTAATCAAACAACGAATTGCTCGTCGGTATTTCAAATTTCAATTCACATTTTGGTTTTCATTATTTTTTTTGCAAACTTATAAATAAAATTTGCTAATGCTAATGTAGTTTTAATAGTTTTTATCATTAAAGACCTATTCACATAATATACATATAAGAGTATATGATTCATGGATGACATTGATAAAAATATTTCTGGTTTTTTCCTTTCTATTCTCATATAATTGGTTGTAGATGCCAACGAAAGATGTATGACTAAAAATATACATACATATACACATATATTTTTTCTTCTTCTGTTCCTCCTAAAATGTACACGTGGTATAGGTCTATCTGACACAAGAATATCGTCTGTGCATTACTGAAAATGAATACAAATATGCAAACATTTAGTAATAATCTTGAAATGTTCAGTCTTGTTTGGCTCGCTACCAATGATGATCTAAAAGACAGTCGGGATACACAAGAAAAATTACGTTGTATTATCAATCAATTAAGAATATTCGAACATCCACAAGAATTTCAATACTATATCGAACAAAAAACGAAAGAAAATCTCTTAGTACTGATTATAAATGGACAATTGGGTCGATCAATCATTGACATAATTCATCGACAGTCCCATGTTCTATCAATTTATGTTTATAGCATTGATACGAATGAGAATCAACAATGGACTTCTCAATTTCGAAAAGTAAACACATTTAGTTTGCTTTGTTTTTTTTCATATTGATGTAATACGTAGATAAAAGCACTTGACAAGGAAATTCACGAACTCATCGATAAAATTAAAGAAGATTATAAAAGTTTGACACGAATTAAAGAACCGTTATCCATCAATATGTTCACTATCGGTAAATCGACAACAGGCATCAATGGTCGATTTGTTTTCTCACAAGTTTTAATTGATTGTCTCTTACGAATGGAATCAAATCAAGACGATATTGATGAGCTTATTTTGTTTTTAAAAACAAGATACGAAGGTAATTATAATGAATTGAGAAATATTGATGAATTTCGAGGGATATATTCGTCGGACAAAGCATTGGAATTGTATACTTATGAATCATTTTACTATCGAACTTTAAATCAAGCTCTACGTTGTCAAAATTTTGACATGATGTTTTTATATCGTTCATTTATTACCGATATTTATCGTCAATTACGTTCTATACAATATCAATCGAACGATCCATTATGTGTCTATCGAGGCCAATTAATGACAACGGTTGAACTTGAAGAACTCAAACAACATATTGGTCAATATATATCTATAAATTCATTTCTATCTACAACAAAAGACCGTACAGTAGCTGCTTGTTTTTCTGGCAATAGCAATCAACAAAATCATATGGAACAAGTATTCTTCGAAATAAATGCTGATCCGAAAGTGGCCGTTTCACAACCATTCGCAGATATTTCAGCCATTAGTAGATTTCCAGATGAATCCGAAGTTTTATTCATGATCGGCTCGATTTTTCGTCTCAATGGAATCAGTTATGATTCAAATCAAACATGGGCCATTCAAATGACAATGTGTAGTGATGATGAACATGATTTCAAGGATGTTCTTGCACATATGAAAAAAGAAAATGGCGATGGTGTGACAAATGCTCGAACATTCGGAAAGATCTTATGGCAAATGGGCAAACTTGATCTAGCTGAAAAATATTTCGAACGTTTCCTTGTAAAACTTCCACCAAATGGTTCACGTTCACTCACTCGTAATGTCTATCAAGATCTTGCTCAAATCACTTCACAACGAGGTCATTTCGACATTAGTATGAAATGGCGTCAAAAATTGCTCACAATTAAGCGATATCAACATAAATCTCTCAAAATTAAGCGATGTCAACATAAATCCAATGATAATACGTCTCAAATGACTATGTTTCCTAATGTTAAATGGATATCTGATGGTGTAACTGTTGCCGGTGGAAACAAAAAAGGCAATGGACTCAATCAATTATTTTATCCATGGGGTTTAACTATTGATGATAATCAAACTATTTATGTAGCTGATTGTGTCAATGATCGTATTATGGAATGGACACTAAATGCAACTGATGGTCGAATAGTTGCTGGAGGAAATGATGAAGGATCTGAAACGAATCAAATGGATGGTCCACGAGCTGTGATTGTTGATAAACGAACAGATAGTTTCATTATTTGTGATTCAAGAAATCGTCGAATAGTACGTTGGCCTCGACAAGGTGGTACAACTGGCGAAGTACTTATCTCGAATACATATTGTTTCGATGTAGCAATGGATAGCGATGGATTTATTTATGTTTGTGATGTTGAACGTGATGAAGTCAAACGATGGAAAATAGGCGATCAAATGGGAACAATTGTTGCAGGTGGAAATGGAAAGGGCAATCGTCTCGATCAACTTCATTCGCCGTCGTATATCTTTGTCGATCACGAACATTCAGTTTATGTATCCGATTCGAATAATCATCGTATAATGAAATGGAAAAAAGACGCTTTCGAAGGTATTGTTGTTGCTGGTGATAACGGCCCAGGCAATTCCGTTATGCAATTACATAATCCTCAAGGAATAGTCGTTGATCCAAATGGAGTTATCTATATTGCTGACTATCGTAATGATCGAATAATGTATTGGCCGAAAGGAGCTTCACAAGGAAGTGTTGCAATTGGTGTACATGGTCAAGGAAATCAAGCGAATCAACTAAATCGACCACGAGGATTATGTCTCGACAAATCTGGTAATCTATATGTGATCGATCATTGGAATCATAGAGTACAACGATTTTCTTGTGATATTCCTTCCGATTTTATTTGATGAAGAAAAACAACAAGTCTATTTTTTGAAATTCTATGTTTACTGTTTTTTGTTACGAATATTTGCTGGTATTAATTGATATTCTCGTGCAAATTGAGTGATCATTTGTTTACTTCGATTCCATTGATGAATAACAGCATATATGGATCCATTAGCATTTAAGACTAAGCCAAATTGATTTCGTTTCAACCATTGAGCATATCCGAGAGTGCCAACGAATCCAAATTCATGAGAAATTTGATGAATTGTCGTATTCGGAATTTTATTATTGTAAATGATGTAATTGTGAATACCTTGATCGATACCACGATCTTTACAAGCCGCTGGTGTTGCTATGATTTCGGATTCCATAACGGATAGATAAGACATCATTGCTGACCATGTACCAAGTACAGTACCTGAGCAACTAATTGATTTACTATGAAGTCTTTTCAATTCAGCATCACCATAGCATCCTTTTATCCAACCACTATTAATTGGGCAAGTTCCAATCGTCATGCGAACATCTTCCATAAAAACATATAAACCTGAATTATAATTCGTCATAAAAGCGAAGATATCTTTTTGAAATATTGTATCAAATGAATCGCATGCGAATACATTGTCAAATATTACACCTTCAGTTTGTAGACTCATTAAAAAATTCTTGATGATGATCCAACGAGAAGTATAGATACCTGTTATATCAGGCCTTTGTGCTTTTAATTTTGCTGGAAAATAATCTTCCTCTGATATATAAATTATTGAATAAACATCAGCTAGTTCTTGAAAGTCATTGTTCGACATTGTGAATTTGTTTATAATCATAACTAACGTACAAAACGAACAAGTAGAACGTACTGAACGTGTGAAGCGATACATTGATAATAGATTCGCATTGACAGCAGCTGTTATGATCAGATTTCGTTGAATTGATGTTGGAAATGAATAATTACGTAATTCGGAAACATAATCTTTGATTGGAAATGTTTTCACTTGTTTGAGAACGGTACTATCAGTGTTATTAAGTGAAAACATATTTATTCCAAAAATACTGACAATTACTCCGAGAACTATCGCTATGACATAAACGAGAATTCTTGGTAAACGATGTGTTGATTTAACGATTAACTGCATGTAAAATTTTCTGTGCAATCGTAGTCTTTGTATATTGCGGAATGAAAAAATAAATGAGTATATAAATACCAGTCGTTTCTTTTCTCTTTCAGTTGCGTGGAAACTAACTACCCAATTAGTTTATCCGTAAAAGACACGCACAAGAATTTTACGAGAAATGATTTCTTCAATCATTGAACAGAAAAAAAGAGAATTCTTACATTGTTGAAAATAGAAAAGTCTTCAACAATGTGCTGATTTTTTTCAGTTAATAGCATAATTGTTCTTTTTGAAACCAAAATAGAAAAAACCTGTTGTGAGACAAGTATGAAATAAAACGAGTCTTGCCAACTACTATCATTGCCAATCTACTGAATATTTATTTGGATTAATTCAATCGTAATTACTTCTTACAGTAACTCTTTTTATACTATACTTTATCGAAGGATTTCATCGATCCCGATAACGCATCTTTCGTTATTTGATTCATTTGTTCCGATTCAATGATTATACTTGTCAATGATCAACTTTGTGACACTATCAATCTGTACATACGCCTATATGCATTATTTTTCTCGTTCTCTTATGAACACACACAAAATATTTCATCTTAATCGCATTTGTGTAAAGTGATTTTATCTTTTTTGAAATTGAAACTAATATACATTTCATTAGAGTGAAAAAATCTATTCGAAATCGTATTTTCATTGTTTCTTGTTACGGATATATGCTGGTATTAATTGATATTCTCTTTTAAATTGAGCAACCATTTGTTTACTTCGATTCCATTGATGAATAACAGCATAAATCGATCCATTAGCGTTCAAGACTAAACCAAATTGATTTCGTTTCAACCATTGAGCATACCCAAGAGTACCAAGAAATCCATATTCATGAGAAATTTGGTAAATTGTTGTGTTCGGAATTTTATTATTGTGAACGATATAATTGTGAAGTCCTTGATCGGCTTCAGTACCTTTACAACCATTGTATGTAGTTAAAACTTCAATTTCCATGACAGATAAATAAGACATGATTGCTGACCATGTACCAAGTACAGTACCTGCACAACTAATTGACTTGTTAAATAGTTTTGTCAATTCGTTCTCGCCATAACATGCTTTTATCCAACCACCATTGATTGGACAAGTTCCGATTGTCATACGAACATCTTCCATAAAAGCATACAATCCCGGATTAGAATTATTCATATAAGCGAAGATATCTTTTTGAAATAATGAATCATGTGAATCACAGATAAATACATTATCAAACATGTCACTTTTCGTTTGTAGACTCAATAAAAAATTCTTAATCATTATCCAACGAGAAACATAGATAACTTGTTTTAATTTTGCTGGATAATAATCTGTATTCGATATGTAAACTATGGAATAAGCGCTAGCTAGTTCTTGAAAATCGGAATTTGACATTGTTGTTTCATTCAGAATCATAACAAGCGTACAGAATGAACAACTTGCTCGTACTGAACGTGCGAAACGATACACTGATAGTAGATCAGTATTAATAGCAGCTGTTATGATCAGATTACGTTGAGTCGATGTTGGAGCGATTTGTAGCCCTACTATTTGATTGGACGAGAATGTATTTATTGCGAAAATAGTGACAATGACTCCACAAGTTATTGCCATTATATAAATGGGGATTTTCCTTGAACAATATGCTGATTTTTTTACAATTAATGCCATGAGTGCTTTTTGAACTATTTCATACACTCACTTTTCAATTTAAGATCCATCGATCGGTATGTATCTACGTATACAATCTTTTTTCGTTCTTTTTTTAAAATTACATGCGGGGAGTGCATGACGTAACCGTCATTATAGCTTTGAGCGCAAAAAAAAGTGAAAAAAAAAATATTCGAAATCGTATTTTTATTGTTTCTTGTTACGGATATATGCTGGTATTAATTGATATTCTCTTTTAAATTGAGCAACCATTTGTTTACTTCGATTCCATTGATGAATAACAGCATAAATCGATCCATTAGCATTTAAAACTAAGCCAAATGGATTTCGTATGACGCGTTTTGCATAACCTAGTGTACCAACAAACCCATATTCATGAGAAATTTGATGAATTGTTGTATTCGGAATTTTATTATTGTAAATGATGTAATTGTGAATACCTTGATCGATACCACGATCTTTACAAGCCGCTGGTGTTGCTATGATTTCGGATTCCATAACGGATAGATAAGACATCATTGCTGACCATGTACCAAGTACAGTACCTGAGCAACTAATTGATTTACTATGAAGTCTTTTCAATTCAGCATCACCATAGCATCCTTTTATCCAACCACTATTAATTGGGCAAGTTCCAATCGTCATGCGAACATCTTCCATAAAAACATATAAACCTGGATTATAATTCGTCATAAAAGCGAAGATATCTTTTTGAAATATTGTATCAAGTGAATCGCATGCAAATACATTGTCAAATATTACACCTTTAGTTTGTAGATTTAGTAAAAATTTTTTAATGATTATCCAACGAGACGTATATATAGCTGCTGTATCTGGTCGTTGTACTTTTAATTTTGCTGGAAAATAATCTTCATCAGATATGTAAATAATTGAATAAACATCAGCCAATTCTTGAAAATTACGACTTGACATCGCTGTTTTTGTCACAATTATTACTAATGTGGAAGAATAGGTACTTGCTCGTACTGAACGTGCGAAACGATACACTGACACGAGCTCCATGTTGATAGCAGCTGTTATTATCAGATTCCGTTGAACTGACGTCGTACGTGTAATATTATACGATTGAGAAATGTAATCTTTGATCGAAAATGTTTTCAGTTGTTGAAAAGTATCGTCTGAAGTCCATATGTAATTGTACCGGAATTTATTTATTCCAAAATGAAGTATAATTATTCCAACAACGAGTGCTACGACATAAACGATAGTTTTTTTCGAATTAGACATTATTTTTCTAATGAATAGCATTTCTTGCTAGAGACACAAGATTTGAGCACCTATTCTCGCAGAAGAAAGTATAAAATTCAGTAGGGGGTTCTCTCATGAATGAAAAAAAAAGAATTAAATGAATATACAAGTATCACTCGTTCTCTTTCTTCCCGAGTTGCATGGAAACGAAACGAAATTTTAAAAAATCTCAAATTCATCTTTATTTAATAAAAGCAGTATTAGTAAATAATTCTAAAATATGAACACACTCTCCTATAAGTAGAAAACAAAATTGAACAAACATAAATAAAATATAATCATGATCTAACGAAAAAACGTTTATTCAATTTTAGGAAAGAGTATTCGAAGTAGTATTGACCTGCCAAGAGATTCTGTTCTTTAGAGAAAATAACATAACCATTCTTGCGTAGCATTCTGAAAAATGCATGTACATCAAAATTATTCGTCGGATGAAGTTCAACAAGAATTTGTCGTGGAAATGTACTTTGATCTGACGCAAATATCAACGGGAAAAATTCATATTCACCACCTTCAATGTCAATTTTAAATATATCAACAGAACGTTTTGTATGATTTAATTCATGCAGAATTGCCGTCCAATTTTTTGAATATGATCCTTCAGCACCATTGCCAAGTTTGATCGTATGAAATGTACATATATTCTTTGGATATTTATGAAAATCTGTATCGAATGTATGAATTTCACAATGTGGCATGGAATTTTTCATTTCAATTTCAAATGAAAATTCTCCATTCGATCCAGCACTATAAACCAAACAGTTAGGATAGGATTTCAATCGGTACGGATCACAAACCCATTTACCACCTTCGCCTGGACTACCAATACGTCGAGAATTCGAACAATGAAAGTCCTGTGTCCAATTATCGAGAAAGAAGAAACTACTATTATGTGGAATCATATTTTCATCATCTTGAATATGATACGTTCGTTTACGTTCATTCCAAACAGCATCCGATTCACAGATATATCCATCGCTTTCGAAAAGAGATAGTTCACATTTGCTCGCCAATGGAGGTAATATTTCAGGACATTTTTGATAATTTCGAACAAATGAAAGATAAATTATTAGCATCAATAACAGTTGACCGAGTACGATTGCAGGAACAAGTGTCACCTTAACCATATCTTCAAATTTCTATTTTACTATCTAAAATTTCAGAAATAGACTTGAGAAAAAACAAAAAAATTGTATTCATCGTTGTCAAGAAATTCGTACAAAAGAACATGCTTGTTTCAAGTTTTTATTGTTGACAGAAAGGGATTGCATTCTCTTATTTGTTTTACTTGAGTTTATTATTCTTATGCAACGTAGAAACTGCATTTGTTCTTTTCTTTTTCAGGCATTTTAATTGTACTGAATGTTTGTATTTGTTCGCCCTTTGAAAATGCATAACATTTTTTTATCTTGTGAAAATTACGAGCAAAATTCACTTTCACTCCCAAGTTGTTTTGATGTTTTATTTTATGATCGAATTTCATAAAAAAAATACATGTTTATGACATACACAACTTTTATGGTATATAAGAAAAGATTTACACTTAGGATGTTCGCTTGCCACGCTAACTTTATTCGAAATCAACTCACGCTTATATACATTCACACGAGAAAGAAAAAACACACGATCGTAGGGAATATCCCGAGCGATATTCCTACCTAGATGTCGTAGATGGGATTATTACAGTGGAGGACAACAAAAAAGTGACATCATAAAGAAAGAGAAAAAGATATAGTTCGTTCTCTTAACATTTACGTATAATCTTGTCTAACGATACGGAATCATACAAAAAAGAATGGCGGAATCATTGATGTTCGACAATAATGGCAATAGTCGATTTCGAACTCGATCGAATCAGGACTATGAAAAACTAACTGTTGCATCTATTCAAACTATCGTATCTAGGGCATCCGGGTTTGTTATATAAATTGGTTTGTTTTTTTCTTAAGTCTATTAATTAATATGGTTTGTGTGTTACGTAGAATTACTATTGCACCTCCTGGATGGTTACAAACAGCAATCGATGTACTAACATCGAAGCCATTAGACTTCATTCTCAAAAAAGATAATAAATACACTTTGGATGTAGCTGACGAGCAACTAAGCAATTCAGAATGTTATCATCTACTTCGAATTGTCGGTGCGCATATGGATGAATTCAAGAATAGTGATTTAAAAAAGTATTTCAATACGAGTGAACATCTATTCGAAAAAACAATTTGGTCACCAGGTGAACTCGGTAAATTTGTAGAAGATATTGTGTCATTTTGTGCATCAGTGGAAACTGGACATATAAATGCGACTGCTTTAACAAGTGTTCTATCAACATTATTGAAAACTGAACTTTCACAATCCGAGGAAACGATAAACAAAATTGAAACTAATATTATTTATTCAGAAAAGACTCAAGAATGTGGAGTTGTTAAATTACATTTTATGGGTGATCAAATTCAAGTTAAGGGATGCTGCAGCAGTCAAGGTACAAACACAAAAGTAAATGTTCAAAAAGATCTGATCATATTTAAAGACAGTAAAGAATTGCTACTTAGTTTACGAACATTTGCTAGACAATATCGTTGATATATAAAAAAAGAACTTTTAAAAAGAAAATCAATAAGGAACACCTCATCCAGAACTGGACCATTTCTCTATTTAACAGAGAAATCGATATTCTTCTCTTAGATTTTTTTTCATATATAGAATATCTTCTAACAGAATTCGATTTATCCCAGTAGAAACTGTTAAAGTTCAAGGAGAAACACCATCCATTTCTCTATCTACAATAGAATATTTTTCTTTCTCGCTCCCTGATTACACGCTTACAGTCGTTATATTTTACCATTTCTGCTGAAAATGGAACAATTTTCCTATCGATAGTTGCTTTAGTCTACTGCTGACATCATCAGTGTATTGTTAGAAAAAAAGTCACAAATCTATGATTTTAAGCTGGTAACGTTAATCGAATAGAATTTATTGGATTTCTTTCATTTCGACCAAAATTTCGAATCCATTTTCGACAGTCTGATATGGCAAAAGTAAGGGCGCATCATAGATTTTATCACCAATAAAATATACTACTGAATCTCCAAAAATATTCGATAACATTATCTACTGTGTAGTAACACTCGATCCAACAACTATAGCAGATAATATGGCACTTCGTTCGGGTACAAGAGAACCTATTTTTGAAGCACTTTATCTACAAGACAGCAATATCGTACTTAAAATTCTTGATAATGAAACAATCTTAAACACGATCGATTATTGCATCTAGATGGAGGTTAGCAAGCTGCATGTGATCTGTTTTTGTGCATCGGTTGTGGCTGGTATCAATGAACACGAGATTTTATCAATTAAACTGCTAATCGAACACTTCAGACCTGCAGTATCAAAGAATTCGTGTTTAATTGTAACACGTTGTGAATTTATGATGGATATAGACTTCAGAGAAATTGCATCATTTTTCCAGCTTGGAATTTATTTCTCTGATGCAATCAATAGAGATAATTATGGTCGTGGCAACTACTATAGAGTCGAGGAACAATTCGAAACTATTCTCAAATACTAATATTCCATACCAAGCAAATTAGCGTCAGCTAGTTTACAAGTATTTCACAACATTTTGCGACTATGGAAATTATATGTTTCCAAATGCAAACGATGCACTTTTTATTTATTCTCAGACATTTTAATTGATTAAATAGGCTCAAAAGTATAGATTCAAACAACATCGATATAATTTGTAATAATCATAAATCTGTGAGTTCAGGTTAAAAAGGTAGGCCGAATAGAATTTGTTGCAGTAATTGCATTTCTACGAAAATTTCGAATCCATTTTCGACAGTCTGGTAACAGTCCAAGACAAACCCATGGTAAAAGTAAGGGTACACCATAGATCATATCGCCAATAAAATATACTACTAAATCTCCAAAGATATTCAGCAGTGTGCAGATTTCCACAAAAAGAAATTTCCGAAATTTCTAAATTTA
>ERZ778026.3070-NODE-3070-length-15605-cov-6.119678_pt1 | contig 15605 bp, 17 predicted proteins | sample MGYA00375756_ERZ778026 | MGnify/ENA primary metagenome ERZ778026 (study PRJEB29350, sample SAMN05389820) | bioreactor metagenome | isolation source: Ammonium sulfate bioreactor | place: South Africa: University of Cape Town | collected 2014-02-18 ... | reverse complement strand
ATACGAGATTCAAGTGTGACTGGAGTTCAGACGTGTGCTCTTCCGATCTGGCGCTCACCGAGGCACTTTGTGCAATTGGAGCGATCACTGCGAATCTTAGACAATTTGAGAACGCAAACACATCGCCAGATGTGCGTGATTCCCGAGGACAATCCCCTCGCCAACCTCCCCCAAAACCGACCTTCTTTGTGGCGGTGGACACCTATAATGCAACTCTAGATCTGGGAAAAGCGTTGGTTAACAGTCTGGCAAAGGAATACCCTAACTTCGACTTATGCTTTGAGTCAAGCTCTCTGCTGGCCAGGAACGGTATCTCCCCTGTGGCAAAGATCTGTTGTCTATTCACAGCCACCGACCGCCCTGAAGCGGCCGTCCTCAAGAAGCTCCAAAAGGAACAAACGGGAGGGGAGCCCCTAGCCCTCGTGTTGATGCGTTATGGAGACAATGACGAGGCTTTTGTAGGGTGGAACCCGACGCCCGAGGAGGTACCATGGTCAAAGATCGGAGACCACCCGCTGAATGTTGGCCTCTTGTTTGAAAGAGCGCAAGGCGTAGTGAAACTTGCGAATACTGAGAGGAATGCCGTGCGCATTTCGAGCCTTCATGCTGCGCTTGCCAGCCTTCCCCTCAAATCGTAAAAGGCAGAGCTTCTGTGCTGTTGGGAGCAAAAAATAAATAATAATAATAATAAAAAAACAAAGACTCTTTTTTGTTGTACAGGACTTTATTCTTGCGTTAGTAACCTCTCCAAACGGCCCAAAGACATCTTGTTTCTCTCTGACTGTGAGGTAAGTACGAAACTATTCCTGTCTTCGGCTCTTCGAGTGAAAAAGAATGTGAGCACTGCTTCCTTGCCCTTGACGCTGGCCCAAGAGTAGCTTTGTGGGGGAAGTTCCCACTGAGAAAGACTTGCGTCGTTATCGCAGTATCGGAAGACGGCCAATATGACATCCCTGGGGGGAGGACGCCCGAACGAAGAGAACAACCTATCGATGCGAGACTGTTCGGGGCGGTCGGTGGATGTGAAGACTGCCAGAATAGTGGGTGGCTCATCTTTGCCATAACTAGTTAGATGCCTATCGAAATCGGCTTTCAGGGTATCTGAAATATCGCTGTCATACACTATATTCACTTGCTGCTGCGGCTTTTTTTCTACTTTCGAAGGGGTCTTGTAAGAATCAGAGCGATCTTGCTGAGTGTCGGGCTGGCGTTGGGGTTCGGGCTTCGAACCGAACACACCACCCATACTTTGTGCCCGCAAACTTTTTTTTTTTTTTTTTGGAGCAAAGACAAGTTGTTGTTTGAACTGAAATTTGTCCGCAGAAAAGAATTATTTCGAACTCGAGATCACATGCAGAGCTGCAGCAAAAAGAAGGTTGAGTTTTGTCGAGCAATTTGACTTCATGGTCAAATAGCTATCTTCTAAATATCTAATTCCAGACATATTCTTTTGTAATAAAATATAGGATGGATTGTTGAAGTCGCTAAAGCAGGAGTTGAAATGTTCGGTCTGCTTGGCCCAGTTTAAGGACCCGCGTTTCCTGCCATGTCTCCACACCTTCTGTGCTGAATGTCTTGCGACCTTAGGAGACGAAAAGCAAGTAACCTGCCCTCTTTGTCGCACCTCTTTCCGGCAGGAAAAAGAATTCCCTTCCAACTTCTTTGTGAAGAACTTCCAGAACATCATTACGAATCAACCGTTAATCAACCTTCCCTCTCTCACCTTCGCTTGCGAGGAATGTGGGTGAGTTCTCCACGTGTTTTTTTTCTGAGTGCGTTTTCTGAACTGACTTCCCCCTGTACAATCAAGGAGCAACGAAGCAGCAGTTAGCAAATGCCTTGATTGTGTTGCTTTCTTTTGTAAAGTGCATGCCGACGCTCACACTGCCACGAAAAGATTCCAAGGGCACCGTTCCACCAACTTAGCCGATGCCAATTCGACTCAGTCGGGCCTTTTCCATTCAAGGCGTTTCTGTAGATCACATCCTGATGAAGTGTTGAAACTTTTTTGCATCTCCTGCGAGGAGACAATCTGCAGGGACTGTATTGTGAAGATGCACAAGGATCACGAAGTAGACCTCATTGTAGAGCGGGCTTCAACCGAGAAGGCGATCCTCATTGACAGAACCCAGGACGCGCTACCGAAGGAAGAAGCTTTGAGAGATGCCATAGAAAAGATACGCCTGGTGATAGAGGGGCTGTCCTTTAACGGGAAGAAAGCCGAAGAAGAATTGCGTTGCAGGGTCGAAGCATTACATGCCCTCTTGGACGAACACCTCCAGATGCTGCTTCTGACGCTAGCAAGTGCATTGAACCGAAAAATTGCCAACCTTAATGGTCAGCAGAAGACTCTCCAAGGTCTCCTTGAGCAACACATATGCCTTCGAGAGCTGATCCAAACGGCATTAGAGGTCGGTAGCGATACCGAGATACTGGAATTCAAGAAGCAATTCCTAAAGCAAATGGCTGAAAATTGCGACATGACAGAGAAGCAGCCCCTCCAACCAGTGGAGAATGCTGCTGTTGCTTTTGTCGTTCGAGAGGAAGACGAATGCCTTGGTAGCGTGATCGGCCAGCATGTCGGAGAAATTCGTGCCGAGCATATGTCCTCTAGAGACGAAGTGGGTAAAAAAGAACAAGAAAAGGAGATGTCTGGTATCATGGAAATTGATCTTTCTCCACCTGGTATTGCATCTGCCGCTTGCCTCGATGGCATTCTCCGAGGTTACCGAATGGATGTATGGGCTCAACCTCCGTTGCTACACTCGGTCGAGATGCTTCTCTCCTTACCTGAAGGCGAGACTGGCCGGGCAGTTCTTTGCAGGGGCTCGGTGACAATCGAAGGCTCTGTGTTTCATGGTTCCGGGAAGGAGAAGCAGTGGTATCGCTCTTACTTTGAATCGGGCTGTCTGATTGATAATGGATCAATTCTCCTGTGCAAGGGGAGTGGGGGATCATTTTGGTATGCTGAAAGCAAAGACCTTCTCTCCCGGCCCGTTTTCAGAGGTATCTTTGCCCAAAATGTAAAAGGTGAACCCCCTCAACCACATTACTATGGACTGTTCATGAAGCTGTCCATCAACCAATAAACCATTTTATAATTCTATTGTCATGTCAAAAATTACTCCAAGCATTGCACCAACCGTTTGATTCCTTTATATTATCCGGTTGAAGAGCGGTTGAAGAGCGTCAGGTAATCGTCGACAGGTACCTGGAAAACCTTGTCGACGACGGAGGCGGGTTTTGCCCAGTTTGCATCAGCACCGAAGGAGGACAACTTGCAGGCGTGGACTGTGAACTCATCAGGAAACCAAAACTGGTGAAAATATTTGATACCTTTTCTACAACACCCTAAACAGAGCGCGACACTGGCATTGCAATACGATGAGGTAAAGTATTAAAATGTTCGACAATTTTTTGATGATTTGTTATTCTATCTTGTTCCTCACACCTCTTTCTTTCCAATAGCATTTTCCCATGCTGTGCTAGACCATCGCAAACACTGTGGCCATGGTGGCTGGCATAAAAATTCTCAACAATTCCGGAGGAGGAATCCCCTGTGGTGCCGCACACCCAATGGTCCTTGTGGATGGGGCCCGGATTTTCTGACTCGGAAGAAGAAAAGGAGAAAGAGACCGCAGTACATATCTCAGACCCTAAGGAAAATGCTGTTAGGTCCTTTGTCAACCCCAAGATGCCGGAATTTCCCTCCAGATGTGGGAGCGATAGCAGCCCAGTCAAGGAAGAGACCGTGGATAACAGAATCTCACCGGGGCAAGGAACCACACCATCGTCAACCCCACTCGTTCCGGTCAATTTTCAGGGATTCACGTCATCGAAGTTGTTGAAATCTCCGAAGAACAAGAAACGGACCATCAAATAAAGGCACACTCTGGAAAACCCTGTCCACTTGGGTGACAAACTCTTTCCAATCTCAAGCAAAAATAATGACAAAAAATAGATACACGATACCCAAAGGAGGTGTATGGTTGAACTCCCCTCTGCAAGGAATAGATGTTATACGTTTTAAGCAGGTGTCGCCTTCTGAAATATACCCTGCCTTTGCATCGTCTGGATGCGCGGTTCGCTCTCCTTATTTGCGGTAGCGCAGGAGTCTAGCATTTACAGAGAAACAATTTCAGTGGGATACAGTTTCTAATTCATTACAAAATTGGAATTCATATCCAAACAACCCTCGCCCTGAGTTTATTTCTCACCACCACATGCGCTCTTGTGCAACTCGCGATGCTTCTTTTGACAGCCCACCTCGCAGTAATAGACCTTCTTGCAACCGCCACATAGCTTGAGCCTTGGGATGAACAGGTCCTCTCTCTTCCCACAGGAAGCACACGCTCTGGAGGCATTGCAGCATCCCTCGTGGTACTTGAGACACTCTTTGTCGCACAGCCTTGCACCACAGGATCGGCACTTCTTCTTAGTATCCACGCATCCACAATTTTCGCAGGCTCCTGCTCCTTTTCTGGTTGTGCACAGTTTCATTGCTCTGCTCCTATTTGATAGCTTGGTTTAAAAAAAGCTCTTGCCTCCTCCTAACAGCCCCAGATATGTCAGGGCAAATGGTTAGTATGAGTTGAGTCTTATAGGAAGTTGTACCTTTTCCATTTTGGGGGGAAAAATTATGTCCATAAGATGTCTCGCTACTATGAACAAGCTTGTCCTGCTTTGAGTAAGAGTCTTCTTTTTGCATTTGCCTCTATAGTCACATAACAAGATGACGCTGCAGTTTACTTTGACTTGCAGCGAAATTAAACTCTCTTCAAACAAAATGAATGACCAAGGCCAGATCGGTTGTTCTTCAAGCAAGTCAGAGCAAACATTTAGATCGAAAGTCTTTGGGCATGGGAGAAGTTCAGTCTGAGGCCATCACTATCAATGGTGTAGAAGAGCCAAAGAGAAACACAGGATCTGCAGAACGTCACCACCTTTTTTTTTTTTTCCCTTGCGGCGGACAAAAATATCCGGCAACGCACAAGAAATTTTTGTTTTTCTTCCCGTTTCGTTTGAAGGTTGTTGCTGCGAGAAAGAACTACATGGCCCACCACTTTATCAAAACAGAGGATAAAACGGATGAAGGGACACCTCTGTTATATTGCCAGGCGTGTGGTTGCTTTTCCAATCAGCCAGGTGCCAAACAAAAGTGTTCCGTAAATACTTCCGACGCTCAGCCGATTCTTTCTTCGATTGAAAAGACATGCTATCGCAAAGGATGTTCAAACCCTGTCGCCCGCACCTGTCGATCAACTGTGGCAGGCCAAACGCATTGTGGAAATGACTTCTGTGATGACCACGCAAAGTTTATTCAGAGCGTTGGTGGTGATCGTTCGGGGTATCAATGTTCTCGGTGTGCTCAACGATCCGAGGAACATGAAATCGACACCGAGCTACAACAGATGCGGCTCTTTTGTTGTATCTGTTGTCCGTGTTTGTGTGGATGTTTTTGGCCAAAATCTGTGCTCAGACGATGTTTGTGCAAGTAGCGGGAATAAAGAAAGACGTCCTCTAAAGTCCGTTTTCGTCTTTAATAAAATAAATCACGGGCTTTGGATGATGTTCGTGGATGGCTAAAACACGATGTTTTGGGCCGAACGTTCTCACAGCTCCAAATGAGAAGGGAGCTTTCACTCCCCATGTGCACTCTGATTTGATTGTGAATCTTGGATGATACAAAGGCAAAATTTTTTGCTGCACCCTGTCTTTCTGCTCATAAAAGGATCTGTCTCCAACCATGTCAAATGCAAGAACTAAGTGGTAGATCTGCAGATAAGACAGAGGGCCTCTCGAGTATGAAGGTGTCTGGAAACAATTACATGGGATACCGTGATAAATAATTGGAATTCATATCCCCCAACAACCCCTTCCCTGAGTTTATTTCTCACCACTTGCGCTCTTGTGCAGCCGGCGATGTTCTTTCTGACAACTTGTACCACAGTAATAAACCTTCTTGCAACCACCACATCGCTTGAGCCGGGTGAACAGGTCCTCCTTCTTTCCACAAGAAGCATGTGCTCTCGATCTTTCGTGGTGCTTCAGGCAATCCCGGTCGCAAAGTCTGGCACCACAGAATCTGCAAGTCTTTGCAGTGTCCACACAACCACAATTGTTGCATGCTCCCGCTCCTTTTACTGTTGTGCAGAGTTTCATCTCTTCTCTTTGCACGGTGTGCTCCTTGTCGGCTACGAGGTTTTTAAAAAAAAAAATTATCCCGATGACTTTTTCCTTTTGTTGTCTGTGGAGAAGGTATTATGGTCTATCAAAGGTGGCTTTGGAGAGCTCTTGGCCCCGGGGGGGCACGAAACAATGCGCACCCTCTCCTCAACAGTCAGAGTGCTGAAAGTGTTTTCTGCAAAGGGATCAGTCTATTTCCTCTTGTTTCGGTTTTCTTTACATCCCATCGAGAATTCTGCCTCTAGTAAATACGAGACCAATAGGATTTATTAGGAAAAACAATTCTCTTTAACAGCCATGTATCTTGGGAAATACACATCCGCCTCAATTTCACCCATTACGAGGAGGTTTAGTTTGTTGTGCCCTCCTTCCTTTGTTTTGTGGGCGGCCATCGAGATGGGATTGGACAGCTAGCTTGGTCCTTTCGATGCGGATCAAGATGAAGTCCCTCTCCTCTGAGCTTAGACTGCTGAAGTCCAGGTGTCGAAGGACTTCCATCCTCGGACAATCGACGATGATCTCCCATATGGTGTTGTTGCTGTCCATGCTTCTCCTTGTGTGCAAGTCCTTTTTTCCTGTGCCTCTTGTGTGTTGTTTGCACCGAATGTGACAGCTTATAAAGTGTTTGCAGAAATGGAATTTGACCACCCGTTTTTCCACAATGGCATTCTCACTCAAAATACTCTTTGCCAGACAAACGGAAAAATGTATGTGGCCTATTTGACATTTGAGCAATGCATATTCGGGCTCCTGTGTGGTAGGTAGTAATGTGTTCATTATTGCAGGCAGTATTCGGAAGTTCGCCTGCGAGTTTGTGACGGTCGGATCGACCCCCTCTTCTTTTCTATTTGCGTGCGCACGGTTGCAAAGCCTCTCCTACAGCCTCACGACCCCCTTCCGTATTGGCTCCCTTGTGCCCTGGACAGCGGTTGGAAAAACTTGTGGGAACTAGAAAAGGGATCTCGCTGTAGCAGGCAGGACTTTCTGAGGGTGCGTTCGGCTCAATTGTGCAAAGCACAAACCGGTTCCCCCTTAGCACGTCTCATGTTTTCGAGACCAGCATCCTTCACCAAGATGGCGCCTGTCTCTCCTCAAACCCCCCCCCTTTCTGGGTAGTGTGAATGTGGTGCAACAAAATTTCTAAGTCCAAAGAAAAAAATTTTTTCTCGCGCAGGAAGCAAAAAACAGGGTGTCCGTCCTGTCCATGGTGTCCACCCCGCATTTTTCAGAGATGACTGATGTCCTCATCGCCTGGCCTCAATTTGGGCGAGCCTTCCTGTATTGTGCTTTGCACGTTCTTGATCTACGCTTGAGTATGCCCATTCTTTGCTAATCCAAACCCAATCACACTGTGCATGCATCACCATTGAAACCAAGCTTTGCTGTCACAGCGACATGGAATTGGACGTATGCATAAGCACAAAAAGCATCACCCCCATTCTTTCATGTCAACCACCAAAGAATTTGTTGGCTGTTTTTACGCTGTAAGCGGCAGCACTTTCCAGCTTGCCGGGGACTCCTTCGGAACAGCTAGGACTTTGTTACACACACACGCAAGAGTGCCGACTTTTTTTTTAGCGTCAGCTTGTTTGTTGTTGTTGAGTCTCCTCTTTGACGCAGCTAAAGTAAACACTGGGGCCCTTCCCCTTGTCCTTCACTATTTGATCTCTCCCTTCTCCCACAAGCTATCCTGTTTCTTCTTCATCCAAATGGGGCCCCGCATATCGCACTTGTTGCCTTCGTCAGGGGTCTTGCTGGGAGAGTCATCAACTTGCACAGCATCCATGGAGGAGCTCTTGGAAGGCGCAGGAGACTCGGAGGCTTGGATGATGGGTTGTTTCCTGAAGACCTTGCCCTTGGAAGACAGCACCAGTTTCGCCGGTACCTGGAAGGCTTGGATTTGTTGAGGCTCCTCGAGATCTTGCATGATATGAGCAGGATGCAATTTTGGCAAGAAAGGTTCCATTTCTAACATGCACCCAGGTTTATAAAGTGTTTGCAGGCAGGACTGAATTTTTTTTATTTTTCGAGCATCCCCTTTTTCGGTATCCTGCGATGCCCCTCCGAATGCAATTCTCGCCCACAGAACTTTTCCCCAGAGCAGTGAGAGTCGCCAAAAGAGTAATGCCCTATTTGAGCTCTTGTGTGGTTGGGCAGGAATTGCGTTTGTTCTACCTCCTGATATGGCCGGTCACTCACCAACTGCACGCTTCCTTGTCCTCTCCAATATATCGGCTTCCTCTGTTCAATTGTAAGTGTCAGAAAAAATTGTGGGGAACCAAAAGAGGGCTCCCTGTTGCAAACAGGACTGTTTGAGGGTGCATTTGGCTCAAATAGGCAAAGCATAAACCCGTTCTCCCTTAGCCCGTCTCATGTTTTCGGGACCGCCATCCTTTATCAAGATGGCGCCTGTCTCCTCACACACCCCCCCCCCTTTCTGGGTAATGAGTGGGTAGGAATTGCGTTTGTTCTACCTCCCGATATGGCCGGTCACCCACCAACTGCACGCTTCCTTGTCCTCTCAATATATCAGCTCCCACCTCCCCCCTCGCTGTTGCGGACAGGACTGTCTGAGGGTGAGTTCGGCTCAATTTTGCAAAGCACAAACCAGTTCTCCCTTAGCATGTCTCATGTTTCCAAGACCACTATCCTTCACCAAGATGGCGCCTGTCTCTCCTCAACACCTCCCCCTCTTTCTCTCAGTGGGGCAACAAAATCTCCAAGTCCAAAGGAAAAATTTTTTTCTCGCGCAGGAAGCGAAAACAGGGTGCCCGTCACCCTGTTTTCAGTGAAAATGGTTTTTTTTTTTTTGTGTAAAGGGAATGTAAAAGATGGTTGAGTTGATGATCATGGTGGCCACTCTTTTATGTCATGGCAACTCTGTCTACAATTTTAGAAACGAGTGCGCCCAAGAGAAATATTAGCTCTCACATGCGGAGTGGCTGTTGTTATATGTTCCAACATTATTGGAGAACTTGATGCCGTGAACACCTTTTCGACCAACCAATTTTAGACAAGTATAAAGTAAACTATATCGACGACTTTGTGTTCGTCTGTGGTAGTCAAGAATGAAGTTCTCACTTCTCACCCCCTTCCATTGTTATAGCTTGTAATTTACAGTCTTTTTTATGGAGGCAGAGACACTGCTATTGTGAATAACTGGAAAGCCACGCATCATCCGGTTCAGTTACTATTTTCTCATTTCGATCGCAATCTGACGGTAGCGTTCCAGAATACGCCTGGTCTTCACAATACTGCAACAAGGTATCTTGGGCCTGCCGTCAACCTGCTGTCCCTGTGACGACGTCATGCTGTAAAAACACTGCTCGAAGGCCTCATCCTCTTTCAAGCCTGGGTCAAATCAGGTACTTCGAACGAGGGTAACTCATCCTCAAACAAAGGCTCTGCTAATAGTGACACCATCATGGATTGCTTCTCTGTGAAGACGCCATTGTCGCCCGACGCCCTTATGATTGTTCAGTGCAAGAGCGTTGAGTTGTTTTTCCACATCCAGTACCTCTCGTGCCTGTCGTTTTGAGCGTGGACGCTTTCTACTGTTAGGGAAAGAGTCACGCCATTGCTCCCCGTTTTCAAAGCAGCCGTAGTCGACTTCGGTCACCGCTGGGTTGCGGAGTGATGCGTGATTCTGCTGTCGCTGGAGGCGAAGCTCGCCGCAATGTTGATGTCCACCTCTCAGAGAAACTTGGCGGTTATCGATCCAAGTCTGTGCAAAGCGGCGGGGAGGCAAGTGCCCACGGAAAGTACGTGGAACCGATGCTTCATGCCACTGAACACGCTGGCCGCTGCTACGTCTACAATAACCCTCAGGAGTGTGCCGGCGCCAAAGACGAGCTCAACAGTGTGGGACGAGGGTTGCACCAAATGGATAGGACATATCAGGACAAGCATAAGAACAGACAAGGTGACACCTACAAAAGCTGTTCAAAACGTCCATTTACCTTTGGGTGGTCGGTGTTTCTGACGGGAGGGTGGCAAAATGGAGATCACATTCTTGAGAAAGGCCATCGTGAAATGAATTGCATTGATTTGCCCGCTCCAAAACCAAGTTTCATGGCTGAACTACAATTTCACAGACCTGATCGAGGTTGTATTGAAGACCTCAAAATCATTGCACAGAAGATCGTAAGTCCTCCGGGGGGCTACAGTAAAGTTTAACAGGATCCTTACCCTTGCAGAAAAGCCCGCCGAAATTTGGATGGGCTACCGGAAAGAGCTCCTGTGATCACAAATTCCCATCATTCCATTGGTGCTTCCTGCCTGCGTGCAGAAGTAATCTTTACTTGGGGCAGAGCGAGATAACTCAACTGCACAGTGAACTTCCAACTTTTCCAAAAAGCAGAAACGCCAAGTTTAGGGTTTGTACTGACAGGAAGAGCGAGAGTGGAAATTTCCGTTCCCCGTGCCTATCTTTCGCCTCATTTTTTTTTTTTTTTTTTTTTTTTTTTTTTTTTTTATTGTTGGTAAAGATCAACGGACATCAACCAGCAGAACTACCATGGCAAGAGTCTCGGCTATAAAATTCCACTTCTACACCACCAACCAAGAACTCGATCATGATTCCGATGCGGTAGCAGAAGTTCTTAGAGGTGGCACTGTCATAGGTTCGGCATCGACCGGCCGAAACCACTGCAAATCGTGGCAAGATGGGACTCACAATGACCTGATAGTTCATCCTACCACAACCGTAACAACCAACCAATTGGCGGGACTCGAGTACCGCGTTCGTATGGGGGCAGAAGGCAACAACAAATGGCGTTTCAAATTGACTCTCAGTGCAATCGTTAACAGCCAGAACCCCATAAGCACCAGCGAAAAGGGCGAGACCGAATTGAACTCGCGTGGCAGCAAATGGGACCAGCAAAGCTACAGTTGGAACTGAGGCACCCTTTTATGCATGGGCTGAGTCAGCAAGCCTTCTGGTAGCACTATAAAGAACTCATGCGCTTCAAAAAAAAAAAAAAAAAAAAAAAAAAAAATGCAAGAGTCAAGCTTTAAAGTGTTTTCCGCTCCCATTCCAGAAAAGCAATACAATACTGTTTGGCAAAAGTTGCCAGATATAATTTTCTTACGGAAAGACTCCACCTGTGGGGGGGGGGGAACGGCACATCGGGCCCTTAAGAAGGACTCTCAAAGCGAAATTGATGTGTAAGACCTCAATCTTCTTTCTTGTTGCAGACAGTATGCCTACCACTCCTTCTTCATCAACAGTTGACGGTGATGGTATCACCAAACCTCACGCCATTGTTCCTATAGAAGCTGCTCAACTGGCCTCCCTGACTTCGCTGCTCGCTCAACGGGACGTTGACGGTACACGAGCCGGCTCCACCTTCCCGGGTGGAGGCGAACGGAAACTCGTCGCAGCTGGTGCACGTGGGACAATTGGAGGGCGTCTGGATCCTCGTCCTCGCCATCTTGCTGAGGCAGGCGGCGTACCGGTTCGCCTTGGCCTGCGGATTGTTGTTGCCGAGGTAGGTCAGCGTCCGGCTCCTCGGACCCCTGCCGGCAAAGGTCACGGGAGCGCAGAAGCCCTGCACCGGCGCAGCGCCCGCAACGCAGGGCTCGGTGTTGCAAGCACATATGTATGGCACGCTGCCGGGTGCATAGTGGAACTGGAAGTTGGCAGAAACATTCCTCCGATGATGGCTTTCTTCTCGGGGAAGCGCCACCAGCTCGGCCTCCACCAGCATCGGTATCCCTGCGATCAGCTGCCACACCTTATAGCCTCCGTTCTCAAAGTTATCGAGGACGAAAGAGAACAGGCCCGCCATATCGGGGTGGAGGGCTCTGACGCTCATCTCGGTGAGAGATGCTTCCCAAACCATCCCTCTGTCGTGAGGACGATGGCTGACCCCCAAAAAGCTTCCCGCCCCATCAGCGAACACCGGCAGCCAGCAAGGATCCCATGTGTGGCCGACCTCATCCTTCAGGATTGCGTGCACCCGGAGACTTTCCTCCAAAGAAAGAAAATGGTAGCCCGGAAACAGAACGAGATCCGCCATCCTGATGTCTTGTCTGCCTGTCATAAGAGTGACGTCCTCTCGAAACAAAAACATGCCATCGTGGTGTCGATATAATTCTTGAACCGAACGCTCGATACCGTTCTTTGCAATGCATTGTTCTTGTATTTTGGGAGAGGGGGAGGGGGGAAAGGGAGGATTACAGCACACGAGAAAGCAAAGGGAGGAGCGCGTGTGTACCATCCTTCAAGTATGTGCGCATGATTTGATCGACCTGATCATGCCCCAGGCCGGGCCTCAGAGAAGCTAGAGCAACCACTCTACCCAGTTCTTGAAGATGTGCTTTGATTTTCATGAGCAGGTCACCTGATTGATTATAAAGGTGTGAGAGGAAAGCGAGACCCATCACGAACCAAGCGGTTGGGCACCCTCCACCCGGCAGAGGAACATGAAGGCCAACCACATGACCAAACATGGACACATCTTTTGCAACCGTCGGCTTGCGTGTGGCAGCTGCATATTATTAAGTCTTTTTTTTTTTTCCCCAGTAATAAAAACACGCAGCGTTATGTGTGGCTCAAAGCAAGGGGGAGGAATGGGTTGCTTTATTGTGCATCCCGTGGCTATCAAACGACCGATCCTGTGCGCTAAGCATCTTTTGTTTGTTGTGTGAGACCTCTCCTCCCCCCTTTTTCTCGCTCGGGTCAGGTCACGGGAGGACACAGTGTCAAGAACTGTTGATGCTCGGCCACCATCAGATCCCAGAAAGATCGATAGCGGTGGGCACCCGGGAGCCAGGAGGCCCAGAACCACGCTTCCCACTCATGTCCCGAGGAGACCACCCTGGGGTTGAGCAGGTACATCGCGGTCCCACTTTCCTCCTTCTCGCTGACCAGGAGAGCGGTTTCAAGGTATTCCGACCTGATGGCGGTGCAGGCTTGCTCTTCCCCATAGACGAAATATTCCTCATCCGCGACGACGCTCGACTGGCCGTCATCCTGCGCCCTCTCCCCTTCCCGCCAAGCTCTCACCGCCTCCGCATCGATGTCAACAAGCCACCCCACCGTCTCCGTCGAGCGAAGGCCAGGGATGAAGGGACCCGTCATCCGCCAACCATCGGTGACCCGAAGGAAGCTGTGATACGATGGAGGCAAGCCATCGACCCCGAGCCTATCCTCGAGCGCCCTGATCCGTTCCTCCGAAGCCCCTTCGAAGCCCAACCAGTTTGTCTTTGTTGCTTCTTCTGGCAGCAGCATGGAAAATTGCCCACAGGAAACCAGTTCCCTGCTCCACGTTTCAAGAAGTTCCCGCCACAACGAACTCCACTCTTTTAGCTCTGTGTCCTCTGCGTGCTGCATCTGCGCTACTTTTTTTTTTTTTTCCCCCCTCTCTCTCTCTCTCTGGAAATTTCGTCCATATGCATGCACCGGGGCAAACGCGTAACCCGGGCTAACCTGCACTAACCCCAAGTGACAACGGGTTGCAATCGCCTTGCACGTGGCGGGTTGGCGAAAATGGTTGTTTCAACCCAGTTTCAACCCGCCCGAAGCAAGAAAAACACAGCGTTTCGACCCACAAGAAAATAGGCGCCAAATTCTGATTCGGCGATCTTGTTTGTGTTTGGCGAGAAGCCGCGGCGGTTCCTCCCATCCTGCCTTGGGCTGAGTTAAGGGCTTGCCTACAGGTATTTTCTTTCTTTTCCTTTCAACAATCTTACTCTTGGCACAAGGTGAGGTATGTTCATGGTTCCCATGCAGGACAAACAGTTGGTATTTCACTTTTTCTTCCATTTCTGATCAAAGATTCTAACTCTCTTATCCTCTAGGCATGGGATTAAGCACAGGAAGGAACCTGGGAAAGACAGCTGTATGGTTGTATGCAGCACAATAAAGACAGTTTATTGTATTATGTTGAAGTGTATGGGTGGGGGGGGAAGGGGAGGAGGGAGGTTTCCAGCAACACCTTTGGCGCGCGAATCAAATAATTGTATTTGCACGAGTTAGGTAGGGTTAAAGCGCGATTGGCACCAACACGGGTTATCGCATTCTGCGACTGCTCCGGTGTGGCCTTTTCGTGGCAGCCTCTTCCGGTAAAAAATTTCATGCTGACGGAAAGGTGGGGAAGGGATGCGAGTTGCGATACTTTGTCTTGTCTCTGTCGTTCTTCTTCTTCTTCTTCTTTGTGTTGATGCCGCAAACAGATATCTTGCTTGCACTGGTTCTGCTGCTGAATGTATATTTTGCATCCTCCCCCTCTTCTCTTTTCTTCGCTGACACACAAAACTATACGATCTTAGATGGACCCAATCCAAACATCACCTTCATTGAGCCTTTCACAGGCGAAGTGGCCACGGTGTGTCAGTTGGAGATGGGACAATGGTACTATGAAAATGGCTACCACTTTAACGGCAGCAGCACCATCATCTATGACATGGTGAACAACAGTTTCAAGTTTTACGAGCTCCCGGATTCGCTGTCATCGAAAGGATGCGACAATTTCTTGAGGAAGCAGGTCGGAGGCCCAACGGAGATCCAGAGCCGCCGTGGCGAACCGATGGCGGTGTTCTTCGGTGTCGGTGGCAGCGGTTACGGAACACTTTTGGCTGTCGACTATGCACTAACGAGTCCCATGTATCATCGGCTTCAGGTTTGTGTGTGAAATAGAATCTTTCTCGAAGGCCGTTTAGGCTCTCCTTCTTTGTGTTGGCTAATTGAGAGAAAAATACTAGATCTACTTCTTTGATATTCTATCGAACGCCACAACGGCTCTAAATAGCATCCCCACCAAAAGACCGAAAGAGAGGACGAGCCCTTTCGGCGGCTTTGCATATGATGAGCAAACACACACCCTCTACACAACACTCGCCGAGGAGGTCCCATCGTTGGGCTTCGAGACTTATACCCTGCTCTCCATCAACCTGGCAACGAACAAGACCAGCGGTTTTTTGCTTCCCTTCCAGACCAGCAAAGAGACACGGAACTCGCCCCTGGGCTCTCTGTTTTGGGACACCGCATCCAGATCTCTGCTTGGCGTGTGGAATCCGGCCACCGAACCACCTTTGTTGCTAAAGATCCTTCCGAGCACCGAGCGCGTGATAATAATCTCCAGTGAGCATTCCTTTCCCACTGACCGATGGAAGGACCTGCACTCAGCTTTTTCCCCCCCCCCCTCCCGATCCTCTTCAACATCATAGGAAAAGCAGATTATAGATTTTGTAACACGGTCGAGTCGAATGTGGTCACACCACGCGGCACCATCATGGCATTGTGCTTTGGTGCACAGGCTGGCAATTACTATGCACTGATCGACATTCAAACCGGGGCGCTGATGCCTTTTCATGCCTTTTATCTCGGCTTTCAGAGCTCTCCTGGTCCATTGTTTTCTTCGTAGATCATATGTGAAGAGAGTTCACAATTCAGAGGCTTGTTTTTTTTTTTTTTT
>ERZ778026.3063-NODE-3063-length-15633-cov-9.346258_pt1 | contig 15633 bp, 7 predicted proteins | sample MGYA00375756_ERZ778026 | MGnify/ENA primary metagenome ERZ778026 (study PRJEB29350, sample SAMN05389820) | bioreactor metagenome | isolation source: Ammonium sulfate bioreactor | place: South Africa: University of Cape Town | collected 2014-02-18 ... | reverse complement strand
GCCGGCCAGCGTCCGCACAGCCAGCTGCTGCAACAACAACGGCAGCACTGACTCGGGCGACTCGAGTGGGTGCAGCTCGCGAAGCAATCGTTCGTCGTGTGGGTCTTGACAGTACTGTTGCGTGGCATCGAGCGGTACGACTGCGGTCGGGTCGCGGAGCAGCACCAACAGATCTCGGTTGTTCCAAGCCATGAGCGTGGCGGCAATGACTCGCAGCGATGCGATCGGCATCTTGCACATGGTGATGGCGTCGAGCGAGTCGAACAACCACTGCGCCTTGTCTTCGTCGGTCATTTGGTAGGTGCCGAGTGGGAGCGTCATGGCCGAAAGCAATACCGACGAGACACCGAGATCCGAGTGCGAGAACAGCCATGTTCGACATCGCACCAAGGCCCGCAGGCTCAAGGTGCCACGGTATGCCAGCAGCGCCAGCACGAACACTGCCTTCTGCGGCGCCTCGGCTTCGGAGGCAGCATCGGCGGCCACCGAGATGTTGGCCGTGATGAGCTCGGTGGGCAGCAGCTCGAGACATTGCACGAGGTGCCACAGCAACAGGGCTCGCTCGTGGTGCAGAGCGTGGGTGCGCGAGGACGGGCCTGTAGTGTCGTTCGCGATCGCCAAGAGCGGCGACGGCAGTGCCGCGTACGCGAGCAGAATGCTCGTGTGGATCTCGCTCACAACCGACGCGTACAGTCCAGGCTCACCGAGCGCTGCACGGTATGCCTTCAAGAGCACCAGCTTGTGCCGCGTGTTGTTGGCACAGCCGTGCTCGAGCATCACCTCGTGAGTAAAGTCGATCACCAACTGTCGCGATCTCGCGGTTGCAAAGACGGTCACCAACTTGGGCAGCGCGGCGAGCAGTCGCTCTTGCACAGCCGCGGACTGCAGTACGAACTGCGAGCGGTCGGCGTTGGTGCTGAGCCATGAAGCAAGCGAGGCGTTCGTGATATGCGCAAGCGCGAATGCCAGCACTTGGCATTGGAGCTCGTTGCCGAGATCGGCGCGCATCAGTCGCTGCAACAATAGCGGCCAATTGAGATTGGGCAGATTGGCCGTCTTCACTTGGCCCAAGCAACTGAGACCGTTACCACCACGATCGTCATGGTGAGTACTCGTGCGCCACGACTCGAAGTGGGGGCAGCTGAAGATACGTACGCGAGAGCCGATGTGCAAGCCGCTGCCACGTCGACTTTGGCAGCGGCATCAGACTCCTCTGGTGCCGAGAGCGCTGACGAGCTGGCATTCTGCACGATGCTCAAGATCATTCGGAGCATGGAATCGGGCCGGAGATGGCTCAAATCCGCCGTGGTTCCGAGGCTGGCAGGCGGTAGCGGACGAGAGAGCGAGCCCAGCGCCCAGACCGAAGCAAGGGCAACCTTGCGATCGCCACTCGTTGGTCGCTGTAGTGCCTTGAGTGCCGCGAGCACCTGCGTCAACCATGCGAGAGCGTCGTCGGAGCTGTGCAGTGTCGTTGAAGCCGGCGCCGAGTTGAGCAGTGCCGGGGACAAGTGCTGCGCGGCCTGCAGCAGCAACGACGACGAGTCATGCGAGTCTTGGAACAGCACAGGGCACACCAGGTTGCCTCCACACAGATTGGCCAGCGCCAACACGGCTCCGATACGAATGTGTTGTTGGTCGTCGCCCTCGGTGTCGGCGGACGCCAGTGTGCAGAGCCAACTTGCGAGGTTCTCGGGTGACGAGAGGAGCTGCGAGTGTGTCGGCGGCATGGTGAAGCCAACGAGTGTCAGGCTCTGCACCAGTGCCGTGTAGCCAAGCATCGCTGCAGCTCGAACTTGAGCCGAGGCTTCGGCGTCGTTCACGAGCGTCCATACGGCTTGTAGCACTGCGATCACGGTGGCGTTGTCGACAAGGTTCAAGCGGAAGCACCGCACGGTGATGGCCGGCAGCGCCACGCACGCTCCTGCGACAGCGCACACGATTGTCGCGTGGTTGCCATGCATCTCGGTGGAGTCAAGCAAGCGACGCAGGAGCGCCAACAGCGGCAGCAACGAGTCCGTGGTACCGAGCGTATTTGCGGCAAAGCCGAGGGCGATGCAGGCGCCCGTGAGGCCCCACGGCATGTCGGTGTCGGCCGTAGGCGCGGCAGTGGTAGCAGTCGGAATGGCGGCAAGGTGTGCCTCAATGTAGCGCACCAAGGTGGCTAGCACCGACTCGAGCAGCTGACTCTCGGGGTCGAGGCTGTCGTGTGTCGCTTGCTGTCTCAGGGCGCTTGCCAGCAGGCCAAGTCCCATGGCGCTGCCGAACGCCACCCAGGGGGTATTCGAGGGGCCTGGCTGCAGGCGCGCTCGCAGCGTGTCGTGAATCGTCAGGAGGCGCGTGATGCCAGTGGAGTGAATGGCCTGACTCACGCAACCGAGGCCCACAGCGGCGGCGTACGAGGTCCACTCGTTCAGGTCCTCGCTGAGGATGCCGTCGAGATCGTCTGCTATTCGCTCGACGACGTGCGCAGCCGACGGCGGGAAGGCGAGGCTCGAGACTGCGTGAGCCAGGAGCGCGTTCTCAGCTACGGCAGGCGAGGCGTGCTTCTTGGCGAGGAACATCTCACGTGTGCGCTCGGCCACGGCACCAGCGATCGTGGCGGCGTTGGTATCGGCGGCTCCGGTGGCCTCGGCCTTGGCGGTTTCAGCGTCGAGCATGGCGGCCACGCACGAATGCATGAACTTGCTCCATCCCGAGATGGCGAGCGCCCGCTGCAGCCAGTCGGGAGTGCGCAGGTCGGTGAGGATGTCGGACAGGGCTTGGCGGTACGAGTGCGAGCGGGCCAGCTTCGTGCCGCGGTCAGTGCCTGCTTTGGTGCCGTCGTTCGGTTGGAAGCACCACAGAATCGCTCCGGCGAGTGCAGGCGTCTGGCGCAGATGTGACGTTTCAGCTACACTGAAACAGGCAGCACATGGCGCGCACAGTGCAACATACCAGCGATGGCTGCGAGGCTTCGTCGTAGGCCTCGCGCACATACTCGGACACTTGAGCAAGCGAGCGGAGAGCGGGAAACGGATGCGTGGCGTTGCTGCCGAGTCGATGCAGGAAGCGCAGCTCGTCTTGCAGCACCATGGTGACGATCGGGCGAGCGGCTGCTCGCACGCCATCAGCTCGGTCGTAGATGCAAGCGTTGTAGGCGCGATGTGTGTAGTCAGTGATCAGCGGCAAATGCGTCTTGCCGTATTGATGCAGTGCCTTGAACGCTGCCTCACGAACCGGCGCGTCGGCGTGGCCGCAGCACGCAATGATCCGCTGTAGCATGTCCTGCACGAAGTCAACCTCCTCCTCTTCTTCCTCCTCGTCTTCGCCATCCTCATCGTCGCCTTCGGCTTGATCCTCAGTTTCGTCGGCTTGGCCGTCGGTTGCCTTGCTAGCTTCAGGCTCCGCATCCCCGTCAGGCTCTTCTGCTTGGTCGTCTTGCTCGTCGTCGTCGTCGGGCGACTGTTCGGTGTTCGGCGGTGGTGGTTGTTCTCCTTCGACCTCGGTCGCGAGCTCCACCTCCGAGGTGCCCTGTTCGAGCAAGCGGCACAGCTGCTCGAGCACCATGGGGCGCGTGTCTTTGCCGAGCTTGGCGGAGATGACGTGCCATGCTGTGCGAAACTCGATCACGCCCTCGTCCTTGTCGGTTCCGGCGCACAGCGCATGAAGCGCCTGTATCGCAAAGCACACGACCGGAGCGCTGCCGTCCGAGCCGAGAATGGTCGAGAGCAACGAGATGAGGTCGAGGCCGCGAGACGGGTTGCGGGCACAAATGTCACGCAACGCCACAGCGACTGCAATCTGCAGCTGATCGCGAGTGTGCTCGTCCTTGGAGGTCGATTGCTCGTAGGTACGCTGCAGCACTGACGTGAGGCGTCCAAAGGCGCGGAACTGCACTTGCCACAAACGACACCACAGCTGTACAGCTGTCGGAGCCAGTACGGTGTGGTCGAGGAGTGGCATCAACGTGCGCGATACGGCTGGGTAGCACGACTCGTCGGCGCCCAGCGCCGGTAGCGCGTAGAGAACATCGAGCAGAACGGCAGCGTCGGTCTCGCGGCCCAAACGATACATGAGCAACGGCAAGAAGGCCATGCCACATTCGAGGGCGTTGAGCGGAACGGTGGCCTTGATGACCGCCATGGCTGCTGAGCGAACGCGAGGCGTCGAGTGGAACACGAACGGTGCCACACAAAAGTTCAGCATCGCCGAGTTGAGGCTCGATGCAGTGGACTCGCACGCGAGCGTCTCGGCAGCTTGGTGCAACCATGCCAGCAGCTGGCAGCATTCGCTATTGTTGGTGGTTGTCGTCGTGGTGGTGGTGCTCATAGTCTTGGCGAGCAAGAGCTGCACAGAGAATACTGCAGAGAGGTCGCTATCGATCGCGTCGGGATGCTCCTGCTCACACGCAGCAAGGGCCGCAGCGTCAAGTCGTGCTGCCGTGGCATCAGAGGCAGTCGCAGAGCTCTGTTTCGAGCTGGCTGTCGATGTAGCTTGATCGATGGCATGCAGGAGGCTCTCACACTGCTCGCGGATGCTGGTGATCGGGCACGAGACCAGCTGCAGCAATGGGAACACCAGGAACGGCAGCACCATGGCACGCCAGTGGAGTCCACCCGTTGTTCCACTCATGTGAGCATCGAGCAGATCGGCGAGCAGCTGCAGCACCGCGAGTTGTTCATCGCGAGTGCCGCCGAGCAGCAGATACGCCAGGCCGACAGGAACGAGTGGATCGTGTGCGAGGTCGGCCTGGAACTCGACACGCATACGACGCAGTACTGACAACATGGAAGCAATCTCGTCGCCGAGGGCTCGGCGCTCGCACATGGTCGATAGGAGTCGCCTGGCGAGAGTGAACTCGAGCACCAAGCGCTCGTGTGCGTGGCCGCCGTGTTGCAGTGCGTCGAGCAGATGGTTGTAGACTTGGATGACGTATGCGAGGTCGTTGGTCGAACGAACAGAGTAGTACGGCAGGAAGGCCGCGAGCATCGCTGCCACCTCCCAGCCGATCCAATGAACATTGTCGCTATCGCGATCGTTGTCATCGCTGCTTGCGGCCAGCATACGAACGAGGTTCGAGTGCAATGCCACTCGGAAGCCCGAGAGCTCGACGCTCGAACGCATCAACAGCCATCGAATCGCTGCTCCGAATACACCCAAGAACTCGGACCATGTGATGATAGTATCCTCGCGGTCTTCGTCGTCGTCGTCGTGGTGTTGACGGTGATCATGCTGGTGTTGTTGTTGGTGTTGCGTGGAGTCGTGTGAGAGACGCTCGAGTGCTCGCGACATGATCGTCAGCAACGTGATCGAGGTCGAGGCGCGAGAGCTCAACGCTTGAACCAATGCATTGGATCGAGCTCCAACGTTCGACATGATCGCCATCGATCGGTGCTGCTGCTTCAGGTCTTCGGAAGCATTGGCTCGTTGCTGCTGTCGATAGATCTCACGCTCGAGCTGCACCAAGACCGAGGTCGCGAGCGGCACCACGGTCGCAGGCATGGTGGACCACACACCGAGCAGCTCCTGCACCAAGAGCGCTCGAGGAAGCAACGCTTGCTCATGACGAACCAACGATTGTAGGGCCTCGATCGCGGCCTCGACGACACTGGCACTTCGATGTGAGAGACACACGTTGACCAACGACTGCAGGAACTCGTTGCTGCTCTTGGTGATGCTCGTGATGCTGGCGACGTGTTGGTGTTGGTGCTGCTGCGTTCGCGACTTGCTGGCGAGGAGCGCCTCGGAAGCGAGTTGAGCGATCGAGAACACGGCCTGTTGTTGTATCGCAGCGTGAGGTATCTCGAGTTTGTTCTCGAGAGCCTGTCGACGTTTCTCGATGGTCGACATGGCTGATATTATCTCGCGCGCGCCACACGCGCACACACACGCGAATATCTACGCGAGAGAAGGAGCAAAAAGACACGAACAGAAATCGAAAAATCGAAAGCAACAAGTTGCTCGAGTAGAGCCGATGCTCCGTGACGAGCAGATTTCTCCAACCTCATCGAGTACACGAGAATTCTCTGAGCGCTTTCTCGTTCATTTGTTTCGCTGCCCTCTCTCGCTCACACACACACAACGATATCAATCAATCTTCTTCGCCGCATCATTGGTATCAGAGTCCCTCACGCATACCGTGGATGGTGACGAGAGCGTGCTCTCGAGTGCCACCATGCACGTTGACGGCATTGATCGTTGTCACGGTCGTGGCGTCGATCGTTTGTATGAGCCATTCGGTGCTTGGTGCGCGTGAGGTCAGCTTCGACTCGCTCCTGGTCGCTGGCGTGTCGTTCTCGCCACACGTCGACGACGCTGCCAACGTGCATAATCGAGTGCGCATCACATCGAGCAAGTCGTGGAAGGTCGATGGTGAGCAGTTCGTTGCCGTGTCGGTCGTCTTCACCGGCTCGCAGCTCACGATCGACACGACGACGATCGCGTGTCGTTCGTCGCAACTCTCGAGCGCGAGCAGCTCGCTCGTGGCACTCTTTCGACAATCGAACCGCGCCTTGGATGGTGGCGTCGACCTGCAGCGTGTGTGGCACACGTGTTTGAGGGGCCAGCGCAACTTTGGCCATGCTCTGGTGACCGATCTCGAGTTCATTCCGATGCGCGAATCGAGCGCCTCGGTCGGTGCCTCGGCCGCCTACGTGATGCTCAAGCTCTTTGCCACGGACGCCGCCATCTACGTACGCGAGAACGCCGACCCGAACGAGCGGCTGCTTCTCTCGGGCCAGCAACAACTCGGCCATGCACTCGTGGCGTTGACGCTCGTCGGTGACGAGGCGGCACACACGAGCGGCGGCTACGTCGTGTGGATCAAGAGCCTCGCGAGCGACCTCGAGTGCATCGGGTCGGTCGACGGTCTGCCGGCCGTCATACACACCGAGTCTCCGTGGGCCACGTGCTCCGCACAAGTGAGCAGCGTCATTTCCATGGCTGGCAGCGTGAGCGGCAGCGAACAGACCACGACCGCCTCGGTGGCGCACGTGCTGGCAGCGCGCTTGACGCCGTCGCTCGCGTTCGCCAATGATCTGCTGCTCGTCGTGCTGCCGTACTACTACGGGCCCGAGATCTCGTGGCACCTCGAGGTCGTCGTGTATCGCTTGTCGCGCTTCGTCGATTCGCCGAACGACATGCTGCACGAGCCACAGCAGCGACAACTCGTGACGTTGCTGCACTCGTGGCACGTGACGGCCACCAACCTCAACATCGACGTTCGCGCCATCAAGCTCGACCTCGAGCTCGATCGATTGGTGCTCGCGGGCAGCGTGGGTCCCGCGCTCTCGACCGACTCGGAGGCGCCGACCAGTGAGCTCACCGTCTCGCGCCTGCAGCGAACCAAGCCGCCATCGAGCGCGAACCTCAATCTCGCTCTGCCGTCGATGAAGATTGACTACACGATCGCCGAGCCACGCCTGGCACACGACAAACTCGCACTGCTACTGAACTGGCGCCCGAGCGACGGTGCCTTCGTATCACGTGGATTGCTGACCGACACGCTGCCGTTCGCTACCGACCCGACTGCCAAGCTGTCGTCGATCTATGCCGGCGCATCCGCGCAGGCAACGCCCGCCATGCCGCCGGTCTTCATCGAGGACCAGCAGCTCCATTGGTATACGGCGTACGCCAACACGCAAGTGTCGGAGCTCGCCAACGAGGTGCATCACACGACCGGCATCAACGCCGTCCAACGCCTCTCGCACGCCAATCCCATGAGCATGTCGCCGCAACCCACAAGCGTCGTGCGCTACTCGTTCGCCAAGCAAGCAAACGACACGTGGCAGATGCCACGAAACGCGGCGCAAATGTTCTCCAATGCTGCAACCATCACGTCGGTCGTTGCCTTCCCGTTCCAAGGCCCGATCGTCGTCGCTGGTGAGCTCGGTGCTGCGACCGACAAGCTGCAAGGAGCCGTACAGTTCCTCGATACGCCCGACGGCGATAGCTCGCTCGACGTGCAGCTGAGCAGCCAGCGCCAGCTCTTTCTGGCACTCTACGGCCACACGGGCCAACTTCGCTCGGTGGCCACCGTACTGCAATCCGTCCAATCGGGTGACGCGAGCATCAGCGACCTGGAACTCACGGAAGCAGGCGACGTGCTGGCGACTCTCAACCTGCAAGGCTCGATGTTTTTGGGCGGCTTGCCATACCTGACCGGCTCGCATTTGCTACTGTTATCACGTACGTACCGCACTGATGCGGTGATGCAAGCAGTGGCGTGAGCTTACTCGAGTGCCACCACAGCCTGCCAGCGAGCGCTCAGGTGTGCCAGCGACATGATATGCTCGTGGGACACTGCCACCTGCTCGTGCCCGTTCACCTATCAGCCGCGATCGTGCACTCCTGTGAGCCAAGTCACCGGACGTGAACAGTGCCCTTTTTCGTGCAACCACGGCTCGTGCACTATGTCGGGTTGTGTGTGCAATCCTGGCTACCTATCACCCAACTGCAAGCAACGTATGTAACTCACCACACGCAACGGCTCGCCATCTCTCGCGCCTAACCCAGCTCGCATCGTGTGCCACAGCGATTTTGGTGCCGCCTTCGCGGCAGATGTTGAGCCTTGCAGCCGTCACTGCCGTTGCAGTTCCCGATTCTCAATCTCGCTCAAGTGTAGAAACGAACGATATTTATTATACGCCCCAAGGTCTTGTTTCTGTCGGAATGGTACGAGAGCACCAACCAACCAACCACCCATCCAACCTGCCAACCGCTGCCGCCACTGCCATCTCACTCGTCGCGATGCACCTCATGACAGGTCCAGGGCTACGCGAGATTCGGATCCGGAGAACGAGCAATGTATGTGACGACCGCCACGACGACGGAGCGCATTGGATTCGTTTCGTTGGCAGACGCCAGCGGGCAGCCGTTATGGGTTGCCACTATTCGTGGTGGTCGTTCATTTGATGACATTCGTGTGCACGAATGCATTGTTGAGCAATCCTCGGGCATGATCTATATCATGGGAGTACGCCATCTCTCTCTCTCTCTCTCTCAAGTCTAGTCGTTTTACTTACGAACGAGGCATACCGGTCTTGATCACACAGATGTTCCGTACCGACCATGTTTCGTATTCGATTCAATTCGAGCATGGTACTGTGTGGCGCGGTGCTTCGTCTGCGTTTGCGTCAGCTCGCCCGCCGCTCGTACTCGAGGGTCAGCTTCCGAGCGAGGCACACGAGCCACAACTCCTCGCTCGAATCAGCTTCGCCGGTGTCTTCGATTGGGTCAACAAGTTTTCATTCTTGCCGAGCTATACGTGGTTCAACTCACAGCGGCAGTCGTTTGCTCTGGCCGACCGAATGCTCGTGTCTACGCAATTCATGATCCGCAAAGGATCCGGAGGTGCTGCCGACCGCCAGACCGTGTGTCTGAGCATCTTGCACATTCCTCCTGGTGGTCCGGTCGATGGACAATGGCCGACACCCTACAACCAAACCAACACCATCGTGGCTGACTCCTCGACTACAAGGCCTCCGATCGCCACCGACATTGAGATTGATGCTGAGAATCAGCTGTACGCATTCGACTCTCTGTGCAACTGCAGTTGTTGCAAGTATTAATGTGCGTGTGTGGTGCAATAGTATCTTGATCACTGGCGCGTGGATCTCGCCAAGCTTTGCTCTCTTCAACGGCACGCAACGCGTCTCGGTGACCACGATGGGCAGTGGAACGTTCTACTACTTTTTGGTGCAGTTCTCGTACGCGCCCAAGCTCGTGAGCTACATTGCCGACGCACGTCAGAGCCGCTATGCTGCGAGCGAGTTCCTGGCCATGAGCTTCACGCCACTTCGGCAGCACTTTTGGACGGCGTACGCTCGCAGTCGCGTGATCGACGGCACGTCGAATGCGCGCCAGGAGGTCGGTGTCGTGATGCTCGACCGCAAGACGCTGCAGCCGATTGCATTGGCTGCCGTGCAGTTTAGCTTCGCGCGCCAATCGGGCGATTACGCCGTGCAGTACGACCCGCTCAGCAACCAGCTCGGCACAGTGCATGGCATCACGACGGACGCGATCGGCGACATTCTGCTGCTCGGTAGCGTGCCGGGTCGCGTGTTGGGCGACACGCTCACCGTGTGCCAAGCGCTCCCGAGCAACTTTACTGCCACGCCGCCGCAAGTGCCTTCGCTCTGCACCGGGCCACGAGCCTCGATACCGGTCAACGATTCGACGCCGTACTACCTCGCCAAGTTCTCGCCCGATGGTACTCCGCTGTTTTTCAAGTGGCTCGAGCTTGGCGAGTACGATCTGCAGCTCTCGAGTCTGCACTACGACGACCGCACGGGCGATGCGTACATGGTATCTCGGCTGCACGAGGAGAGCGGCGACGGCTTCCGTGGCACGGGCGTGCTCCGCGTTCGGGCACCCGAGTGTGGTGACAGCTCCTGCAGTGGCAACGGCTGGTGCTTGATCGAGCAGCAGGGCGTCGGAGCGTGTCAGTGCTCGGGCGGCACGTTTGGCTCGCGTTGCGAGATTTCTCTTCGTCGCTCGTTCGAGAGTAACCTCGTGTGGCACAAGGAGGTCGCCATCAGTCGGCTCGAGCCGTCACTCACGGTGCCCGACGAGGTGTTCGTGCAGCTTGGCATTGCCTCGCACCTCGAGCACAACGCAGTGTATGCGTGTGGCTACATTAGTGGCACTCCTCACGGCTTGCACTCTGGCGCGGTGCAACAATGGGACCGCACGGCATGGATCTCGCGGCGAAGCGACGCCACCGGAGCTCTCGTGTGGTTGGCGAGCGTGCAGGTGCTGCCACTGAACGACACTGGCTCCGAGCCGCTACCGGTGGCGATCGCGTACTCGCTGCAGGTCGATCCGTTCTCGGGCGAGGTGTACGTCTCTGGCTGGGCCGATGCGGGTTCGCTCGAAGCGCGCTCGACCGCAACCAACGACGAGGCCGCCACCACGGTGCCATGGAACCGTAACCTCGGCGTTGGACCGTGGGCCGGCAAGCTGAGCAGCGATGGTCGTTGGGAGTGGATCCAGCGCATCTCGATGATCGATTCGTGTGGCGCCTTCTCGAGTCAGCTACTGCCCGAGTGCGCGGCGCCGACCAAGACCGTCGACTGGGAGGCAGTCATGACGCGCTGGTGCGACATTGCGCTGTTGGCCAAGACGCCTGAGGGCGGGCGCGATCTCTTTGCCACAGGCTCGTTCTTCTCGAAACGTGGCGTGCTGGATGCCTTTGTGGTGCGCCTCAACTTCCACAACGCACGCCCGGCGACGGCGCCCGTGCAAGCGTGGACCAAGGTCATCAGCGGCACTCCTGGCGCTCCCGGCCGTCGCGGCGGTCGGTCGATCACGGTCTCGAAGCACGGCGACGCCATCTTCGCAATGGGCTATTGGACGTCCGGCACGCTCGAGACCTTGCAACCGACACGCGTCGTGATTGCCAGTACCACGGTCAGCGAGTGGGTCGTGCTGTCGTTCCGCCTGGGCTTCGAGTTCACCAACGGTGCGCTCAGCTTCATCAAGACCAACGCACCGAGCAGCTCGGGCGTGTCGGTCGTCACGGCGCAGCAGGTGTTTGGCGCTTCGATCGACACCTCCGATGCCTCGTGGTCGATGCTCAACACTCGCGAGTTCTCGCGCTCACCCTCGGGCGCCTACGACCGACTGCGCTCTTCGAGTGCCACTGCCATGAGCTTCCAGATCGGCAACGGACTCGAGTCGTATCGGGAGGCCAGCTTGCGTTCGCTCTCGACTCCCGAAGTGGCATTCGACACCACGGACGCCGTCGAGCAGTGGCAGAACCAGTTGCGCGACGCTGCGTGGAACCCTCTCGCCTGGGATTCGTGGTTCATCGAGGTCGAGGTCGCCAGCAGCGCGAGCGTCTTGACGGCGGCCGGCTTTGTGCGCGAGGCTTCGAGCGTCAGCCACTCGCTCAAGGAGCTGGTGGTGGTTCCCAAGCACGCACAGATGCGCGACCTGTATGGCCAGCAGCGCCGCACGCCGGTTGTCGTGCGCTGGAGCCGCACCGGCGAGATTCTCTCGGTGATCGAAGACTGGCAACGTGGCGATGGCTTCATCACGGCGATGCACGAGGACTCGCTTGGCAACCTGTACATTGCGGTGTATCTCGCACCCGGTGCCTCGTTCGGCAACTTGACCGCCTCATCGCAGACGTCGGTGATGTTGAAGCTCACCGAGTGCGAGGCCGAGTGCAACCGTAACGGCTACTGCGTGCCCAGCACGCACGGCTTCGTCGGCTCGTGCTCGTGCTTTGACGGCTGGAGTGGCCCGACGTGCGCCACGCCGCATTGTGCCGAGGACTGCTACGGTCGCGGCGAGTGCGTGGCGCCCAACACGTGCGTGTGTCAACGTGGCTGGGCGGCGCCGTTGTGCCGCCAGTGCGATACCGGGTTCGCTCCGCCGTATTGTACCTCGTGCCAACGCGGCTTCATTGCTCCCGACTGCCAGAACTGCTCGGCACGCTTCCTGCCACCAACGTGCTCCACGTGTCGAGACGGCTGGCAGCCGCCCGACTGTGAGGAGTGCAATCCGGGCTTCAAGATGCCTGGCTGTCGTGAGTGTCGCGATGGCTTCGAGCCGCCGCACTGCCAGTTCTGCAAACAGGGCTTCCGCCCGCCACTGTGCACCATTTGCCGCGAGCACTTTGGACCACCGGGCGTTTGCGACCGTTGCGATCCGCCAGGTCTTCAATGGCCCGATTGCGAGCGCTGCCGTCCTGGCTTCGCGGCACCGGCGTGTGCAAGGTGTCTCCCGCACTTTGCTGAGCCCGATTGCGATCGTTGTGAATATGGCCGCGCAGGCGCCAATTGCACAGATTGCGCTGAGGGCTTTGCTCCACCGGCATGTACCTCGTGCCTACCAGGCCGTATGCTCCCTGATTGCAAGCAATGCCACCGTGGCTTCCTGCCTCCCGATTGCACGCAATGCCGAGTTGGTATGTAACTCGTCTCGTCATCTTCAACGAGCAACACGCTAACGTGCTCGAGTCGAATGGCAAATGTGACAGGCTTCCAACTGCCGGAATGCCAAGTGTGCGAACGAGGTCGACAGGGCGATGATTGTTCCGAGTGCAAGCCGGGCTTCGAGCCACCGTCGTGTGCTCGATGTCTTCCAGGTTTCGAGGGCGAAATGTGCGACCGCTGCAAACCTGGCTGGCAGCAACCCGAGTGTCGCGAGTGCCGCGTGGGCTTTGCACTGCCCGATTGCGTCGTGTGCCTACCGGGCTTCCTACCACCCGACTGCACCTCGACGTGTAGCGACAAGAACTTTCTGCCTCCCGAGTGCACGAGTTGCCTGCCGAATCGACAGCCGCCGTCGTGCAGGTGCCCGCTTGGATTTGGCGGCGCCGACTGCAACGAGATCTCGTGCAGCAAGGTGCACGATTGCAATGCTGCGGCGCAGAATGCAGGTCTTTGTATCGGACCCAACGTGTGCCACTGCCTCGCCGGCTTCTCGGGCGATGGCTGCCAGACGCCGCCGACGTTGCCGAACGGCTGGCACGTGTTGGTGACGCCAGCGATTCGCGTCGCGGTTCCCATTGGCCAGTCAGTGCAGCTGGTTGCCGACCTGCTCGATGCACACGGCATGTCGGTATTGCGCCAGGCGCGTCCCGTCATTCGATGGAGCTGCATGCGCATCGTTCCGAACCAGAACGATCCCAAGCAGACGGCAGCCGTATTGCCGTGCTACGACGATGCCGAGTACTCGAGCGACACGACACAATCGGTCACCATCTCGAGTCTGGGCCTCCAAGTGTGGCAGGTATCGATGGAGCTCTCGCTGGAGCAACACGACCGTGCTGCCATCGTGATCTCCAACACGACCGTCGTCGAAGGCATGGCTGCGCCACCGCCCGAGCTGCAGCTCTCGGCCTATCCGTCGCGCGTCGTCTCGAGCTCGACGCAACTGGTGCTCACCGGCACGATCGAGCAACAGACGGTGCGCCTGTGGCAGTGGAGCATCCTGCGCGGCCAAGTCGACGAGGGCAAGGTGCACAAGTACGACGGTGCCTTCCAATCGGCGATCACGCTCGATCCGGGAGCCATCTCGTCGCTCAACACCACGTTCCTGCTGACGGCCACACTCGAGGACGGCACCACGTTGCGCGCCCAGATCGACATTCACCGCTTCCTGCCGCCGTACGGCGGCTCGTGCGAGGTCATTCCCAACGTTGGCATGGAGCTTGCCACACGCTATCGCTTCACGTGCAGCGGCTGGCGCTCGCCGTACGACCACCTCGTCAACAGCTCGTTTGTGTACGCGGTCTTGTACCAGCTTCCGACCGTCTCGGGTCCGTTGCAGGCCTTTGCGTGCTTCGGCGCCACTGATGTCTCGACGCTCGACGCCTACCTGCCTGCTGGCGCAGAGAGCGTCATTGTCCGCGTGGCGGCCAACGGCGAGTCGACCGACTATGCAGTCGAGCTGACGGTGATGCCGTATCTGGCGCACGCCATCTCGCACGATGTCTTGCGTCGCATGATCTCCGATGCACCGAGCTACTACGATCTGCTCGAGCTGTACCAGATCCAAGCGGCTCTCGCTGGCCAGTTCGAGGAGCTGCTGCCAATCTCCGAGGTCGTGGTTGCCGTCGAGCGGCTGCTGTGGGACTTTCCACCGACGGTCGGCACGCTGGCACAATACATTCTGACGCTCGACAAGCTGGCGTCGAATCCCACCCTGCCATCGAGCTCGATCTCGAACGTCGTGCCCATCGTCATGTCGGCAAGCAAGTCGCTCGCCGATCCCGAGTACCAACACATTCCAGCGCAGCTGGCGCTGTTGCAAGCCATCTCGTCGCTCGGCTCACGAATGCACGACCAGCCACCGTCGACAAGCGAGCACACGGAGCTGCTGTCCGAGCTCTGGAAGGCTGTGCACTACTTGCAGTGGTCGATGGTTCGCTTCGTGCCGACGTGCTCGTTCCGCAGTGCGCTGCTCGTCGATTCGAACTCGCGCATCTCGATCCGCTCGGGCGTAGACACCTCGTCCGTGTTGCAGGAGGCCAACATGGCCATCACCGACGAGTTCCCGGCGTCGTTCGCGCTCACGCAGCACACGGCCATGCTGTTGGGTGTGCCCGAACCCACTGATTGCGCCATGTGGTACATGGCTCATGTTGATCCACTCTTCTTCCCGCAGCCAGTTCCTGGTTCGGTATGGCATTGCGGCCAGCTGTCGAGAGAGAGAGAGAGAGAGAGAGAGAGAGAGAGAGGAGAGTTGCATTCCTCACTAACGAACACGTGAATGTGAATGTCCATGTGAATGTCGGTCCACAGTGCCATGGACCCATTGTTGAGTACGCGATCGCCAACAGGGTCACGGGTATGCCACGCGAAATGTACACTGAGCCCGAGAGCGGCATCATCTACCGCTTCAACCTGCGCTCGTTCTGCAGCACCGGCTCGCATTCGCAAGCTGTTTGCTATCGATACGACGATGCTGCTCGTCGCTGGAACTCGGACGGTTGTAGGAAGACGCTGCAAAATGCCAAGGGCCAAATCACATGCATGTGCAGCCAACTGGGCGCCATCGTCGTGGCCATTGCCGCCGAACCCGGCGAGGACTCTCTCTACATGCCCTCTGACCCACACCCGCCACCGCCACCGCCGCCGCCGCCTCCTCCTCCGATTGATGAGACGTACTACGCGCCACCACCGCCACCAAGGCCGCCTCGTC
>ERZ778026.3058-NODE-3058-length-15662-cov-73.938425_pt1 | contig 15662 bp, 20 predicted proteins | sample MGYA00375756_ERZ778026 | MGnify/ENA primary metagenome ERZ778026 (study PRJEB29350, sample SAMN05389820) | bioreactor metagenome | isolation source: Ammonium sulfate bioreactor | place: South Africa: University of Cape Town | collected 2014-02-18 ... | reverse complement strand
TTAGTCGTTGCACTAGGAGATCCAGATTATGAAGTCAGAAGGAATGCATCTTGGGCTCTCAGAAACATGGGTGAGAAAGCAGCGACCAGTGAAGTGATTGAGAAGTTAGTCGTTGCACTAGGAGATCAAGATTCTCAGGTCAGACAGAATGCATGTTGGGCTCTCAGGAAGATGGGTGAGAAAGCAGCGACCAGTGAAGTGATCGACAAGTTAGTCGTTGCACTAGGAGATCCAGATTATGAAGTCAGATCTAAGGCGCGTCAGGCTCTTGAAAACATGGGCGAGAAAGCAACGGCCAGTGAAGTGATCAACAAGTTAGTCGTTGCACTAGGAGATGAAGATTTTGAGATTAGACGGAATGCATGTAAAGCCCTTGGACAGATGCGGGAAAATGCAGTAACAAAGTTTGTAATTAATGAGGTACTAACCGTAATGAAAGATGAATGCTCGGGGTTATTTGAATGTGCGAGAAGTACTTTTGATGTATTAGTGAAATCACCATTGATTTTAGCAGAATTAGATCCAAACCTTATCTTACTTGTGTACCAAGCGAAGAAAAACGATAACATTTTGGGTAGGTTTTGTTTGCATGAATTAATAGATATAGTGTGCCAGACTGTGGAAAAGAAAGATGAATGGATTAGCGTGTTGGTGGAATGTGCGTTGCGTCGGGAAGCTGCGATAGTTCTGAAAGGTAATAAATGTATTGTGTTTGATAAAGAGGAACCAGTTGAGATTGAAATATTTGAATCAGGGTTACTGGAAAAACTACAGAAAACGTTTAACAAGCGAAGCAGTGAGCTGTGTTTATCTTTTAAAATTCCCTCGAACACATGATGGAAATTCAATTGTTTTCGAATTTTGATTGTATTGCATTATTTTATTGTGTTGAGATTGTTGAATACGTACGTAGTTTTTATCGTTTCGTTTGTTTATTGAATCTATGTAGTTGAATTTTGCATGTTTCTTTTTGTGTAAATAAATAAATACGTTTTCATAAGCTCTTATACATTTATGGAGAAATGTCCATTATATTGTGTAGAATTAGTGATCGCTTTTATTAATACGTATTGTGCCTTGAGGAAACTTTGACAAAGTTCGATTTCTCTCGACGAGCTCGATTATTCGAATGGATGGTCGATTGTGTTAAGCATAATATATTAATGAAAAATAAGATTATTCTCAAACTTTTGATACAATCCGTTATTGGTGAAGAAACAACAATCGATATGTTTATCGATCTTATGTTAGAAAACAATGGAACAGATATTAAACTTGAGATTTTATTTTTTATTTATTGTTTAAATATTCCGAATGCACCAGTTCATCTCATCAATTTCATAAACAGTTTACTGACTGACATGCCGAACAATCTGAATAATATCTTATTTGAAAACACTGGAAATCTAAACGAAACATCAAGTAAAAATATAACTGAAATTGAACAAAAGGAAAACATCTTAACTCAATCTATCTTAGTCTTGTAAGATATATACAAGTTTAACTTTACAATTGAAAAAACCAATGTATATTCAATCACAATTCGAATATCTTCAATCGATATATTCCGAATTATTTGATTAGATAATAATTGACTGAAATAGAAGAATTTCTTTATTTTTATAACATCGTTGAAACAGGATGACTGATCATCAAATGTAATATTTAATAATAAACAATTCAACATCGACACATTTTTAAATGTTGAATCGCGATAAATGATAAATTAAATAGATTTGTATTGAATATTGATATTTCATTGAATGAATATACTATAATTTTAAGATTTTACTTGAATCATTTTCTTTCATATCAGAAAAATATTCAGCGAAATTCAATAAAAAAAATGACATGTAACACTGACTAAAGCTTTGTCGGTCGAAGACTGTATGTAAATGTCAACTGCTTCTTTCGAAATATTATAAAAAAAATAGATTTCCTTTGAGCGAAAAATATAAATCAATGTTGATTTTGACTTTTTTCCAAAATACATAAAAATCATTTGTTTATTTCTATTCGTTGAAAATGAATGCAAGTAAATATGAATTCAAGGACGATTCTCTTTTCAATCTCGTTTATCATTAGTTCCAATGACACAATGTGCACAAGGTCCACTGTGTGTTCAGTATATACCGATAGCAGATAATATCTTCACTCCATCAAATGAAGTTCCAACTGTTAGTCAACGAGTAGTCAAACCAACATTAATTCTTGGCGTTATACAATTGATTTTGATTGTTTTAATCATTATTCTCGTAATTGCTGCATTGGATTTATCAGCATATAGATGTATACTGCTGCAAAACACACGACAAAATATCAAATTATGCAAGCTCAATTAGCTTTTGCAATTCTTTTATTATTTTCCGGATTTGCTTATGTGATTTTCTATGTTGTTGTCACTTATTTAGCTCTATGGAGACTATTTCATATCATTGATAAAGGTCATCTGTTTCGTGAATAATGAAGTTTTCTCTTTTTTCTTGATTCTAAATAAAAGGAGTCTCTTTTCTTACGAATTTTGAGTAAAAGAAAAACATTTCACTCTTGAAATACTATTTATTTTTTAATCACACAACTCATTTGAATTGCTGTCAGTTACTTATGAGATAAAATAGGTTTGGCCATCCTGATTTGTTCTCTAAACGTTAAAAGTATATTTTCAGTATATCGTCACAAATAGAGATAAAACATGCTTTCATTTTAAAATGAAATAACCAACAAAATATAAAGTAAAACAAATATTCTTCATCTCTACATACTTTTATCTCTCTTCACTTTATTTTAGATTTTGAATAAAGAATGAATGAAAATATTTCAATGAGAGTAGAATTGCAGCCATTTAAAGATCTTTTCAGTTTTCTAATTAATCAAAATTTACAACTGACTGAAGATGTTAAACAAATTAAAATACAAATGAATAAGCAATACGAACATCTCACTCAACAAACTAAAGATTATCAATTGAAAATTGATCGACTTGAACAAAGTTTAAATGAGCAAATTGAATATAATCAAAATTTAAATAATGAATTTAATTTATTCAAACTAAATTTAAATCAACACAACAATCCTCTCACTAAGTTAGATAATGATCAACAAGAATCTTCTATTCAATCAAAACAACATTTACAATTTGTTCAACATCGTTTGAACTATCTCAGTGAGTTTTAGAGAAAAACGAACCGAATATCCCATTCGAATTTAACTTTTTTGTTTTCTTTTTTATTCAAGTTCGAACGAGATCACATCTCAAATGGAAACCAAATGCACAAACTATTGCTGGAGGAAATAGAGAAGGAGACAAATTAAACCAACTCAACTATCCTTATGGGATCTATGTCGATCATCAACAACAAAATATTTATATTGCTGATTATGGAAATCATCGTGTTGTTAAATGGAAATTAGGCGAAAATGAGGGACAAATTATTGCTGGAAGAAATGGTAAAGGAAACAGAATTGATCAATTAAATAAACCAACTGATGTGATTTTGGATGAAAAGAACAAATCTTTGATTATTTCTGATTGGGAAAACTCGAGAGTTGTCCGATGGTCATTAGAAAATCCAGATGATGACAAAGAAATTCTCATTGAAAATATTGAATGCTATGGATTAATGATGAATGAAAATGGAGATTTGTTTGTTTCTGATTATGAGAATCATGCAGTTAAAAGATGGAGCAAAGGTGAAAAAGAAGGAAGAGTTGTTGCAGGTGGAAATGGTCGAGGAAATCAACTCAATCAATTGAACTGTCCGACATATATGTTTATTGATGAAGAAGAGACAGTTTATGTTTCAGATAAAGAGAATCATCGTGTAATAAAATGGTTGAAAGGTGCACTCGAAGGTATTGTTGTTGCTGGTGGACAAGGTCAAGGAAATAGTTTAAATCAATTAAATTATCCAACGGGATTAGTTGTGAATGAAGTTGGTGATGTGTATGTGGCTGATTATTGGAATAATCGAATAATGTGTTGGCCATTGGGATCAAAAGAGGGTCGAGTTGTTGTTGGTGGAAATGGTCGAGGGGATGGATCAAATCAGTTCTTTTATCCAAGCGGTTTATCATTTGATGTTGAAAATAATCTTTATGTTGCTGATTCGTGGAATCATCGAATTCAACGTTTTCGTGTCGATTGACAAAAATTAAAATAAAACTTTCTTTTTCTTTAAAAAAATGTATAACCATATGTCGATAAGCGAGAATCACTACAAACTGCTATTCAATTATTTGTAATGAAATTTTGATTGATTTTATCAATCGATTGACTATATTCATTTTCACTTATGATTCCATTGAAATGAATTGGATATGTTGTATCAAATTCAGATTTACAACATCCAGCTAAAAATAAATCAATTAGATTTTTCTAATCTCATTCTCTTCAATTATCATTTACTTGTTACCATGGATACGTAAACTGAATTTAGATTTACCGGTAAAACGGGCATTTTTGGTGTTGTTGTTTTAGTTCGTATTCACACAAAGAACAATGTCAATTTTATAGACTCGGTCTGCTATCACATCAACATGAGTCGGCTTATTTTGAATCTTAAAAAAAAATTTGAATGTATCTCAGAAAAAAAAGATCGAATATGCATATCTATATATTCGCATTGTTGTTTAAAATTGAAAATAATAAAATATTTGTATGTTGTATAAACAAATTCTATCTTGTTAATGAGATCTAAACCTTTTAATATCATGAGTTAATCTTGTACACCTTCTCGAATGTATTTCAAGGTTAAAGTATACTTGAAGGATGAATAATACATCTAGGATAGGGTGTTGTCTGTCCTTTGACAATTCGATTAGTAATATGCACTTTAGCTAGTGATTAGCAAGTTTTATGGGTATAAAAGAGCCAAGATCTAATGGATAATATGAAAGAATAATGATTACGAACGCTCGTCTCAAAACAGTAGTTAGACGTTGGTGGCGTCTATTGATCATCTTTGTGACCCCGATAGTTCTGTTACCACTTCCACTCATTATCCAAACAATTGTAAGCATGAGATTATAATTATATTGTAATCATGTTGATTGTTTGTTTTGTAGCAAGCTCGTTGTGCGTATATGGTTCTTCTTCTTACTATTTATTGGGTATCTGAAGCAATGCCATATGCAGTCACTTCGTTATTACCACTTTGTTTTTTTCCACTTGGAGGTATTTTATCTAGTGATAAAGTGGGTTTGAACTATTTTAAAGTGAGTTTTCGTCATTTTTCTTCTTCGTCATAATGAATTTTTTTGACAGGACATAACAACATTATTTGTTGGAAGTATGATATTAGCTCAAGCTATGGAACATATACATTTACATCGACGATTAGCATTATTTGTTCTTAATTTTGTTGGTTCGTCAATCAAATGGTATCAATAATACTGTTCTTTTTTTTAATTAATAGTATAAAAACAATTTTCTTATGATTGTTTAATAGGAGTATGGCTGGTTTGATGGGAGTAACTGCATTTTTAAGTATGTGGATCAATAATTCAGCAGCAACGAGTATCATGATACCAGCAGCAGTTGCAATTATTGATGAACTTCAACGACATGAACAACAAAGATCTCAAGTGTATAGAAATAATAAGCAACGAAAATCAAAAGATATTTTATCAGAAGAGTCAATGGGTACAAATCTTTTTCTTCATATTATTTAAATTGATATTTGATATAATTATTTACAGTTACATTCGATATGAAAACATATTTCGAAGAACAACGAACAGAATTTCCTACAAATGATTTCAATGTAGAAACAAATATGTGAGTTTTTTTAAATGAATAAACATTGTTGTTTAAAGTGTATGCAGATCTACAATAGCTGACAGTCATCCTGAAAATAATGCTAACTTTACGTCTATACATCATGTAAATTATAGTTCACTTAAAACTGGTATAATCAATTTAATTCAATAAACATTCTTTTTTCTCATTTTTCTTTTTGTTAAAGGATTTTTGATTGCTGTAGCTTATAGTGCAGCCATTGGTGGTTTAACAACATTAGTTGGAACTGGTCCAAATATTTTTGTTAAAGGATTTTCTGATGAGTAAATATTTTTTATAATATTCATCTTTTTAATATATATATTTTTAAAATTAGATTTTATACTGAAGGACATTATGTATTTGAAATATCTTTTACTAATTTTCTTCTATTTGCTTTACCAATTGGTATTATCATGTTACTCATTTGTTGGTTATGTTTACAACTTTTATATAATCGTCGAGAGTAAGATTTTGAATATATCTTTTATTTTCGATTGAATCAATTGATGATTTTAGATTAATACCATGGATAAAAGAAGATGTCAATGTTGTAGAATCTCGAAAACATTTACATTCAGTTCTGAAAGAACAGTATACTCAATTAGGTAGTCTCAATTGGCAAGAAAGTACAATAACTATTCTATTTATTTTAATGGTTCTTCTTTGGATAACACGTGATTTTTCAACTTATCCGGGATGGAAAATTATTTTTCGCAAAAAGTAAACTAAAAAAATCGTAATTTCTAATTCGATTATTACTCATTTGAATTGTTATTTCTAGTTATGTTAGTGATGGAACAGTCGCTTTATTAATTGGTTCATTAGCACTTATTCTTCCAAATCAAAATCCATTTACTAGTAAAATAATATCAGAATAATAAGAATTCTTCTGATAAAATTATTTTAGAAGAAAAATGGGAATATCATCCGATTCTTCAATGGGATCAATTATCGAAAAAATTTCCTTGGGGTGTATTTATGTTACAAGGAGCAGGTTTAGCTATAGCTGATGGATTTAAAGTAAATTTAAATAATCAACATTTTCTTTTCTTTTCTTTCTAAATGTGTTATTATAATTTAAGGCATCGGATTTATCTTCTACAATTGCTACTTTTCTTAAATTTATCATTGGACAATCTGAAATAACTATTATTTTTATTGTTATTCTATTCAGTGCAATATTCACAGAATTCACAAGTAATCTTGCATGTGCCACTATTCTGTTTCCTATACTCGACAGCATTGTAACAAATATTCTCAATATTTCATAAAAAAAATGAATGAAATTGTTGTTTATTGTCTAGGCGAATACAACGGGAATTCATGCTGCTCGTCTTATTTTACCATCATGTATGGCTGTTTCTCTTTCATTTATGTTACCTATTGGTAAATCTTATTCTCCACGTATTCTGAAATAAATTTTATTTTTTTAGCAACTCCACCCAATGCAATGATATTTTCTAGTGGTAATGTGAGAATAATTGATTTAGTTAAAGTTGGATTCATTATGAAACTCTTTGGTATAATGATAATTCTTTTTTTCTCAATGATTGTATTACCACCCATCTTTCGTATTCATCAAATAACACTGTTTCTCAACGACACATTTACAATCAATGGCAATCATAGTCAACAAATTCAGATTACAACAACAAACTGACTGAGTTTTAAAAAAGAATTTAATGTTTTTTTCAATCGATGTGTTTTAAATACAAATATAAGTAACGCTCGTCCCTGAGACTCGCTTAGTCCTCGACTGAATAACTACTCTTTCAGAGATAGTACTGTATTTATACCAACAGTTGTTGACATTGTTCAGCTTCCAGTGCCGCAAAATTGGCAACGGACGCTAAACCTCAATGGAAAGATGTCATTCAATTTCGAGAACAAATTCGAACACCAACACATATTGTTGTACCTTCCCAAGATATTCGTGTTTCATATACTGAAAATTATTTATTTCAAACAGATTTAGTTGCACTTGGAATTCCAACGAAAATTATCACTTTATCCGATGAATGTCATCTCAGTGAAAATAATCCTTGACATGAATTCATTAAAATCAGAGAAGAAATTCGATGGTCACAAATCTATGCAAATATTTCTTTGACACACTTCATTTCAAACAAATAAATATACAATCCGAATCAATTCAGAGGAGAAATAAAAAGAACAAAGATTGGGAGGAAAAGTTTTGTTTATTTTTATTTTTAACTTTTATCAATCAATACGAAATCGTTGAATTCGCTGATTTCCATAATCAGCAACATAAAGATTATTTTCAGCATCAAATGATAAACCTGCTGGAAAATTCAACTCATTTGATCCTTTTCCACGACCATTTCCACCACCAACAACACGACCTTCTTTTGATCCCAATGACCAACATATTATTCGATTATTCTCATAATCAGCAACATAAATATCACCAACTTCATTCACTACTAATCCTTGAGGATGATTTAATTGTTTTAAACTCTTCCCTTCGCCATTTCCACCAGCAACAATAATACCTTCATTTTCACCTTTCAACCATTTCATTACACGATTATTTCCCCAATCGGATACATAAATTGTCTCCTCTCGATCAATGAAAATATTTGTCGGCGTATTCAATTGATTAAGTTGATTTCCTTGACCATTTCCACCTGCAACAATTGTTCCTTCTCCTCCTTTTCCTATTTCACTTTTTCTCCATCGTTTCACTGCATGATTCTCCCAATCACAAACAAATAAATCCCCATTTTCATTTATCATTAATCCATAGCATTCAATATTTTCAATGAGAATTTCTTTTTCACCATTTGGATTTTCTAATGACCATTGAACAACTCTTCTATTTCCTCGATCACAAATAATCAAAGATTTCTTCTTTTCATCGGCAATGACATCACTTGGCCAACTCAATTGATCAGTTCTATTTCCCCAACCATTTCCTCCTGCAACAATTTCTTCATGATCACTTCCACCATCTAATTTCCGTTTAACAATACGATGATTGCCAGAATCAGCAATGTAAATATGTTGTTGTTGATGATCGACATAGATCCCATAAGGATAGTTGAGTTGATTTAATTGGTTTCCTTCTCCATATCTTCCAGCAATAGTTTGTGCATTTGGTTTCCATTTGAGTTTTGATCTCGTTCGAACTTGAATAAAAAAGAAAACAGACAAGCTTAATTCGAATCGATATTCTGTTCGTTTTTCTCTAAAACTCACTGAGATAGTTCAAACGATGTTGAACTAATTGTAAATGTTGTTTTGATTGAATAGAAGATTCTTGTTGATCATTATCTAACTTAGTGAGACGATTGTTGTGTTGATTTAAATTTTCTTCAACTAGATTAAGTTTATCCGTTAGATTTTGATTTATTTGAATTTGCTCATTTAAACTTTGTTCAAGTTGATCAATTTTGAATTGATAGTCTTTCGTTTGTTGAGTGAGATGTTCGTATTGATGATTCATTTGTAACTTAATTTGTTTAACATTTTCAGTCAATTGTAAATTTTGATTAATTAGAAAAGTGAAAAGATCTTTAAATGGCTGCAATTCTGCTCTCATTGAAATATTTTCATTCATTTTTATTCAAAATCTAAAATAAAGTGAAGAGAGATAAGTGTGTCGAAATGAATAACAATTTGAGTGTGTTCTGATTTTACACGACGATTTCTATAATAACTCATTTATCAAAGAAATTAATTTACTTTATTGTACATTTTAACTGTTAACAACGTCAAATCGTTGAATTCGATGATTTTCATGATCGACAACATAAAGATTATTTTCAATATCAAATGTTAAACCACTTGGATAAAAAAACTGATTTGATTCTTCTCCTTCGCCGTTTCCACCAACAACAACACGGCCTTCTTTTGATCCCAATGACCAACACATTATTCGATTATTCCCCAAATCAGCAACATAAACATCACCAACTTCATTCACTACTAATCCTTGAGGATGATTTAATTGTTTTAAACTATTTCCTTCGCCATTTCCACCAGCAACAATAATACCTTCATTTTCACCTTTCAACCATTTCATTACACGATTATTTCCCCAATCGGATACATAAATTGTCTCCTCTCGATCAATGAAAATATTTGTCGGCGTATTCAATTGATTAAGTTGATTTCCTTGACCATTTCCACCTGCAACAATTGTTCCTTCTCCTCCTTTTCTAATTTCAGTTTTTCTCCATCGTTTCACTGAATGATTAGCATAATCAGAAACAAATAAATCTCCATTTTCATTCAACATTAATCTTGAACATGAAATGTTTTCAATTAAAATTTGTTTATCGTTTGTATTTTGTAAAGACCATCGAACAACTCTTCTATTTCCATAATCAGAAATAATCAAAGATTTATTGTTTTCATCGACAATGACAACAGTTGGCCAATTCAATTGATCAATTCTATTTCCTAGACCATTTCCTCCTGCAACAATTTGTCCCTCATTTTCACCTAATTTCCATTTCAGAATACGATGATTACAGAAATCAGTAATATAAATATGTTGTTGTTGTTGTTGATCGACACAGATTCCAAAAGGACTGTTGAGTTGATTTAATTTGTTTCCTTCTCCATTTCCTCCAGCAATAGTTTGTCCATCTGCTTTCCATTTGAGATTTGATTTGGGTTGATGTTGAGAATGAAGCATTTGAATAGATAATTTTTGAATAAATGTTGAAGAAGAATCCTGTTTGATTTCTATGTTGTTTGTCTGATTAATTTGTTGCTGAATTTGTTTTAATTGAATTTGTAATTTTTCTAAAACTTTTTCATCGAAATCTTCTCTTTTGTTAATTTCTTGAATTTGTTGAGTAAAATCATTGAATTGAGTTTGTATTTGTGGAAGATTTCCGTGAATCGATTGTTGAACAATTTGTCGTTGTTCTTGAGCAGTTTGTTTAATTTTTTCAATGGATTTTTGTTCCCAAAGATTAATTTGAATAATCGCCGGATGATTATTCAGAATAGTTTTTTGTTGATCATATAGAATTTGTACGAATTCATTGGTTTGATGTTGAATTTGTTGAAATTGAGATTTTAATTCTTCTCGATGTTTCATAAAATCCTCCACACAAAAGTAATTTTCGCAACCAGTACAAGAATGTGTTGTTTTTTCATTACATATAAAACATCTAGTTGTCGCATTTGATGTCGCCATGTTTGATATTCTTGTTTATGTGAAGAAAAAAGATATGGAGACACGAATACTAAAGTGTTATCATATGAATCATTTTGTAGATTTATTCGAAAAGAAAAAGAAAAAGATTTAATTGAAGGAGAAAGTGGAGTTGTTAATAAAAGAAATATTTAAATTAAAAACCATTGAGCGTGTTTAAAATCAATTGACTCGATCTTCGTCCCGAAAATTCTTCTAATCATAAACTTAAAATTGGACAATTGTAAAATGATTGAATTGTATATTTATTTGGAGTCAAAATATCCGTTTACTTTCGATGGGCAATTTGAGTGCCTTAAAATTTGAAGTAGGTTGACTAAAAAAATAGACTCTATCACTCAGAAGAGAAAATATCGTTTATCCTTTTGTTAATTATGATAAAATTGATTTCGTAAATGTTATTTTTAAGTTGAGATAAATGATTTTGAATGAAAGAAAAGAATCGTTATTCTCATCGACGATTAAAAAGTTTAGAAAAAGTTTTGTTACTATTCGGAGTCATGATGAGACGAAGATGAGAATCAGTTGTTTACACAATTCAAACATTCAATAATTGCAACGAACAACATTTTGCCAACTGTTTGGGATGATTTCATTTCTCGAAATGATTATTTTGACGCTGAATAAAAATAAACAAATTTCTTATACTTTCATTTTTAGGAACTTTCTAGTTTTAACTTTTTATAATCGTGGAATTAAAAGGATTCACTCTAAGCTAACCTTTCACAGCCAGTATATCTGTTTTTTTCTACTGAAAAAACATATTCTTGTATTAGAAGGTTCAACAAAATTGTTCGCTATTTTAATCACACAACTCATTTGAGTATGCTGTTCTTCGCGAAAAAAAGACGCTTGTTTCTTATCTTCTTATATGACTTGGTTTTTACCAACTTTTTTTGTGCACTGAAAAAGTGAGTACGAAGCGATCTATTTGATTTCAAATATAGATCATCGCTATCTTCTCCCAAGAAAAAACCAACAAAAATCTGTCATCTTTTACGAAATCTTCAGAAAGCTTTTGTTGGTTAAAAGAAAAATTTACATTGAATTATTATTCGATTTGTAATTTCTATTTTTGTGCAAATAAAAGAAGACTATTTTGAGATATTTCATAAAATTAATCTACAGTACGAAATCGCAATAGGCGTGTGTTTGATTATTCAATTGTCTAGACAAGAATTGATCTGTACTTTTCTTTCATAAAAGAAAAGTAGTATGATTAAACAGCAACAGAAAATGAAAAGCCGATCTCATCATAAATCAGCAAGAGTTCTTCATGTTAAAATTCGACGCAGAAATTCAATACCTAGAAAGAAGTCAATTGCCACTAGAACATCCATCACGACAAATCCTACTCATGTCATGGTACTGAAATTATTTTATGTTAACGAATGGAATACCGTGCGTTTTCATTTTAGGATAAAACAAAATTTAATCAAGATTCTGTCACTTATGATGACAATCGATACTCAAAAAGAAAGTAAGTTAAAAATTATTTTTGTTTTGGTTGAATAGATGTTAATGAACACGAGCGATTGTAGATATTCCAAACTACGTCGACTAATATTTATGATATTTTGTTGTTGCTTGATTTGCACAACGATTGCTATCATTCTTCTTCTGCTGCTATTCCAATCAAAAGTCGAAAAAGAAAATATAAGTAAGATTTTGTGTATTTTCAAATCTTGGAATGCAAGAGAGTTTAATTGAGACTTTAATAAGAATATATAAACACTGCCAGTAAAGCAGCCGAAAACAAAAAGTTTTATGTAGATATTTCGTTGATACATAACATTCCTCAGACAAATTTTCATATTAATTCAAATTTCATTTTTAGCTACAACAACAACAGGTAAACAATTTTGTTTAATTAAACTTCAAGATTGAAATGTTTGAGTTCAGGTATTGTTTTTTTATCGGATGTTCAAGTGAATTTTGATCCAACGAGTTTGTCAAATGTTTGGTCTTTATGTTACACAGCAACATATGCATTGCCAATGAATTCATCTGTGACAACATCAGTATTAACAAATTGTAATAAAAAAAATTATTATTAGGTTGTCGTCCGGTTGGCAATACAACTTTGAATGTCGCAGCGATGGGAAATCGATCTGATGTCTTATATAATTGCTCAACAACATCTAGCTGTGTTTATACAGCCAATGGCGTTGGTTGGTATTATTCGAACTTCTATTCATGGGGATTTGCACGAGGCGGCGATCCCGTGAATCGTTATTCTTGTGATGTAGATTCGACCAATCCTTCCTATCGTTTATGTTGGCATACTCACGGTTCTTATGGTGGATATCGATGTGGATCGAGACTAGGACTTAATTCAGCTACAGATTGGGAAAAAGTTATTTATCATTCTGATTAATTTAATCCTGCAACTCCCGTTTATTTTCTCTGATCCCATAGATTTTTTTCCACGAAACTCTTGAATTCCTTGTAAAACCTTCCAAGTATCTTGATTGTAAAGGATTTTATATTTTAGTGTTAGGCGAAATCATGTTTAATGTACGAAAAGAAAAAGAAAGAGAAAGAGAGATTGGTGAACGATGAGCACGAAATGAAAAAAACAATACAAAAACAATCTTATCGCGTAATTAATGTACAAATTATGCACATAGGAAAGAAGATAAATTTTAAATTTCGTGATTTTTCTCCTCTTTACTCGTCTCAATCAAATTGTTATTTGATCGTCGTCAAATTTTATAAAATAAACTAATCAATTATGTTGTGTCTGCTAATAATCGAAATTAGCGTAACAAAAAGAGGGTTTAATGCACGAAACCTAGTAAGAAGCATAGGTTAGACGTTATACTAATTAGAATTATTTACTACATAATACTGCGAAATACAGAATTGAACAAATATAAAGACGAAAAATGAAACAACAGTCTTCTTATCAAACAATGAAATAATTCGTTCATGACAAAACCAAAAGAGAAAACAAAATTATTTCCGAAGAACAGAATAAATTTTGCAAGTAAATCTTATAGTTGTAGTTCATATCAATGAGTTTTCTGTTGTATTTTGGCGTTTGGCTGATTTAGTTTGCAAGACATCAGTATGATTATTGTTTTCAAGAGGGTGTTGAGGGTGAGGGTTTTGAACTAGGATCAATTACTAAACGAAGTCTAACGCCATCTGACTCATTTTCGATATCGTAAATAGCCAACCAATGTATTCGATTTGCTCAGCGTTTCATTTTATTGCGACGAAGAAGAAAGTTCGTTATGAATCGTTTCGGTGATATTGATTGTTCATTCAAAAAACTTCCACCTGTTTATGGTTTTCGAAGTGCAAAATTTGTCTCTCTTGAAGAAGCTCTTCAACCAATTGAACCACAAATTGAAGAATTAGCTTATTACATTAGAATAGCGAAAAGACATTGTCATTTTCCAAATGATCACGGTTTATCAAAAGATCAATCAGCATCGATTTATATTTTTACAATGGAATGGGGAGAAACAAGTCTTTATCGAGTTTTAAATCAAGCACTGAGATCAGAGAATAGACAAGCATTGAAAATTTGGTTTCCTTATTTAAAATTATTCGATACAGCTTTAGATCTTTTACCAACTGTAAAAGAATCTGTTTGGAGAGGTGTTCCACTTGATATTGGTAAAAATTTTACTAAAAATCAAATGTTTACATGGTGGTCTATCAGTTCTTGTTCCTCATCAGTCAATGTTATCGAACAATTTCTCCAAAGCAAAAACAATTCAACATTATTTTTAATTGAAGTTGTTAATGGAAAAAAAGTGTCCGGTTACACCGAATATGAAGGTGAAGATGAAGTTATTCTGCGAATTGGAACAGAATTTCGAGTTAAAGCTGATCCATTGAAACGAGCCGATGGTTCACATACAGTTCATTTAATTGAAATTCAAGATAATGATGATGATCAACCAAGCATACGACGTAAGTTGTTTCGAAATTTTCAATTTGACAAGATATTTTCTTTTTATTCCGTTAGAATAGAAATCAAACATGAGATGGAAACTAAATGGTGAAACAGTTGCTGGTGGACATGGACACGGAAGCCAGTTAAATCAACTCAAAAATCCTCAAGGAATCTATGTCGATGATCAACAACAACTCATTTATATTGTTGATCTTGGAAATAACCGGATTGTTAAATGGAAATTAGGTGAAAAGGAGGGAAATTTTGCTGCTCTGGGGATTTTGGATGAAAAGAAGAAATCTTTGATCATTTGTAATTGGAGTAAAAATAACGGCACAATTGTTCGAAAGTCTTTAGAAAATCCAAAAGACAAACAACTTCTTATTGCGAATATTCGAGGTTGGGGATTAATGATGACTGAAAATGGAGATTTATTTGTTTCCGATTGGAATCAACATGCAGTCAAAAGATGGAGAAAAGGTGAAAAATAGGACGAAGGACGAATTGTTGCAGGTGGAAATGGTCAAGGAAATCGACTCAATCAATTAAATTATCCAACGTATATTTTCGTTGATCGAGATGAGGATCAGATCAATTGAATTGTCCTCAAGGTTTAGCATTTGATATTGAAAATAATCTTTATGTTGTCGATGAATTTAATGATCGAATCCAACGATTTTCCGTTGATAAATCATAAATAAAAGAAGCAAACTGCTGCTGCAGTAGTTGCAGTAATCGTAAATAAAATAGCAAAGTTCTTCTTGTTGATCGATGAATAATTT
>ERZ778026.3047-NODE-3047-length-15716-cov-9.682332_pt1 | contig 15716 bp, 8 predicted proteins | sample MGYA00375756_ERZ778026 | MGnify/ENA primary metagenome ERZ778026 (study PRJEB29350, sample SAMN05389820) | bioreactor metagenome | isolation source: Ammonium sulfate bioreactor | place: South Africa: University of Cape Town | collected 2014-02-18 ... | reverse complement strand
CCCTCCCTCCCTCCCTCCACACAAATGTGCGCCATGAAAGCCAATCGCAAGTCGTCGAGCTTCATACTCGACGAGACCGAGCGCATCGAGCGGCTCTACCCCAAGTACAACATCTCGTCGCACTTCTTCTCGCCCTTGGACCATCGTACCTACGTCAGCTTCATCAATGCCTCGCTCGGCAACGACCCCGACCTCGCGCCCGTGCTCCCGATCAGTCTCGACAACGACGAGGCTCTCTGCGCCGCCGTCAAGCCTGGCGTGCTTCTATGGTACGTCACGCCCGCGTGCATTCAGTCTCTCGCCGTCGCGGTCGCTGATCGATCGATCGACGATGCTCGCTCGCGGGAGCACAGCAAGCTGTTGAATCTCTACATACCGGGCGCCGTGCCGCTATCCGACATCAATCTGCGCGTCTACGACGAGCGTTCGCACTTCAACAAGGTCGAGAACCATCAGCACTTTATCAAGGCCGCCAAGGACAGCGGATGTCCGCTTCCGTGCGTCGGTCTCGGCGACCTGATCGATCCCAAGACGCACATCGTGCTCGCCGTCATCGACCAGATCGTTACGGTACCGCATCACTCGCTCACTCACTCACTCTCTCGCTCGTACATGATATCGACTCGGATCTTGACCACCACCATGCGTGTACAGGCCGGTATTCTTCGACGGTGCGATGAGTGGAAGCGCTACCTCGAGCTCGACGAGACGACCAGCAGCTCGACCGGCAAGGAGCTCGTGATGCGTTGGGGCAACTCGACGCTCGATCGCATGCAGACGCAACAATCCATCCGAACCTTTGGCACCGAGCTCGCCGTACGTCATATGCGCCCGCAAGCGAGCGAGCCAATCCACGCACGACAGTGTGTGTGTTCGTGTGCGCACTCGCTCATCGGCTCTCTCCCGCTGCAGGATGGAAAGGCATTCGCGTATCTGCTGCACTCGATCGACACCACGATCGCCGAGCAGCATCTCCCCAAAGCGCAGATCGAGACCGCCAGCGAGAGTGCGGTGATCGATGCCGTGCTCGCCATCTCCAAGGCGCTCGATGTCGACCTGTTCGTCACGCGAGATTCGATACTCCAGGTACCGCTCTCGCCTGTGAGTGTGAGTGTGAGTGCGTTTGGAACCCACCTGACATTGGCGCATCGATGCCGCCGAGCCATGTAGAGCCAGAAGAAGCTCAACTTCCTGTTCATCGCCACTCTGTTGCTGGCCAAGGCCAAGCGAGAAGCCGCAGCCAAGGGCATCGAGCTTCCGCCAAAGAGCCCCAACACATCGACCACCAATGTTGCAGCACCTGCTGCAGCTGCAGCTGCCGCAGCTACAGCTACAGCTACAGCCACTCCAGCGTCGCCCGGTGCCAGTGCAACAGCAGGAACCAACGCACCGACCACCACGACCCGAGTTGCAGCACTGGCAGGCAGCACGGGACTCATGCCCACTCGCTCGGCCTCGGTTCCCAGCTCAGTGACGAGCACCGCGAGCGAGCTGCAGTCTGCATCATCGCCCAGGGCCGCCGCCGTAGTACAGCCGGCTATCTCCAAGAGCGACCGCGAGGAGATCATGGCGCTGGTGGCGACGTTGCAAGCGCAGAACCAAGGCGTGATGCAGGACATGCAAGCACTGCGTGCTATCCTCACGGATTCAGGCAAGCGAGACCTCGCGATCCTCATCGACGAGAAGAACGAAGCCGAGAAGCGCGCCGAGGAGCTGCAGCAGAAGCTGCTCGAGGAGAAGCGCAAGCACCAGCAGACCAAGCGCAAGCTCAAATCGACCCAGAAGACGCTCGACCAGACCATGAAGGCCAACGACGAACTCAAGCGCAAGCTCGACTCTTCGGCCTCGAGCTCGTCGTCGTCCTCCTCGTCATCATCGACGTCGTCGTCGTCCGTGGCATCATCGACAACTCCACCAACAACGACGCTCACGGTCATGTCCGAGTTCCGATGAAGGTTGTATCGTATCGATCACGCTTGTATGGTCACACCCACAACGCACTCACACGCTCTCTCTCTCTCTCTCTCACGCTCTATGGCATGCGTGGTTGCCCACTTTGTGTTGCTTGTATCATATCATATCATTGTCCTCTCGACTCGTGCAGCTCATGTGCACGACGCCAACCCACTCCTCCTTCCCATGCTCTTATGGCGTTGTTGCACATTGTGCTGAGCGAGGTCAGAGTGTGCTATATAGTAGATATAGCTAGCGAGCTATATCGATCACCTCTCCACACACACACACCCACACCTACACCCCGGTCCGGTCGTCGTCATTGTCGTCGTATATAAATATTGAAGCCATCGTGTTTGTTGACAAGCGTGGTGTGGTGAGAGGAATTACTGCGGCTGCGCAACGGCTGCTGCGGCAGGCTTTGTGACTTGTGAGGTTGGCGAGGCTCCAAGGCGCTGGCGAGCCATGCGTTGAATGAGTTCGCGTGATTGAGCATCGGGCGAGACGCGGTACGACGGGAGAACCAAATGCACCAAGCGCTCGAGCGTGTCAGCGTGATTGTTGTAGTAGCAGTAGGCGATCAGTGGCGCAAAGGCGGCGGCGTCGGGTTGCAGCGCCGTGAGCTGGTGCAGGTCGGTCAGTGCGTCGATCAGGTCATCGGGGTGCGGCTTGGGGTCGTCGAGGTGGCAGTAGAAGCGCACGAGGGCCGTGAGCGCCTCGGACGACGGTGCGAGCTGCAAGCGATCACGGGCGTGTTCGATCAGCGTCAGGAGGGCTTTCGGTGGCCCGTGGTGGCCGAGGGTCGTAATCACAAGGTCGAGCAGTCGCTGCGTCGGCGGCACACCAAAGAGCGACGGGTAGTTGAGCAGCAGCTCGCGCGCCGTCACGGCGCCAAGGAGGCCGTGTGCCGTGCACAGCAACTGAATGATGGTGGCGGAGCTGGCGGCCGTCATGTGCACGCCGAACGCGCTCTCGATCGTACGCAGCAGCAGCTGCACCGACTCGAGCGGCTGCTGCATGGCGGCGTGCACGATCAGGTGACAAAAGGTCTCAGGCTCGGGCACGAGCGAGTGCGTCTGCTGCAGATGGCTCACGAGCTCGAGCGAGCGCTCGGTGCCGAACTGCTCGCAGTAGGCCTCGAGCACCTTGGTGAACATGGCCATCGTGGGCCGGATGCCGTAGTGGTGACACGACTGCTCGATCATCTGCAGCGCCTGACTCGGGTGCTTGTTGAGCGAGTGCCACACGGCGATGCGCGACAGAATGCGCTCGTTCGGCTGCACGTCGAAGCGCACGCGAAAGTCGTCGAGCACCTCGTGCACGCGTGCCAGGTTCGACTTGGCGAGGTAGTAGTCGACGAGATGGAAGAGCGTCACGACGTCGGGGCGGCAGCCGTGCAGCTGCATCTCCTGGATGACGGCCAGCGCGTCGTCGGGCGACTGCCGCTGCAGATGGTAGCGAATCAGACAGTCCCAGGTCGAGATGGTCGGCTGCAGTCGATGGATGCCCATCATGCTCGCGAGCAGCAGTCGCGCTTGCTTGAGGTGCCCGGCCGCCAGCATGCCCTCGATCACGGCGCCGAACGACGAGGCGTCGGGCTCGAGGTGGCGCTCGAAGCGCCGCACGTTGTACAGCAGCTCCTTGGCGGCCTCGAGCTGGCCCGAGCGGCAGTACGCTCGCAGCAGAGCGTTGAGGCCACGCGTGCCGAGGCGCAGCTTGCGCGAGCGCATCTCGTCGAGCATCTCGCGCGTACGCTCGACGTCGCCGGCGCGAGCGTACAGGCGCAGCAGCGGCACCAGCACCGCGCTCTTGACCTCGAAGCCGTGCCGCGCCATGTCGGCCAGCCACAGGCGCGCCTCGTGCTCGAGCCCCTCCTTGCAGCACGCCTCGACCATCTGCACAAAGACCGACTCGTGCAATTGCGCGCCGTTGGCCGCGAGGTGGTCGATCACGGCGCGGCATTGCGCCCACTCGCGCCGCTGGCACAGCTCGTCGAGCATCGGCTGCACGGCGTCGAGCGTCACCGTGAGCTCCTCGCGCTCCATCGAGCGCAGCACGTCGACCGCGCGAACAATGTCCCCGTGCTTGCCGTAGCCTTGCATCAACACCGTGTACGCATGCTGCATCGTCGTGCTCGGCACCGCGGCGCCCTTGAGCACGCGCACGATCAGCTCGCCGAGCTCAAAGTTGCCGGCGGCGCACGCTCGCGGCAGCACCTCGCGCACGAGGCCCAGCTCGAGCAGCGCCATCGCTCGCGGCCCGCTCGACGTCGTACACAGCGAGTACGCCTGCTCGAGCTCGCCCGCCACACAGTACGCTCGCACCACCTCGATCATCAAGGCCGTGCCGCGGGCGTGCTGCGCCAAACCCGACGACACGAGCAACTCGCGCGCTGCTCGAGCGCGACCCTCGGCGCAGTGCTGCACGATCGTTCGTTCGGCCTCCTGCATCGCTGCTGACAGTGCCGGCTGCGCAGATGGCTCCTCGTCGACACGACTGAACTCGACCGCCGTTCGAGATCGTCGCATGGCATCTCGGGCTTCAGCGATGCGAACCTCGTCGTCGTGGTCCTCGTCGAGCTCGCTATCGACGACGCTGCTCGTTGCTGGTGCTGCTGGTACTGCTGGTACTCTGCCTCGATCCTTGGTGTTACCGACAGCACTCGATCGATTGGATGGTATCGGACTGTGGTGGCGGTGGTGCTGTATCGCCCTCGATACTCGTCGAGAGTCATGGCTTGCTGCGCCGTCGTGTGTCGTCGTCGTCGTGGTCGTGGTCGTCAGCCATCGCGTCCATCGCGAGGTGAGCGCACCTCCGCCAGCGCACGGCACGCGAGATCGTGATCCGACCAACAACGCTGTTCGATACAACCCACACACTCGCCAGATACTCATACTACCACTCCTACTCCTACTCCTACTCCTACTCCTATACTACACCAATAACACCGACGACGACGAGTCCCGATATCGACGCGAGCGCCACGCGAGCAACAAGCAACTGAGCCTCATCGATCTCGATCTCGATCTCGATCTCGATCTCGTTCATTCGTTTGCTTGCCGCGTCGCTCGCTCGTGCTGGTGCTGCATCGACCTCCTCGTTCTCGTCCTCGTTCTCGTTCTCGGGCTGAGGGTTGAGTGAGGCTCCATCGCCCGGGCATCGCCAGCATGCAGCGTAAGAAGATCATCGCCTGGTGTCCGCAGCGAGCGTCGCACTTCGTCGTCGGCTCGAACGACCTGCGCCTCTACCACATCGAGACGCCATCGGTACCAAGCAACGCTCGCTCGCTCGCTCGCGATCCTCACCGATCGCAACTGACTGAGATTGGTCGGTTTGTGGTAGAAACATGTCTATCGAGATCCGGAAGCGAGTGAGCGCCAGGTGAGCGCCGAGACAAGCCAACGTACGTCGCGGGAGGTCTCGTGTGCGTGTGAGAGACGTCGCGCTCATCGAACTCAACGTGCCAGGATCGACGCAAGCATCCATCACGCTCCTGAGCGTCAACTCTGAGGTTCAGCATCCAAGAGTACGTGACAGTGGATGAGCGGCCTGCGCCTCCTGATGATGGTGGCTGACGTTGCGTGGCGTCGCGTCGCCAGTGCATCGAATGGTCGCACGCGCAAGGCATCGAGGCCACCGACACCACCGACCTGATACCGACACTGCTCCAAGCGGCCCCGAGCTCCACGGCCAATGCTCCTTCGTCGCGCGCCAAGAGCACCACGACACATCACGCCTCATCCATCACGACCGTCGGCGCGGCGGTGGCGTCAGCGACAGCGGCGGCAGCATTGACGACGTCGGCAGCAGCGGCAGCAGGTGGCAGTCTTGCATCGCCTCCGACCTCTCCTCGTCGAGAGGCATCGACATCCGAGTGGTCGAGTAGCGGCCTCGATGCCCCAGGAGGTCTCCTGGCTGCGGGTCTCACGGGCGGCAAGGTGCTCATCACGTCGTTCCCGACCAACGAGGTGCCGTGCATCCACAAGGAGTTCCTGCCGCAGGTGCGTGCGCACGATCGCAATCAGTGGCTGCATCGCACTGACTCACGATGCGCGCGATGCGAACGACAACTCGCAGCACTGTCGGCCGTGTAATGTCGTCAGCTGGAATCCACAGTACCACAACCAGCTCGCGGCCGGACTCGACAAGGTGCGCAGCGCCTTCTCGTTGCTCGTGTGGGACGTCGAGTACGCGGTGGGGCAGCCGTCGGCCGACGATCTCTCGTTCGCCACCGGTCTCGCGCAGCCGTCGTCGTCGTCGTCATCGGCATCGTCGGCGAGTACCGGCGCCGGTGGCAGCAAGGCGTTCGGCTCAGCGAATACGTTCAACATCAACCCGCGAGCGACCGAGACCATCAAGCAAGCCAGCAAGGAGCTCGCCAATAGCGAGGCGACCGTCGGTCTGTCGTGGCTGCCCGGCCACCCGTACTGCCTCGCTGCCGGCACAGGCGTCAAGTGGTTGCGAATCTACGACATGCGTATTCGTACGTACCAGCCCAGCCAGCCCAGCCAGCCAGTGCAGTTGGTCGATCTCGATTGGCTGACGCGCACGCCCACCCGTTACGAGAGCAGGAGACCTCACGGCACCTCGTTCGGCCGTCGCACATACCAAGTCGGTGTTCGGTGTCGAGTTCGATCCGTTTCATGAAGACCGCTTGCTGACGTTCAGCGAGGACGGAGTGGTCAAGCTCTGGGATGTGACGCAACTCACCGAGCCCGTACGTTGAGCCCTCCTCGCTCCGTCAATCGATCGCTGTCGATACTCATCTCGAACCATGCATGCATGGTGCAGATCTTCTCGCTTCGAACAGGCTCCAAGGGTTTGCAGCAGGTATCGTGGTGTCCGACCCGCTCGGGCATCTTGGCGTCGGTATCGCGCGACGAGAACTGTGTCAAGCTCTGGGACATCAAGGACAACACGGCCGTGATGCTCGGTTCGTCGTTCGACATGCACGAGGGAGAGGGCTCGCGCGGCCACCGCCGCTCCGACAGCAGCGAGGTTCCTGCGAGCTCGGGTGGTCTTGCGGGAGTCGGCAGCAGCGAGCACGATCTCGTACGCGAGGCGATGCGATCCGATAGCAAGTCGCTGTTGCTGGCCGATGCCGATGGCATGGACTCGGAGCTCAAGTCGCGCTCCAACTCGGCTCTCAAGGCTGGCGGCGAGCTTTCGATCGCCCTGAACAAGCCCGTCAAAGGTACGCACTCAAGCTCGCGCTCGTGCGCTCGTTGCCAAACGATCGTCTGATTGGTTTGGGCATTACACATATGGCAGTGCACCCAACGAGCGAGCCCGTGGCATCGATCTCGTGGCATATGAAGAACGAGCAGCAACTCCTGACGTGCACCAACAATGGCATCGTGGAGTTGGTGCAGTTGCGCGAGAGCATTCCCCTGTGTTGGGGTCCATTTGCGACGCTCGTCTACACGCGAGGCACGCAGATGGTCGAGATTGACCTCCAGAAAGTGTACGTGCGTCGAATCGACATTGGTGGCTCTCTCTCTCTCTCTCTCTCTCACTGACGATCGCGTGTACACGTACTCCTTGCAGAGAGTTGACGTCACACGATGAGGACATTTCAGTCGCCATGCACAAGCGAGTGCTGTTAGGCTACTCTACTGATGTACGCAGCGAGAGAGACGAACGACAATTAGAGCGCAAGGTGTTACCCACCCAGTTGGTCATGCAGCTCATCGTTTGCTCTGTGTACCACTAGATCGATGAGAACGTCGAGATATCCAAGAAGCATCTGTCCAAGGAGCTGCAGGTGCTCTGGAAGTGGATGAAGGCCATCTCGTCGCAAAACATTGCGAACCTCGGCCGGTTCCAGGGCGTGTGCTCGGTGATTGCTGACAGCGCGTTCTCGAGCGCCGGTACGTGTGGTGCGCGACCCTTCTTGACGCGCCCAATGCACCACGAAGCTGACGGCGAGGCAGGCGGCAAGACCGAGCAGATTGTCGAGTATGAAGGCTTCCCGCCCGTGTTTCAGAGCCTGGCGCGTCGCTTTGCGCTGCAGATCTGTGGCTGGCCAGTGGAGGGGGTCTACCTCGAGCCATTCTTGACTGCGTACGATTCTCGCGCCGAACCGTGAGCGCCAGCCTGTCAGCTCTGACAGAGTGCGAAACTTGCAGGCTTGAGAAACGACACGATTACGAGCGAGCTGCCGCGATCGCGGTCTTCAATCTGGATCTACGTCGCGCCATCGCACTGCTGAACCGTGCCTCAGCTTGCGAAACACGAGTCGCTTCGAGTACGAATGAGATGAATTGTCAACCTTGTTGCTGTTGCTCATTGCTCACAACTATCATGTGCGCGCGCGTGATGCAGGCGTCAACCTTCGGCTACTGTCGATGGCACTCGCGGGCTTCAGCACCGAGCCGGATAGCTTGTGGCACAGCACGTGTGCAAGCCTGAGCGCGCACATTACGCATCCGTATCTCCGAGCGTGCTTTGCGTTCTTGAGCAAATGCAGCAACGCTGACCATCACGGCGGTGGTGGGCGTGGCGCGCTCACCAAGCATCGCTCGGCCGACGACAGGCACTGGGGCGATGCGGCGAAGCCCAAACCGGCGCTGGACTCGTCATCGACGTCGTTCGAGCGTAGTAGCGGTAGTAGTAGCGATCGCGTGCGCCACGACGGCGCCACTTCGCCGCGAGGTGAAGGGCCAACGCACGCCATCGGATCGGGCTTCGACGACATTCTGTTCGACACCAAGCTGACCTTGCGCGACCGCATCGCGTTCGCCTCGCGCTATCTCTCGGACACGCACTTTACGCAGTTTCTCGGCGTGCTCAAGGAGATTGCCGTATCGCGTGGCCTGCTCGAGGGCGTGCTGCTCACGGGCCTCACGTTGGACGGCGTGGCACTCTTTCAATCGTATATCAACCGAACGTGTGACATTCAGACCGCGGTGTTGGTCATGTCACACGTGGTTCCGTCGCGATTCAACGACCAGCGCGTTAGTAGCTGGGTGCAATGGTGCGTACCGATCACGCAATCAATCAATCACTCACTCGCTCGCTCACTCACTCACTCGCGCTCCCTTCGGATGGTGTAGCTATCGCGACTTGTTGGATCGGTGGCAGCTCTGGTACCAACGAGCGCTCTTTGATATTGGCCACAACGTTGACGGCTCGGGCGGAGGCAACGTGCCGCAAGTCTACGCCAAGTGCAACTTCTGCGGCCAGTGCTTATCGATGCGAACCGCGGGAGCGAGCAAGTTTCTCAACCAAACACGTTATAGCTCACGCTCGCATACACAAACCAAAGAGCGAGTACGTTTGAATCTAGCTCCATCTCACTCATTATCTCACTCACTCGTTCACTCACTCAAACGGTTGCTCGCAGATCTCGGGTTGTCCTTCGTGCAACAAACCACTGCCCAACTGCTCTGTCTGCCATCTACCACTGTCGTGCGCTGTTCCGACGGCAAGCGGCGACCACGGTGGCCATGGTGCGCCGTGGACCACTGGCGGTACGACGTTCACCGAGTGGTTCACGTGGTGCCAGACATGCCATCACGGCGGACACAGCGAGCATCTCATGGGCTGGTTCGCACACCACCGCACGTGTCCCGTTTCGGATTGTACTTGTACATGCAGTACCTTGTAGTGCGCGAGCTCGTGTGTTCGCCTTCATTCTCGACAAGAAGGAAGAGAGCGAATACATTCAATACTGTACATCATCAACGACGAGTTGAGTGGGGGATTGATTATTCGATAGCAGCAACGAGTGAATCGCGTGCTCGTTCTTGCAATGCGGCCGCTGCGTCGAACGAGCGAAGAAAGCCGTAGACGGCCATCGCGTGGCTCAGGTGTGCATGATCAGGGAATGCGATCTCGAACCACTCGAGCGAGTCGAGATCCGTGTCGGCGAACGCCAGGAGGTACTCTTTGAGCGAGCTCTGCGGCGGCCATTGCGACGTGCATAGTTGCGAGATCATCAGGTCGCGCAACACCGGCAGCAGCATGTCACGGTCGAGATTGGCACCGAGCAGCCTAAAGTGCGCGAGAAGCTCGGGCGAGAGCGGCTGCCGATACTGCTGGCACACTTCGTCGAGCGGGTCGCCGTTGAGCATCTCGCCGAGTTGCATGTAGACGCTCACCAGGTGGCACAGACACACGTGCTGCGTGATGGTCTTGGTGGTGGCAGCCTCCCACTCGGCCGCCGGCACCATCAGCACGCTCGTGAGGTAGAGGCCGAGCGACATGCGGCCATCGAGCGACCGCACGCCCGAGCCACCGACTGCCACGAGGAAGGCGATGCACGAGTCGAGGTGCGCCAGCAGGCGGCTCAGCTGATGGCCGGTCTCGATCTCGGCCTTGAGCGCCTCGAGCAGCGACAGCGCCAGCTCCTCCTGCGGCACGCGTTGCTTCAGAAGCGCCAAGTTGCTGAGGCGCGACTGTGCCATCTCGGCGTACTGGTACTGCCGCACCGAGACCATGATCGGCGTCTTGCCGCGAAGAACGGTCGAGCAGAGCGAGCGCTCGAGCTGCGCCAGGTCGAACGTCAACGAGTGCTGAATCGCGCTACGAACCGACGACGAGCGACGTTCGTGGGCGCGAACCAGCGGCATGAAGTCGCGCTCTCGATCGTACTCGATGATTCGCTGCCGCACGAGTTCCAGCGGCGTCAGGATGCTCACTGACGGAATGGCCATTCGTTGAGGTACCGCAGCCACGGCAGCAGGAACATCGTCAGGCGGAGCAGCATCAACGCCGCCATCGACTCGTGGCTCATCGTGATTGCCCTCGTTATTGTCCTCGCCGTCATCATCCTCCTCCTCCTGCGGAGCACCGTGTTGCTGGTGTCGCCACATGGCAGTCAATGCCTCGTCTTGGATCTGTTGCAATGCGTTGAGCAGTTGGATGGTACAGATGCCTGACGCATCGCCATCAGTTCCCGGTGGATGGTACGGCAGCGAGAAGCTCAGCGGCGTGCATTCGCTCATGGGCGTGGCGGCGGTGCCGGTGCCCGAGAGATCAACCCTGCCATCGGCAGTCAAGAACGGGTTGGGCTGACACTCGAACAGCATCGGCACCAAGTGGAAGGTGCTGTTGAATGCGACGCAAAAGCGATGCAACAACTCGAGCGCCGCGGGCTGCTGCTCGAGCGGCAGCGAGCGTACAAAGTCGATGTTGCGCAGCTGCAGTGCCTCCTCGCGCTGCAGTGGCTTGGCCGAGAGAGCCGAGAACAGCAGCGCGTGCCAAGCGAGAATGTCGGCAATGAAGCGAATGTACGGCAGTTGGTGCTCGACGCGCAGAAAGACCGCCAGCAGCGGATAGCGCGTTCGGTTCGCGTGCTCTGCTGCGAACGCCGTCGCAAAGCTCTCGAGCGTGATCGGTCGGCGCGGGCAGAAGAGCGACTCGAGCGGCGACACGCCGACGCGGTGCAGCGCCTCCCACTGCGCACCGAGAATGGCGCTCGCCTGCGCAGCGGAGCCGTCGGCCAGACCAAAGCTGGCGAGCACCGCTTGGTAATGCGCCTGTGCACGAGTGTCGAGCCACGGCACGGCAGCGTCCTCGAAGCGCCGCTCGAGCGCCTTGCGAGCCTTGAACGACGGCAGCATCTGCGCCTCTTCGGTCTCAATGTAGGGGCGCGAAAAGACCTCGTGCAGAATCGAATGCATCGCCACGAGCAGCATCACGTCATCGCCGCCGCACAAGAGCGCGCGACACGAGCGCCAGTCGTGCGCGAAGCGCTGCGCAACGAGCTCCTGCGCTCTGGGCACGTCGGGCACCGTCTGTTGCAGCAGCTGCATGGCGAGCTGCGAACCGGCGCCGCCGGGCGCCGCGGCAAACGCCACCAACATCAAGCCGTGTATGACGATGCGCACCAGCCGCCACGTGAAGGGAGACATGCCCGGCGCGTTGGAGTTCGAGTCCTTGATCGACTCGGGCGGCACGGTGTAGCCCGGCTGCACGTCGATCAGCTCGTCGGGATCGAGGCGCTTGTTGCCGGCGCTCGGCTGGTGGTTGCGACCGCCGATCACGGCGCCGCAGCCGGGACTCGTGCACACGCTCTCCTCCATGGGCCACGTGCAGTTGCCGACCGTGTAACGATGGCCGTTGGGACAGCGGTACCAACCGAGATCGCGCGTGCCCTGCAGCAGCTCGACCGAGTCATCGAGCGGCATACCGGGCAAATAGCACGTGACCAACGACGCCGGATGCAGAAGCATCTGCCCGAGCCAGCTGGTGCGGAACTCGAGCGCCAGCTCGGCCGCGTGTGCGACGGCATGTTGCTGCGCGGCGTGAACCATCGACGTTGCCGGCTCGATCGTCGGTAGCGCACATTGTGTGCGCACCAGCCACGTAAAGATCAGCCGCACGTTGGCGTCCATGATCGACTGGCTGGCGTACTTGGTCAGCCACTTGCGCACGAGGCTCGTATTGGCCGCGTTGGCCTCGAGTCCGTGGCTGGTCTCGGTGAGCGCGAACCAGATGCCGAACAGTCGCCGCTCGAAGCTCCATGTCAGCGGAGAGTCGGGTCGATAGCAGCGTGTTAGCGCCCGTCGAAGAACGAGCTCCGACAGCGAATCCGTGTTGCCGAGTGTCACCGCCGACATCAGGGCCTGTTCCAAGTCGCGGAGCTGCTCGCCATCTCCGTCTTTGTCGCTCAGCGCCAGAATCGAGGGCAACTGAATGCGCCTGCGTCGGCTGGCGGCAGTCGTGCTGCTGGCCGCGACGAGGAATCCAAGCTGCCAACTCTCGCACTCGAGCAGTATCGACAAGAGCGCGCCGTAGCCACCGATCGAGACGAGCGCTCGGAGAAGCAGCAGTCGAACCCACGGCGTGCAGCCGCGAGGTGGAGCGCCGACTTCACCGCCACGTAGCAATCGCCACAACCTGGGCGGTACCGGTTCGCCCTCGCTGGAAGCAACAACCGACTGCACCCAATGGTGTATCACGGCGTGCACCATGGCCAGAGCTTCGATCGTTTGCTGCAGCACGACTGTTCCTCGCGTTGCGTCATCGGCGTCGCCGCCGTCGCTCACCGAGTGCAATCCGAGAAGCGAGCCGAGTTGTGACTCGGGTTCGAGCACCAACAGCAGGTCGACCTGTGCGTCCGAGAGATCGAGTGCGCTGCCATGTAGCCGCTGCTGCTGCGCCGCGATCTTGCTAATGCCAATGTCGAGACACACGGTTGCTACTTGCCACGAACGCGCGAGCGTCGCCACGGCACTGGGCAACAGCAACGAGAGCTCGTCTTCTGGAGGCGTGCTGTGGAGGCCACCGGTGGAGGCCGCCATCTTCACGTGCAAGAGGCCATGAAGCACCGTGCACGTGAGCACGGAATCCAGCAGCTCGTGGCTCCATTCGACGTTCGCGAGCCTACCGTTCACCAACGCGACCAAGTAGTCGAAGAGCGTCGAGTGCGGCTCACACAACGAGTCGGCAAAGACGCCGAACACGATCTGGCGCGCAAACTCCTGCACAAAGAGCGAGAGCGCCGCACGAGCATTGCCGATGCGCACCGTGGCGTCGGTACCCGGCGGCGCCTGTTGCAGCTGGTGAATTTGCTTGAGCTCCTGCGCGACGGTCGAGAACGTCAAGTGTACGAGCTCGAGCGGTAACGAGCGTCGCGCATCATCGGGCAACGCCAACAACTGCTCGAGCAGCTGCTCCGAGATGGTGTTGCGATGTGAAACGAGTTGCATCGCTGTGCACGTCACGAACGACGACGCGATCTTGAGAGCCGCCCACGAGCGGCGGGCTTGCTCAACTCGAGCGCTCGCTCTCGCCGGCACGATGGCCATCAGTGCCAACACGGCGTTGTGCATCTTGTCCGTGTAGTGTGCCAGCAGCTCGAGCGAGCTCCTGGTCGCACGCAGGCCGCGGAATAGGCTCCAGAACTCGGCGAGCACCGTGTCGAGCACCATGCAATCGAGCTCGCTCACGCGCTCCTCGGCAGACGGCAGCACTGAGCAACGGCGAGCTCGTGTCGAATCCTCGGGAGCCAACTCGCTCGAGATGAGCGATGCCAGCACGCGGCAGCGAAGCGACGGCTCGAGCGCCGCCAAGGCCGAGCAGTAGGCAAAGAGACGCGCCTCATTGAGCCACGCGTTGACGTGTACCGAGCCGACCGTGCACTCGTGGCCCGAATGCACCACCAGGACGAGTTTGTAGAGTTGCAGCTGGTGTTCGAATGCGAGCGAGGCGAATGGCGCACCCGAGAGCGCCACAAAGTCATGCAAGTACGCAGCGCCCGCCGCGGCCCAAGCGCTCGTGACCTCGGTGCCAAAGATCGTGCTGGCCACTTGCTCGAGCTGGCGCTCGAGTGCCGTGAGCTCGAGAGAACCGCGTTGTTGGTACTGCAGCTCGATGGCTTTTCGCGTTTCGGGCGCGTTCAACACACGCATGACCGCGTAACTGAACGGAAAGCGCGCTATCAACGGCGCACCGCACGTGGCCAGATTGTCGGCTGCCAGCGGCGTCGATGCGGTACGACGGCCGCCCAGCACGGCGCTCCGTGCCACGTGCGAGCCATCAAAGGCATTCGGCTGCTTCGCGAGCATGAACCACAGTGCTTCGAGCTCGGGAGAGGCCGCGGGGGCGTCAAGTCGCTGCTGGAGGCTGTCGAGCAGTGCCAGGTTGTAGTTGGTGTCGAGCGCCCGAAGTGCGTGCGCAAGTGCCTGCAGCACCAGGCTCTCGATGGCGAGAAGCAGCGATTGCACAAACGTGCCGCCGACCAACTCGTTGCTGAGTACGAGTGACAGCTGCAACGACGGCGTGTTGGTTGGCTGGCGCGTGAGAATCTCGTGCACGAGCTGCTCGATCAGCTCGAGGAAGCGTGCCGACGGCGCATGCAGCAGACGACCGAGTTGCTGCAGCCGGAATGACGGCGATGCGAGGTGCTCGTTAGCGGCATCGTTGGTGATGGCGGGCGTCGAATAGCGCGTGACGGCGTGTCGGAAGCCATGACGCAGCACGTCGCGCAGGGCGCAGAAGCCGGTGTCGACCAGTGGCGCGAGGCCCGCGGTACACAGTGCCACGAGATCGGTAGGCCACACTGGCGTGCCGGCCGACAATCGGAGATCGTCGACGAAGCAGCTCTCGAACGGTTGCAACACGTACAGCTGGTGCTCTCGTGGGCGCGACTTGAGACCCGGAGGTAGGTGTACCACCAATACAATGTGGTGTCTCGATCGAGTGACTTCATCGTCATGTTGTGGTGGTTGTTGTTGTTGTTGGCGCGCACGTACGGCGCTCGAGCAAAGATACCTCACGCGCGCCACAAGGTCCTCTGAACACTGTGCCGGATCGATTTGTATCAGCAGGAGCGACGTCGAAGAGCTGCTTCCTGCTGCCGCCTCCTGGTCCAACAAGAAGTCTGCGAGCGCCTGTGAGAACTCCTGCTCCGAGTGCAACTCGTGCAGCAACATCAACCGATGTCGCCACGACCGAATCTCTCGCAGCGGCTGCGATAAGGGTGAGGACTCGGCGAGAGGCGGTAATGTGGCCAAGATGGCATCCGTCGGGAAGGCTTCGTGCAGGTGCGCACGAGGCGAGAAGGTCAACAACTCGGTCAAGGTCACGGCGCACGAGAGTCGCGAGCGATGCACGTAGAACCACAACGCCGACACCAGGTTTGCATGGCGAACAAAGTAGTTGCTACTGCCCGCATCGGGCGCGGTGGCGGCGTCGAGTTGGCGCAGCGTATCCGAGCGCACGACGGCGGCAGGCGTTGCAATCTGCAGCAGAGATTGCTGTACTGCGTGTACGACTCGTTGGAGGTTGCTTTGGTTCGATGGCGTGGCAGTGCT
>ERZ778026.3035-NODE-3035-length-15777-cov-105.806322_pt1 | contig 15777 bp, 17 predicted proteins | sample MGYA00375756_ERZ778026 | MGnify/ENA primary metagenome ERZ778026 (study PRJEB29350, sample SAMN05389820) | bioreactor metagenome | isolation source: Ammonium sulfate bioreactor | place: South Africa: University of Cape Town | collected 2014-02-18 ... | reverse complement strand
TATTATATAGTAACGGTGGACCGATAATTTCTGTTCAAGTAGAAAATGAATATGGCAGTTATCCAACGTAAGTGACTACTTCGTCAAGTTGTAATAAAAAGAAAACTAGATATTATTAAGATGCGATCACGGATATATGCGATATTTGCGTGATATATTTCGTGAATATTTGGGAGACAATGTGGTTTTATTTACGGTTGGTATGTTCATTGAGAACGTTATTTTATGAATTCTAAAACCGTATCCTCTGTAGATGATAATGTAATTGAACATTTACGGTGTGGAACAGTTCAAGGTGTCTATGCTACTGTTGATTTTGGTACTGATGCTGATATCACTCAATCATTTGACTGTCAACGACAGTATGCACCACATGGTCCACTTGTTAATACAGAGTTTTATGTTGGATGGCTCGATCTTTATGGTCATGAGCATTCAACAGTTTCGACAGAAGCGACTGTTAAAACTCTCGATGACATGTTAGCTATGGGTGTGAATGTCAATTTTTATATGTTTCATGGCGGTACAAACTTTGGATTTACGTCAGGTTAGTTTTATGAATGATTGAAATTTATTTATTTTATTTCATAGGTGCAAATCCTGAGTATACTCCACAGCCAACATCGTACGATTATGATGCACCAATATCAGAATCAGGTTTTTTTTTAGTGTGACTAGCCAAAAAAAAAAACTCATTCGTTATTTAAAAAAAGGTGATATCACATCGAAATTTCTCGCTATTCGAAACGTTATTGGTAAATATTTACCGCTGCCTTCATCACCTATACCAACTAATAATACTAAGAAAGCATATGGAACGGTTGAACTAACATTTGTAATCATCATTCTACTTCATATATGTCATATTTTTATTAGTACAATATTTTTAGAAACAATCATTGTTGAGTTATCTTAAAACAAATTCACCACATTGTGAAATATCGATCTATCCGAAAACATTTGAACAACTTGGACAAGTAGCTTGATATTTCTAATCTAATTAAATTTCATATGACAGATATCGATTATTGTTAGAACACTGCGTTTGTTGTTTATTCAACAATACTCAATGATCCAGAAGTAGAAGGGAAAGTACTTGATTTAGCAGGCGTGCATGATTATGCTTATGTGCTGTTGGGTGAGGTAACTAACATTGTTACGAAAATCATCTCATGTTTACAGAATAATATCATAGAAATCCATTGGAACTGCATATCGAAGTAATAGTTCATCAACTAAACTTACGATCCGAGTAGCAGACAATAAAGAAACAACTTTGAATATCATTGTGGAAAATATGGGTCGACTCAATGATGGAACTGATCTTTTAGATACTAAAGTAAAATAAATATAGTAAAATGTATCCTGCATAACTGATTGCTCATTTTAATTTCATAGGGTTTCATAAGCAATGTTACATTGAGTGGTGAACTTCTTCTCAATTGGAATATGTGTATTTCTGGACCACTTTTCGATCAAGCTCCAAACATTCAACTCCATTCATTATCAAATTCTAATTCTCACTTATTTAGTTTTGATCCAAATGCACCAAATATCTATACAGGAACATTTTCAGTACCAGATAAAACTCCATCTGATACATTTCTTCTTCCAATGGTTGGTTCGAATAATTATTGGCATAAAGGTATTGCTTATGTAAACGAACAAAATCTCGGTCGATATTGGCCAGTGATGGGACCACAAGTCACACTTTACACGCCAGGTGTATGGTTAAATCCATCTGGTGATAATTCATTGACAATAATCGAATTGTTATCATCAGCATGTGGCAATGAGCAAACATGTTCACTACAACTTGTTGATTATCCAATTCTATCTATGAAGACATTTTAGTTATTGCAGTTCTAGATAATCGTTATGAATCACTCAGAGTATCGCAGTAGACCATCTGTCGCAAAAATCTCACGTTTTCATTTTCAAACAATTGAATATTGCCTTGATAAGTCCTGTTTATAATTTTCTCTTATCTTCATATGGTCTAAACTATCGCTCTTATCGAAAACCCCTTGAGTCTTTTGCGTTTTTATTTCAGTTTATTTTTATATAAGAAAACTAGAGCATGTACTTCCACCTGAGTATTTTGCTCGCACTTATTATTGGCTTCTTTGTAAGACAATCGATTTCGTTTGAATATAGAATTGAACAAGTTTATTATTTGCTTAGGTACAATGTCAATCACAACGATCATTCTCGATTGATTATGATAATAATACATTTCTCAAAGATGGAAAACCATTTCAATATGTCAGTGGATCTATTCATATGTATCGTGTACCGATGGCATATTGGTATGATCGACTTAATCGAATGAAAGCAGCAGGATTAAACGCTATACAAACATATGTCTTTTGGGATCAACATGAAAAAGTACAAGGTGTTTATGATTTCGAAGGCAATAATGATTTAGTTGCGTTTATTAAAATAGCACAATCATTAGATTTACTTGTTATTCTACGTGTTGGACCGTGAGTAGAATTCATTGAATGATTTCTCGATATTGTTGCTGTTATTACTTGAGATATATTTGTGGTGAACATGAATTTGGTGGATTTCCATGGTGGCTTTTACGAAATACAACTGATATTAAATTTCGACAGATGAATGATGGTGCAAACAACCTTGTTCATTCATACACCCTCTAATTCTATTTTGTTTTCATAGTTTATATTAAAGCTGTGACTCGATGGATGAGTATTCTTTTGCCAAAGATGCGGCCATTATTATATAGTAACGGTGGACCGATAATTTCTGTTCAAGTAGAAAATGAATATGGTAGTTATCCAGCGTAAGTATCATTGGATTTCGATGATAAGTAAATGATTATTATGATTCAGATGTGATCATGGATATATGGGATATTTACGTGATTTATATCGTCAATATTTAGGTGACGATATTGTTCTATTTACTGTTGGTCAGTATTTTACATAGATATATTTATGATGCGAAATATGAGAAATTTAGATGGTGATGGTGACGGATATTTACGATGTGGAGCAGTTAATGGCACATATGCAACGGTTGATTTCGGTCCTGGAGCTAATCTTAATCAGTCATTTGCTACTCAACGTCACTATGCACCACATGGTCCACTTGTTAATACAGAATTCTATGCTGGTTGGCTTGATCTTTGGGGTCATAATCATTCTACGGTTTCAACAGAAGGTATTGTTAAAACTCTCGATGGAATGTTATCTATGGGTGCGAATGTTAATTTTTATATGTTCTATGGTGGTACAAACTTTGGATTTACGACAGGTTAATATATACATCGATATTTATTCAAATTATAACTGTCTTTTTTTTTCGATTATCTAGGAGCTGATCCTGGTTATAATCCACAACCAACATCCTACGATTATGATGCACCCATATCTGAGCCAGGTTAGTTCATACTTTGACATTAATCAATGTTGTTTATGTATGTATATATATCAAGGCGATATTACGTCTAAATTTATCGCTATTCGAAATGTCATTGGCAAATATTTACCATTACCAAGTGATCCTATACCAGCTAACAATACGAAGAAAGCATATGGAACTGTTCAATTGACATTTGTAATCATCATTCTACTTCATATACGTAATATCTTTTTTTGTTAATACAATCTATTTAGAAACAATCATTGTTGAGTTATATTAAAACAAATTCACCACATTGTGAAACATCAATCTATCCGAAAACATTTGAAGAACTCGGACAAGTATATCAGTTTCATTTTATTATTATTATTTTGATCAATCAAATAACTACTACTATTTAGAATCAAGCTTTCGTCGTTTATTCGACGGTACTCAATGATCCAGAAGTAGAAGGAAAAGTATTGGATCTGAGTGGTGTGCATGATTATGCTTATGTTCTACTCGGTGAAGTAAATAATCGAATTGATAAATGTCTTTTTTTGAAATTTATTATATCATGTGATAGAAATCAATCGGAAGTGCATATCGAAGTAATAGTTCATCGACTAAACTTACAATTCAAGTATCAGGCAATAAAGAAACACATCTGAATATCATCATCGAAAACATGGGTCGATTAAATTATGGTGGCAATCTTTTCGATATGAAAGTATATTGAATAGTATCGATCGTCATTTTGAATATACAAAAGATTCTATTTTTTATATAGGGTTTGATAAACAATGTGACATTGAATGGTGAAACTCTTCTCAATTGGAATATGTGCATCTCTGGGCCACTTTTCGATAAAGCTCCGAATAAGTTTACTCAAAATCAACTTCAAGAGTACATTCAATTCTATTCATCATCAAATTCTAATTCTCATTTATTTAGTTTTGATCCAAATGCACCAAATATCTATACAGGAACATTTTCAGTACCAGATAAAACTCCATCTGATACATTTCTTCTTCCAATGGTTGGTTCGAATAATTATTGGCATAAAGGTATTGCTTATGTAAACGAACAAAATCTCGGTCGATATTGGCCAGTGATGGGACCACAAGTCACACTTTACACGCCAGGTGTATGGTTAAATCCATCTGGTGATAATTCATTGACAATAATCGAATTGTTATCATCAGCATGTGGCAATGAGCAAACATGTTCACTACAACTTGTTGATTATCCAATTCTTGATAAGAAAACAACACTCGGTGCACCTGCTCTATTTAAACGAAATTTATAATAAATTTATTTTTGATTGGTAGTTTGAGAAAAAGTGTCATCTTATTAGAAGATCTTTTATGATTTGAACAAAATAAGAATTACAATAATTATTTTAAGCTGCACGTCATTCTAGTTTTTTTTTCTTATGGTAAGACGCTAAATTGCAAATACTTGGCGGGGGTTAACAATCTCGTTGATATTTATCTACGCAGTTCTATCAACAAATACAGAGTACATCATTATCAAACAAAGAATTTCAATTCGATCGACCGGAATTTGTTCTTTCTCTATATGAATGAATAATCATATGTTTCGACTATAAACTGTACCATTAAATTTAAAAGAGACTATTTTACATACAACTCTCGTCATCAAGAGTAAATGCCGGTAAAGTATCACTCAAGAAAACAACCTTTGTGTATATCATATATTATATTTGTGCATTTTATCGTGTCTTTTTTCGTTCGATTGAGTTTAAGGTTTTTTTTTCTTTCTTCCTTTCTGTAAGAAATCTAATATCAAGGTACCATATGTATATAGTTACAATGATAAGACATATACAGAGAAAATAAAACAACGGCAACAATAACGTACTTCAATAGAAATTTTCGAAGTGTATAATAAAATCTTCAAGTCTTCTTGTTGTTTCAAACGAAATCAGATTATAAAAATATGTCGAAATCAAATAAGCAACACGGTAAATTTTCTCCTTGACTATGGAATTTATGATTTCTTATTCTATCGAATAGTTGTATCGACAACTGCTAATCAATCAGCTCGAGTACAGTCTATTGATTATACGGCACTCGATACATTTCGGTAAAGAGCAAGAACTCATCTCAGAAAAAAATTGTTTATAATTGAAGTAAATATCGGAAATTATTTTCAGACGAGAAATGATACAGAAAGAAGAAGAATCTAATCGTACATGGAAAGCTAAATATGATCCATGGTTGATCAATGGTTATCAGCAAGTAATAGTCATTGTTATTAATCATAGTCAACAAATATCTCCTAGATGTATGACAATGTATTTAAAATGCGCAATAAATCAAGTTCGATTCATGTGAGTTCTCTTCAACGTCCTGAATGGCAGCAACCAATCGATATTCTCCCACCAATAACCAAACGTTTACCAGGACAACGTCGTCGACGTATCCTAGGCTCATTTCCTCAGACTGAAAACGATGTGAGTTGCAGTAGAAAATCCAAACCAAGGCAATTTCTTTTGAAATAACATAAATTTTGATCGATGACATACTTCCTTATGAAGTAATTGATGTATATGACAAAGGAAACAAAGATCTTTATTGAGTATAGACAAATCAGCAATAAAAAGATATTGTTTTTTTATACAAATAACATCGATCATTGCTTTTATATGTTATTAGAAAATTGGTTGGCGTTTATTACCCGAACAGGCAATAGATATCTATGGTTCGAACTCAGCAAATATTCCTCCGTTACCAAGTCGATACAAGTTCTCAAGTTGCCCTGTAGAAAGTTTTTCATAATTACTAATGAGCAGTTTTGATCTTTGTAATAGTTGTATTTGTATACGAATAAATAAATAATAGAAATTCAATTAATGGACAATGATCAATGCATCAATTGACCGTTGCCTATGGTCTGTCTAATACTTTATCATCATTCGAGCCGAGCAAAGAAGAAAAAAAGAAGACGAAGAAGAAAAGAAAAAAGAAAAGAAAAGAAAAGAAAAGAAAGAGAACATTGTTATAGAAAAAAAAAGCTTTTTCGTTGCGTTCTTTCTTCTTTGCGTACTCGTCCTCTCTGACTCTTTTTTTGACAATTACGAATAAGCAATGGTGCCGTTTATTCCTGCTACTGCTATTGCTCGACGACGATGATCGTTGCAAAAGAGAAAGAGAGCAGAAAGCAGTAAAAAAAAACGCAGAACGTGCATTTTTTTTAGTGCATGGAGTCGTATATATATATGTGTGTGTGTGTGTGTGTGTGTGTGTGCGCATCCAATCTCACTAGTTGTTCGCATATTTACAGATATTCGAGTCGAAAGAAAACGCCCGTGTGAAATTATCGAGATGATTTCCTTTGTAAAAATATCATTTTAATCGCTATTCAGGATGATCTAATTATCTATCTATCAGATAAGACTAATCTTGTCAGTAGTCATGTCCTTGAATTACTTTTTAACAAAACGACGAAAACAATGTCTGTCAATATTATTCATCCAATATCTGATCAACATCCCCGCTAATCTCTTTATTTTACTTTGACGCGAGTATTTTTCTTATCAGATCTTGTTGTTTTTTTTGTTGTAGATTTTTTTGTAATTCAAATTTCAAAACCAAATTTATCATGGGACACAAAGGAACTAAACATAAGAAAGATTTAACTCATCTTTCCGAAGAAGAAATCGATCGTTTAACTAAAAATACGACTTATTCAAAGCAACAAATTCAAGATTGGCATCAAGGATTTCTTCGGTATGAACAAATAAACGAAAGAAAAAAATGCCCTTTTTTCTTTTTTCATCGTTATACAAAATCAAATAATTTGTTCTTTTTCTCTGTACATAGTGATTGCCCAAATGGCAAACTGGATAAAAAGAAATTTTTAGAAGTGTACAAAGTATATTATTTATTTAGCAATTCATATGTAAACTTTGTCATTTTATTATAGAAATTTTATCCTGAAGGCAAAGCAGAAAAATTCTGTGGACAAGTTTTTAAAACATTCGGTAGATTTCAACGTTTTTTTTTCCTAAATAAAACAGATAATTAACTAATGAAATTATTTAGACTCGGATGATAATGGTTATATCGATTTCGTTGAATTTCTCATTGCTGTTAATATCACATCGCATGGTTTGTTCTTTAGAGAATTTATTCTTTGGAATTAATTTGCGGTTTCTTTCTTTTTTTTTCTTTTTGTCTCAGGTGATATTCGAGAAAAACTTCGACTAGCTTTCGATATGTACGATATGAATAAAAATGGAAAGGTAATTATGATTATTTTCGAATTTTGAATATATTCAAAAGATAAGTCTATTTCGATGGTACAATGAACTATGTTAAGAAATTCTCATGAGAATTTAAATGAGACTAATAAGAGTTCATATATTCAATATAGTATATATATATATATATTTTTCCCTAAAAATGCAGAAGAAGAAGAAAAAAGAACTAATCAAATTTTTTTCTATATAACTTACGCTCGTTTAGTATTATATGCGTATATATAATATATTGATTGATATGAAAGAAAAATAGTGAAGTCCATCTGTTAGACATTCATATAATTCGCATATCTTCTAATTTTTTTCTCGTTACAATTGCCAATTGACATTATTCTTCGAGAGAGAAAGAATCTGGATAAACATAAGTTCGGATGTTTCCTCTGTTTTGATAATGAGTGATGAGAATATATATATGCATATAGTATCGCATCAACGCACACAGTGATTGTTTAATATAATCGCGCTTTCGACATACAACACCAATCGTATGACTAAATAAACTGAATACAAATTAGATTTATTCAGATGCGCCTCGTCCAATGATAAGAATGATTCGTTTTCTCTTTCATTTATCGTAAATAAAGGCGAAAAGTCAAGTAATCGATGAGCGTAGCGTATAAAAAGAAAAGCTGTACGGATGAATAATGATATTATTCAGTCTTTTTCTTTTCGCTCATCGTTAACACGAGTGAATAAAATTTATTGACGTAATTATGGGAAAGTCGAATAGTAAAACTGTTAGTACAGAATTAACAGATGATGCTATTGAACGTCTAACAAAAAATTCGAGTTATACACCCGAACAAATTCGACAATGGCATGCAGCTTTTCTACACGATTGTCCAGATGGAAAATTAACTCCACGACAATTCACTGAGGTTTATAAAAAATTCTATCCTGAATATGAAGCAGAGGAATATACTTCTCATGTGTTTGTTACATTCGACACTGATCGCAATGGTTTTATCGATTTCACTGAGTTTCTACTTGCAGTTAATATCAATTCGAATGGAAGTGTTAAGGATAAACTTGGTCTTACATTTGATATCTACGATATTAATAAAAATGGACAAGTAAGCATAGAAAATAATAGCGAAGTCAAGTGCATACGTATGCGTCATTATTAATCGATCTTTTTTTTTAATATTGATTGAACATGTTGATAGAGATAAGTAGTTTCGAAGTGATTAATACCTTTTGTTGAATAATCGTTGATGTTAAGATGAATAATGATTTCATTTACTCTTTCGTTTAGATCGATAAAAAAGAAATGACCAAAGTCATAACGGCTATTTATGATTTGTTAGGTATGTTTTTTTGGTTATTGAATATCGATGGAAGTATTGTTTTTTGTTTGTGTTTCGTTGTAGGCGAAGAAAATCGTAAAGGAGATAATGCACCTGACAATCGTGTGAAGAAAATCATGGACAAATTAGATATCAATGATGATAAAAATATTTCACGAGATGAATTCGTTGAAGGCTGTCTGAAAGATGATGTTCTCCGACAACTATTGGCACCTAACGTTTAAAACTCAATTCCAACATCCTTATAATAACGAATTTGGATTTTATTTTTCTCTCTCTCTCTCTTTCTCACTAATTAAATCTATCTGTCTACCAGATTTTTATTTCGATTAGTTCTATTCAATTGCTTGCTTTATTTGTTTTGTATATGTATGGTAATAATTTAGAGCGTCGTTTGCTTTGTCTTCTCCTTCTTCTTCTTTTTTTAAAGAAAACATTCAATATCGTTTGTTTGTCGTTTTCTTTTTCATTTTTAAAATACTGCTTCCTTTTTGTCCTTTTATTCATATCCTTAAGTTTTTTTTTCAGGCTCATTTCTTATGTCTTCGCAAAAACAAAAGGAACAACTGTTCGTGCCATAGTGATGTTCAATGAATATCTGTATACGATTCAAAAATAAATAAATAAATAAATAAATAATAAAATACCAACGAGATTTTGATGATTTGACAAAAAGCAAAACGAAAAACACTCTTGCCAAAAAATTCGGTTATCGTCAAGCACATGCTTTCGTATGAAGATGATGATGCCACCGGCATGAATAATTATATTATAGTCAACATTAAACAAAAAGGAAAACAAATCATGTTATGATTAGATGTCTCTCCCTACGCCTTGCAGACTTAGTCAATTTGCTGCCATTTATCGACTCGGAAAAGAAAAAAATTCTTATTAGATGTTATGCATAAAGAATTATGTACGTGTGATAGACGAATTTATATGAATGTTATTCAGCGAAACGTGATATATAATAAAATAATGTGCAAACATTGAAATCGATGCTATATTATAAAGTTATCAGTCATTTGACAACAGTGTTACTTTACTCTATTGATTGTTTGATTGAGATTTATCGTTCAAACTCTCTCGACTTCAATTACGTAAAATTCGTTTTTTTCATTTTGACAAGATTCTATCTTTGTACCAATAATTTTTATCTATTTACTTCTCCTCTTTCGTTTTCTTTTCTCTTTCTTCTCTGATTACTTTTCTTCATCATCTCTAAACAACAAAAAAAAACGAAAGAAAAACAAAACGACTTACACTATCAACGAAATAGATAGAAAAAAAAACGAATATCACAGCTCATCAAAACAGTTGTGCTTGTCTTGTCTAATAAAAGCTAAGAATTAATTATCATGGCAAGCAGTGACTCAGAAACAGAAACACATTCGAAACCGAATTTCTTTCAACGAATATTTTCATCGAGAGGTTCGAATGCTTTGGGACTTTCGTCTTCACATCGAATGCGAACGAGTTCAATACTCAATCCAAGTTTTGTATCATTAAATGAATTGTTACGAATGAAACGAACAACAGAACAATCGCCAATGACTATCGATGAATCTTTAGTTGATATTTCAGTCAATGCTGAATCAGATATTTCATCATTAGTAGATCGATCAAGAGGAACGATGGGTACGTTTAACTCAGCACGTGTAAGTTGTGTACTTTTGATAAGAATGAATATAAACAAAAAACTTCGTATAGATTGCAACAGCAGTACCTAATCGAACACATTATGCTGACTGGTCAACAATTGATTGGCTAGGTGATCATGCACGAGATCGTTTGAGACATCAAATAATTACTGAACAACGAAAAGATTCTCTATGGAAACGTTTTGTTGCATATCATGATGCATTTTCTGGATGGTTTGCTAGTCGATTTCGATGACTGACTATCTTTCTATTTAATTTTGAAAATTATTCTTAGGTTTTGTGTGTTTTTACTTGCAATCAACATTGGTATAATTGCAGCTATAGTTGATATTAGTGCTTCGTGGTTAACAAGCATTAAAACTGGTATATGTCTACCGGCGTTCTATCTATCAAGAGAACAATGTTGTGTATGTGGATGTCAATCTTTTTGCATGTTTTGAATAGTATTATTCCTAGTGGTCAGATTCGAATCAAACTTATGACAAATATCATCATGTTTCTTGTGAACATTGGTACGAATGGTCACGTCTTTTTCATATAAGTCCTGAAACAGCAGGAGAATATATTGTTGATTATATAGCGTACATCGTTTTTGGTAAATAGAATTTGTGATTAAGTTTGAAAATGAATTCAATTCAGGTTGTATGTTTGCTGCAACATGTGCCGTTTTTGTCAAAACTTTTGCACCTTATGCGTGTGGCAGTGGAGTACCAGAAGTCAAAACTATACTATCAGGATTTATTATTCGTGGTTATTTGGGTAAATGGACATTATTAATCAAAAGTCTTGGTATGGTTTTAGGCAGTAGTGCTAATCTATTATTAGGAAAAGAGGTAGTTCGTATTGAACAGGTGTCTGATTGTTGTTTCTTTTTTGCTAGGGTCCATTCGTTCATAGCAGTTGTTGTTGTGGCAATATTTTTACACGTTTATTTCCAAAATACGGTCAAAATGAAGCAAAAAAACGTGAAATTTTATCAGCAGCTGCTGCTGCCGGTGTATCCGTTGCTTTTGGTGCACCTATTGGTTTGTCATTTTTCTTTTCTTAACAAAAATCACATTCTTTTTGTCTTTGCAAATCTACTTTTAGGTGGAGTTCTATTTAGTTTAGAAGAAGTCTCGTATTATTTTCCATTGAAAACTCTCTGGCGTTCATTTTTCTGTGCTATGGTTGCATCATTAATCGTTAAACTTCTTTCACCATTTGAAAATCAACATCTCGGTCTTTTCTATATCGGAAATAAATATCGTTGGTTCTACTTTGAAATGATTCCATTTTTCATTCTCGGCATACTCGGTGGTTTATTTGGTGCGTTGTTTATTAAATTAAATCTTGCCTGGTGTAAACGACGAAAACAAACATGGCTAGGACGATATCCTGTTATTGAAGTTATTGTCATTGCTTTGATAACATTAATTATTTCGTATCCGAATCCGTACACACGTATGCCAATGTCAGATTTAATTCGTCGACTGATTTCACCCTGTGAATCGGATGATGGTAGTTTGTTATGTGATTATCAGAGAAATAGTACGTCGGCCTACGAAAAAAATGATATTGCAAAACCATTGAAGTAGATTCTTCTTTTTTTTTGTATTGACTTTTGAGATTTGATTCTTTATGAATTAGTGGAGTATGGTTGTCCGTAGGTTTACTCTGCTTAGCTTTATTTACACAAACGATTTTGTTTATTTTTACATTTGGTATAAAAATTCCTTGGTTTGTATTCGAATTTAAGATTCATAAACGAGAACTTGCTTTTGTATATTCATAAATACTTTTAGTGGTCTCTTCATTCCATCGATGACATTAGGTGCTATAACAGGTCGAGTTATTGGTATTCTACTCGAAGCACTTGTTTATTATTGGCCCGATTTTTTTCTTTTCGCTGCTGAATGTAGTAACGCTGATGAACAATGTGTGGTACCTGGTTTCTATGCTATCATTGGTGCATGTGCTTTTCTCGGTGGTGTCACACGAATGACTGTTTCTCTTGTTGTTATTATGGTTGAATTAACCGGTGGTCTTTCGTATTCAGTTCCATTGATGTGCGCAGCGTTAGTTTCGAAATTAGTCGGCGATGCTCTTGTTGGCGAAGGTATTTATGATGCACATATCAAATTAAATAACTATCCGTACTTGGATGTCAAAGCTGAATTTAATGATCAATCAACGGCTGGTGATATTTTAAATGAAAAAGAAGATGTACATGAATTAATTTATTTGCCACGTGATAATTTAACAGTTGACGAATTGAGAACAATCGTACGAACGCATAAATTTACGGGTTATCCTGTTGTTGTTAGTCGTGAACAACGGTCAATTGTTGGTTTTGTTGCACGACGTGATTTACAATTAATTCTTCAAAAACGAATGATTTCGAATGTACAATCGAATATCTCATTTTCTCGAAAACCACTTGAGGGAAATTCAATTGAACTCTATCGTCTTGTAAATCATTCGCCAACAACAATCACTGCCGACACACCAACACCAACAGTCATTGATATGTGCCGAAAACTTGGTGCACAAACAATTTTAGTTACAAACGATCAAGGTCATTTATTCGGTATTCTAACAAAAAAAGACCTCATAGCTTATATTAAACAAAAGAAACTAAAATAAATAGTTAGTTCTTATTTATATTTCATTTGATTTTCGTTTTTTTTGACTATTAAAAACAAAAATAAAAACTGTGTGACGGATTATCTGTTTTTGTCAACGGAAATTGACTACTTTTATCGAGAACTTGTCTGAAGCAGCAATTTTATGTGCCTTGAAATTCATTGGTGCTTGAATGACTGATGATAGTCAATGAATAATAAAAAAAAACAGAATACATGTGCATGTATTCGGAATGAGTTAGCTCATAGACCAACACTTTTAACTTGTTTTCTTTTTTTTTCTTTCTTCCGAACGATTCTAACTGAAAATGACATATAAGAAAAATGATTTCATTTGATGAATGAACAAAACATGACGAAAAACAATGTTGGAAGCCAGAGGCGTGTTGTTGAAAGCTAATTACTTGATCCTTATAAAAACTACAAGAAACTTCTCCTACTTTTTCGTCTTTCTCTTTCTCTCTTTTTATCCTCAATAATAAAAAGATTATAGATAGATATATATATTAACACCCAGAAAAAAAGAAAGTAGTTATAACAAAAAAAAAGTAATTTTGACGAGAGCATCTTCACAAATTCATTAGTTGCTTACAATAATGCTAGAAGTGATCTGAATACAAACAATGCTCTATCTTTAGAAAACATTCTCATTTATGCATGTATTTATTTACCTACTTTTATTTTCTTTTAAGATTCAACAAAATTAGCAATATGCACTTCTCAAATGAAAAGTTACTAGCACGTATTTCCATTCTATTAGTTTTCATCTGCATTCTTCACTATTCACAAGCTGTAAGCTACTTATCTTGAAAGAGCATGACAATCATAGTTTTAATTTAAATCGTTTTAGAATGCTATTGAACGCAAACAACATGAAGAAAGTCATGGAAATGAACATGTTTTGAAAGCTAATCGTCTTCATGCACTCAAACAAATGCTCAGTCGTCGCGGTCTCTATGACCCAGCTTATGGTGATTCTTGGTCAAATTATTTCGAAAGAAAACGTGAGCTTTTCGATCCTGCCTATGGCGATTGGGCCAATAGTTTCAAACGGTCGGATTATTAAGTCATTAAAAATAAATTCTCAATTATAAGAATCAAACAAGCTACTTTCTCTATCCCTTTCTCATATCATATTTTTAAACCTTATTAAGATATATTGATGGACACAGACGATTAAATAAAATCTACTTATAAAATGAAAGGAAAAACTAATCATACGAAAAAGTAAAAGATAACAAAATTTTTTTATTTCTTTATCTTGAAAAAAAAGAAGAAAGAAGAAACAAACAAACAAACAATTGAGATGAACCTTATTTCGTTAGTTTTGCTGCTCGTTTTTCTCTTGTGTACATATTTTCATGAGAAAGCCTGCTTGTACAATAAAAACAAAGAAACAAACATAATGCGGATGAAGAAATCAAAAGAGAAAATAGATTAATCTTTATGTGTTCGCTCGCACCCATTATTATACAGCAAATATCACAAGAGATAAAATAACAACACATGAGAACAATGTTTAATACACTGTTCGTCAATTGAAATACGCAAACGAGAAAAGATTTGAACAAACATGAATAGAATCGTTTAGCTAAGCTTTTTATATGTAGAACTATGCAGAATGAGAAGAGAAAAATAACCGTAAAATATATACAGTCCTGTTTTTTTTGTAGAAACCAAACAACGAATAGCCGTATTCTAATCGATCAGAATATAGAAGAAAAACACACACTTATATACGAATGAGAGAAAGGGAGCAATAATAGTAGCAGCAGAAATAAATTGTCGACATGAAAAGAAAAGAAAAAAACCCAAAGTAATGAAAGACAAAGACACATATTGGTTTTAAGGAGCAAAGGAAGACAGAACACAAAAAGAAAAACGAAAGAAAAAAGATTATCGTCTAAGTTCGTTTTTACATTCTCAATTGTCAATAGAATTTGACGATTTGATAAATAAAAACATTGATCGCTGAAAACCTAGAAAGCAACACAACCGTTCAGTTTATCAATAGAATAATCACGAAAATATTCTCTACCTTTATGCGTATGATCAGGTGTTGCAATTGTTGTGCATGTTTCGAAACCGACTTCGGTCGAAAGCAGATAAGATACAAATTCTGTAGGTTTAAATTCAATTTGATTGTATGTCTCCGTTATGTCTTTCTAAAACAGACGTATCAATTCAATTCAATTAGATTCTTCAGTCAAAAACAGATCTTGTCTTTACTGTCATTCGACGTTTGAGACGGTAACTCGACCAAGGCTGAGGTTCGAGTATTAATCTCCCGCCAGGGAGTAATGTTCGATAGAGTCGTTTGAAAAAACGTTTCAAACCTTGATCACCGAAATTTAAATGTATCCATTTGGTTACACTGAATGCGAGAATTGTATCGTATTCTGCGACAATCGTCGACAAATCTGCATCATTATCAAGCACAAAATTTCCCTGAAAAAAAAACAGAAATGATAGTTAACTTTCGGAAAAATAGTCAAACAAAACGACGAATGCTTTCATTATCTGTTTTTTTT
>ERZ778026.3034-NODE-3034-length-15784-cov-97.475682_pt1 | contig 15784 bp, 23 predicted proteins | sample MGYA00375756_ERZ778026 | MGnify/ENA primary metagenome ERZ778026 (study PRJEB29350, sample SAMN05389820) | bioreactor metagenome | isolation source: Ammonium sulfate bioreactor | place: South Africa: University of Cape Town | collected 2014-02-18 ... | reverse complement strand
AAAAAAAAAGAGCGAGAGGCCTTTTTCTTTTATGTTAAAAATACAGCAAGGAGTCATCATCATTGGTTATTCGAATACAGAGCAACTGAAAACGTTTGCTTCGTTTTACGTCAATGTACATTTCATTTCTTTTCGTTTTTTTTTCTTCATTACTCTCGAATCATGGAGACAAACGAGGTCAACAGAGATAACATATTGACCTGGCTGCTGTAGTCAAAAAAAAAGGCTCATAAATTTCAAATTTGAAGAGAGAGTCCATCGAACGACTAAGACGAACGATCAATATTTTAATATGTGCATTTTTCTTTCGTTTCGTTTGATTTTGTTTTAAATCCGATCCTTCGCACCTCATCATCTTAGATGAGAGAGAGAGAGAGTGATGAGAGAATACGAGAAAGCAAAAAGGCAATTTCCATTGTCATTAAACCATAAAATCATGATCATCCATCACGGATTTAGTTACATTCACACGCGTATGTAGACAAATGCACCTGTCGACTTGTTTTCGACAGTCAACCTCCTTGAAAATCTAATTTTAACAAAGCAAAAAAAAACGAAGAAGACTTTCATCGAGAGAAGAGAAGCGAGCGAGCGAGAGAGAGAGAGAAAGAGAGAAAGCACACATACAACACGTCGTGCATGTGCGCATATTTCACTTCCAAACAATTATAAGTGGTGGCTACGTAGACGCTGACTTGTTTGAAAGAAGCGCTTATGTTTGTGAGTAGAGAGCGAAAAAAAAAAGAAGAAAAAGAGACGAGTAATGTCGACGATGACGGCAGCAGTTGGAGGAATACGAAGAAGACGAGAGAGAAGAAAGGAGAGGGATGGAGAGAAAAATCATACTTTGCCGCCCCACTCCTAGTTTTTATTTAACTTGAACGCACACACACACAGAACACTACTACACGCATATAAGCACTTGAGAAAAAAAACGTTCTTCTTTTTTGGCCAATACGCGGCGAGTAAACGAAGATCATCACCTATTTTCTCAAAAGGTAATCATGTAACGCACGATGATTCGTGTCCGTAACGAATAAGTCGAGCTGAGACGAAAAGTCGAAATCAAAAAGAAAGGACGGAAATTTTTAAAACGATTTGTTGCATGTTCTCACCTCTGTGATTCTTGCCGACTGTTGCTGCTCGTTTCGAAAGTGAATGTGAGTGAAATGCAGCTCTATCTCTGCTTTTTTTTTCTCTCCCCCTCGTTGTGATGAGTGTCGTTTTACAACCACAGACAAGGCGATAATTTTTTCTTTTTTTTTTTTTATCAAACTTGTCTAGTCTCCGATAGAAAAGACAAATCATTGACAGATTAAAAAAAACCTCGAATCTTTCACGTTCAAATAGTAAGTTTCGTCGAGCCAATTAGAAAGAATACAACAACAGCCACCAAAAAAAAGAAACAGACTTGTCACCATAGCCAATGACAATTTAAGAAGAAAGGAAAGGAAGAAAAAAAAGAGAGAGAGAGACAGAAAGAGAGAGAAAGTTTGTTTTTCGAATATTTATAAATTCATTTGTAATATTTTGTTTCGTTTTATATTATCTTTCAGTGACATCGTCTTGTTTCTCAACATGTCATCTGTTTGGACGCCGATTGATGAGAAAACATTATCGACAAATCTTATTAAAAATGAACATGCTGTTGTTGATGATGAAGATAATAGTAGTCTTTCGAATGTAAGCGATACAACATCGTCGACAAATCAAAGTCGACTATCGCCGAAGAATTCGTCGCAAACAAACGAACCGTCAACACAACAGCAAGGTAATTCGACGAATAATTATTCTCAATCGCCAACAGCGACAACAGTGAATAATTTAAATACTGTTTCTTCGAATGATTTACAACAAGAACAGTATCCATCAACAAATGGTAAGAAATCAAATATTGAATTTCGATTCTCATCGTTTTTTTTTGTTTGAATCAAAGAATCATCTTCGTTTGCTGGTCAATTTCAACAGCAAACTTATCCAGATTCGGTTGGATATTACGGCGAAGATTTAGTCAATGGTGTCGATCATCTTCAACAACGACATCATCAATCCCAAACCTATTCCCATTTACAACAAAGTAATCCAACAAACCAACAACACAACTTCCTTATTCGTTTTTTTAAGATTCTCTATATTCACCATCAACGCCTGGCAATCAACAATCGATATCTCCGTCTCGTTTTCCACTTCATCATCCATCGCAAAACGATTATCGTCATCAATCCTACGACGAATCGAATCGTTATGTAGCTGGCACAAGCAACCGTCGACCATCGAACTCGCCAACAAATCCTGTTTATGAAAACGCCAATCCTCAAACATGGCCTCCGAACGATGCTCAACATTACTACGGTCTGCCGACAGCTTATTCAACCGCAACGAATATCAACGAATTAACATTTCTTCAACAACCACAAATCAGTAATAGTAATACCGATCAAATCGAATTCTGGAATTCGAATCCGAATGTCAATTCGTACATGGGATGTTTAGGTAGATGAATTTTTGTGTTTTGTTTGTAAAATTTTAAGTCAATCGATTTTCGTTCAGAAGGAATTTACGATACAACCGATGGACGAGAATGTGTCAATTGCGGGGCTATACAAACGTCACTGTGGCGACCGGATGGTACCGGACATTATTTGTGCAATGCATGCGTTTCATCACATCGAATGAACGGAAATAATCGAACATTACCACGATTTCCACGACGTTTGGTAAAAAACCAAATTCGAGATTTCAAATTTTGTTGTAAATTTTATTTTTTGCGTGTAGGAAGATGATGATCGTGCTCGAGCATCGTCTCTCGAAGGTGGTCTTCCCGTTGTCGATCCTGTTTGTCTACCGAATGTATCCTCACTAACGAATTCCTATTCTCATCATGCTTTAATCCATCCCAATGCTCTCTATCATTCGCCGGCGAGTCAATCGACTCGTCGAACAAACAATTCGAAATCCATATCTTCACTGCAATTAGTCAATTCCGATCCACACTATTCATCTTATTCAACAATCAAAACCAATCCATCGAATGGAAATGAAAACAATACCAGTTCACAATTACCGTCATTTCATCGAACACAATCCGTAAGAGAAGATACATTTCGAAATGAAAAACGTTTTCGAATTTTGAGAAATTTCAGGATGAAACTTCAGCATCGACCAATGCCGGACACAAACAAGTACGATCGAGAGTTTGCATGAGAAATTCAAAGATCGATTGATTATTTTGAAATCTAGGTTCTATCAGGAGCACGTCGTACAGGTCTTCAATGTGCGAATTGTCAAACACAAAATACGACCCTATGGAGACGAAATAGTGAAGGCGAACCTGTTTGTAATGCATGTGGTTTGTACTACAAACTTCATCAAGTAAAATATCAATTGATTTTCTCAAATAAAATCTTCAATTTTTTTCTTTTAAAACAAAATAAAAAGATCGCTCGACCGTTGAATATGGTTAAACCAGGCATTCAAACCCGTCGTCGAAAACCGAAAAACAGCAATTCAAACGGTTCAAATGGCAATCCCAATGCGAAATCGAAACATAATAAACATGGCTCAACAACATTGGGCAAAGAACCAGCACCATGTGCGTCCGAGCCCAATCTTGACTATGGACTAGCAGCGACACGTAAGCTTTCTCCTTCGAAATTCAGCCAACCTGAACTCTTCGCGATTAGATATCGGCAGACAAGTTGCTTTTCATCATGATTATAATTCCGTTCGAACCGACCTTTTTCCTTCACATCATCATTCTCATTTAAATCCTCATCGACATCATCCGTACGCGGCAGCACTCGAACAACACCATCGTTTTTCTTCTCAATCATCGACCGTTGTTCAATACAATCAACCTCAACCATCCGATATGACTTCGGTTGTGTTCGATGCCGAACTATGTGCGAGAGAAATTGTCGCGTCGCCACTTTCATCGACCGGCTCGTCGATAACGAATAATGCTGCCAATAGTGATGAACATCATTCCACTGCTATGCCAACGCTAACAACCACAGCTGCTAGTGCCGACTCCCAACCGTGATAGGATCAGATAGTCGTCAAAAAATTGTTTTTTTTTTGTTTTTTTTCTCTCTTCGATATCTATTGTGTGCGTGTGTGTACTTTTTGTTCTCTTCTTTGTAAAAAAATATCCAAATCATAGAGCAGGTTCAAAGTGAGCTCGTTGTGATGTGTTGATGATTTTTGTTTTCTTCTCTCTCTCTCTCTCTCTCTTTCTTCTTTTTTGTTCAATCTTTTTTTTTCTGTTCGAAAAAAAAATAATTTATACTTGTTCGTTAAAATTCGTCTCATCTGTTTGTTGGACGACGAGGAAAGACTATACTTGAATTCGAAAGAAAATTTTCTAGAACACTATCTTCGTTCTCAATGACCTAATATTAAGATGGCATGATGAATAATCGATGATGATAGACAGTGGGGGGTATTCGATTGCACTAAATACGAATATATATATAGATTTTTTTCTCAAATGTCCATATTGAATAAGTTTGATGGGATGATAACGAATGATTTTCAATTTATCATCATAATCATTAACGTTCACCGAGTTGATTACAATATCAAATGTGTGTTCTTTCACAATAAAAACATTTGTTCTTCTAGTATAGTTTTCAACGAAGCTTTTTAACGTAGATGAAAACCTAACATGTGCAATTATTTCCCCTGCTCGTTCTCTCTCTCTCTTTTTTTTTCTCATATCCGTCTGTATCCCATCTAGGCGCGTCTTTTCGTTATCTTATCTTCTTCTTTTTTTTTCCCGTCGTTAGGGTTTATATATGTACATTCTTGATGCAAGTGTATAAGCGCTTTATTAGACGTGCGTATGATCTTTTGCTCGGCAAAGCTAACAACAACTTTGATTGCTCAATCTTTTGTTTGCTGAGTAAATCATTTGAATGATAAGACCGAAGAATGAAGGAAAGAATTTCATTTCCATTGTCGAAATTAAAATAATTATTTCTATATCGAAGAGATTCTTTTTTTTTTCAAATAAACAAATCAGATATACATCGATTTGAGATTAACAGATAAATATCAGTGCTATACACTTTCAAATAATAACAAACATCGTTTTCATGGAAGTTAATTATTTTCTTTTTCGAATAGAGAAACAACATTTTTCTTTCTCCGTAGGTTTAGATAAACTTTCTTGATTTTTCGACCTACGCATGTTGTTGAAAAGTCATTAGACTGTCAATTAAATATCCATGATGATGGAGAAAGAAGACATACACAACAAGTGTGTGCGTAGGTTTCGCCTTATGTCTATTCCCTCAATGCATCAGACAGAAATCAATCGTTGTCGTTCATTAGTTTTCATTCTCTCGACACTTGCTCATATTATTGATGCGTTATCGCATTATGCAGAACGAAATCTAAGAAACAAAAGCGATTTAACATCTGGATTGGTGATGTATCGTTGATTGAAATACAAAAAGAAAAACAACAACAGTAAACTAAGTTTATTAGACTTAGTTGTCTAAGTCAATTCTAACATAACAAACACAATACGCGTGCCGAATCCAATCTGTTTGAACAGAAGAAAAAGAAACGAAACGAATACTGTAACCGTAGACGTATATAATTACCTGTGTTCATCTTTTGATCGTCATTCTACTCTGTGTCTCATCGTCATCAAATCAAGAAGAAAAAAAAAGTGATCATCACAGGTATGATATTAATATCGAGAACTCATGCTGTGACCGACCATCAACACATTTCGATTCTGTATTATGTTTGTGTGTGAAATGTGATTCTTGGAACACCCAAGCACAAAATGCTTTCGATTAGAAACTAATCATTACACTGAAATTTTAACAAAATTGACTAGATTGATGTTTGCCCCTTTGAAGACATCGAGGGTGAGAAAATTGTCGATAATAATTGATAGTAAGACAAGAGCTTTCACGTTTTTGTTTTCTTCTATTAACTCTCTGAAGATTTTTACTCACATCTCTACCTCGTAGTTCGTTCTTGCTCGAGCATAGCGCCCGAGAGGCACATCATTATTTTGTCTCAAAATGTGCATCGACGTTTTATTTCTCCGTGCTTCTTATCTACTAGCACTTTCGTTGATTTTGCTTCTTCCACGAGCAGCACCTTCACTACTGCCCCCGTTATTGCTTTTTTTTTCTCACATGCACAAACGCACATCGTTTCTATTTGATCTTTCTCAAGAGCATGTATAGACGAGCACATATTATGATAGTTTTCTTTTTTCTCTTTTTCTCGTTCGTTTTGTCGGCCAATCGAAAGAGAAATTTGGCAAAGAAATCTTTCATTGGTCGATATATATCGATTAATTTTCTCTCTCTGCTCGTTTCTTCTTTTCTTTTTGGCCAATGTCTCGACATACGCATACACGCACACACACTTGTACAGTTTATTCTTTTTCCTACTAGAATTAAGATAACGGATCGACGTACTGCTGCTGAGAGGTCGAGCCAGATCTTTTTTCTCATCGTTGAAGAAAGAGAAGAAGAAGAAAAAAAGGAAAAGAAAGGAAAAGAACTCGAATAAGTTCGATTCCGATTATCCACACAAACACCACACACACTTCATCATTCTTCGTTTTATCCATCAAGGTAATCAGTCTTCTATTCCTATCGAATACAAATGTCAATGACTGTATGTCTCAGGTCATACGAGAAGGTTCTATTCTCTTGACTTGTTCATATTTTGACGGGCTAATCGATGTTCTTCGATTCTTTTGGTCTTATCTCAATTTGAATACTGACATTCGGCCATGTGCCAATTCATATTGAATGACCTCCCTTCTTATCAGTCACCAGTAGTAATACCAGTCTGTTGCAATCATATTTTTAAGCCTCAAGGCTATTCAGAGAATAGAATATATTCATCTATTGAAAATCAAGTCGAATTACTGATTAGGAATGAGCGCACGAGAGAGAAAACAAATTGATTCATACGTTTTTTTTTCTTCTTCTTCTTCCAGATATTTGATTAAATATGCATCCACAAATCTACGGAAATCATCCCGAAGATGGTCTATCTTCAACATATCCTTCGACATCAACAAACAATCCTAATTCAACCTCGAACACCAATGGTCAAGACGGTTCAACAATCGAAAGTAATCATTCATCACCTGTATGGCCAATTCCATCGACATCAACATCGTCTCTTGCTCTACCTGTCAGCGCAGGCAATGGTTCACATGCACTAACGAATTCGGACCTATTCTCGCCGGAACCGTACTCCGTTGCTGCAATGGCTGTTTCACGTTATGCCGATGATCTTTATATGAATTGTTATTCAACGAAAATGAACTCACTTTTACTTGCTCAAGCAGCAACAACGAAATTAAACGATCCTGTCAATACATATAATCGTAAAAAACAAAGTCTCATTTTCAGTTTTTGATTGTTACGATCTTTTGTGTTCTAGCTTATTGTTATTCATTTGATGAGCCAACTGAATGTGTCAATTGCGGTGCAGCTGCATCGTCGCAGAATACGCGTTGGAGTAAAGATGGAAGTGGGTTTAATCTTTGTAATAAATGTGGCATTTATTCATCGCGTACGCATAAACTACCGACGAATTCAACGATGTATTCGCCAAGTGTCAATCCAAATGATCGAAATCTACGAAAAAACGTTCGTTTTTTGTTTAATATTTTTTGTTTTTGATTTCATTGGAATTATTTTTAGGGAACACTCCATCGTTCTGGCAATCAATGTGCGAATTGTGGCACAACCGATACAACTTTATGGCGACGAAATGCCAGCGGAGAAAGTGTTTGTAATGCTTGTGGTCTTTATTATAAATTACACGGGGTAAATTGTCGTTGTTTTTTTTCGGTGAACAGAGAGAAAAAGAAGTTTTTCGATTATAGGTCAATCGGCCAATGACATTAAAAAAAGATGGAATTCAAACACGTAAACGAAAATCAAAAAAAGATAAATCACCTAAAACAATCGACATTGCACATTTGAGTAAAAACAGTCGTAAGTTATGCGTTGTTTTGTTTTGTTTTTTCTATTTCGAAAACGATTTATTTCAGGTCGAACATCTCCAACGCTTTCCGAAGCGGCTGCTTGTTCATCCGACCATCATCCTCAATCGAATCTCGATCTCTCCTCTCCGCCACCTCAAACCATGCCTATTCCATCGAGTAATTATTCGAACGGTTGCACACCAGATAATCTTCTTTTTGCCTACGAACCCTCGAATCCTCATCATCATTTCTATAATAATTATTATTCACCATCGCCTCCCGTCAAACAATTGCCATCACAATTTGATTACCATCAACATCATCATCACCATCAACAACAACAACAACAGCAACAACAACAACAATCGCAATACTATCAAGGCCATTCGACACTTTTTAATAAAGTTAAACATGAAAATCAACAATTATTTCCGTCGAATGAAAATTCGTGGATCGGACAAAGCAATTTCGGTGTATGAGAAAAATTTTTCATATCAAACGAGTCTCATGTCAGATATGCTTTTCTTTGTCTTTGTGTACAATTTTGGCTTGTCTTTTTCATTTCATTTCTGTTCTGTTCATTAGCTTTTTCTTCTTCTTCTTTATTGGGGTCTCTATCTGCTTTGTTCTATTCTATTTCTTCTATTTTTCATATAACAACTCGAAATCTTTTTTTTTTTCGAATGATTAACAACAAAGTATCAATTGTTCAAATTCTTCTGATATACGGGCATATATTTATTTAATCGAAAAGTGCAAAGAAAGAAAACGTAAACTTATGAATTTCGTTCAGCCGAATTTCGGTATGCCGGCAAATGCTGATGAAAACGCACGTTTACCAAATTTCGGTATGCCGTGAAATAATTTTGATGATAAACGTTTTTGTTGAACGCGCTCATCATCGTCATTACAAAGGCCACGCATTCGACATAGGATCAATGCCGATTGTAAATGAATAGTGAAATCTCTGTCATTGATAATCGATGAATAATCTTGTTCAATCGGTACGGCGTACGAATAAACAATTAAGAGGATGAGAATACAACTTGCTTGATAGAACATTCGTGCGAATAATCTAGAGAAAGAAGAAGAAAAAAACACTAAGGAAATCTTCGTCGACTCAAGAAACAACATGAATAATGTCTATCGGTGATAATAATCAAATATTAATATATCGCGGAAAACGAACTTTGTCTTTAAAGTCACATGAGAATCTCGAGAAATGCAATTATCGCATTATATATAGACTTGTGTCCGGAAGTTGAACGAGCAGTTTTTAGATCAAATAACGTTATTAATTGAGAGAGAAATATCATAGATTATTAACTAATATAATTGTTTGAAGAAAAAAAAACACAAACGGAACCGTGGTGTTGATTCTACATAAATCTTTTTAAGTTAAACTATCGTGTAACCTCATTAAACAAATTTTTCTCAGATAAAATTTTAATTGGATCGCAATATATGCGTTCTTTTTTTTGTGTGAAAGGAAGTAAGCCTTTTATTTGCATCGGTAGATTTAGCAATAGAACCTCGAAGCCATTTTTCTTTTTCTTTTTTTTCTTCTCGTGTATGTGCTCTTTTTTTTTCTGTCGAAAACAAAACAAAAATACAGAAAAATGTTTTATTGTTTTCAAAAAGCTTTCGGTCGTCTTCTCGCCGTGTACTTCGAATCGGGTCGGACATCTCTAGAATAAAAAAAAACAATACGAATATCTCCATCCGGTTTACTCAAATCAAAACAAAAAAAAACTTACCGGCCTTTGTTTCGCCAACGTTCTTTCTTTTCCATAATCCACGTTCGACTTTTTTTCACAGATTTACCGCGAAGATCTCGGTATCGTTGGCTAAACACAAAAAATAGAAGCTTCTGTTTTTTCTTCTCTCGAGAGACACGAACTAACCGTTCTTTATCGAATCGAGCTTGTGTTGGACGTTCGTCGGCGCCTTCTTCGCCCGTTAAACCTTGTGGTAATTGTTGCACTTGTCCGCCAGCGAATAAACATAGGAACATTCTGAGAAAAACAACAACAACAAACTGATTAATTCAAAAGCAAAGAAAAAGAAATAAAATGTCGAACTTTTTTGCTCGAGTACTATTCGGATAATCAACGACGAGACCACCAGTGAAGCCGGCTTTCATTGCTTGTTGTGTGATCATATCGACCTGAGAGAAGAGATTTGTGAAGAAAGAAATTACAAATACGAAATACTTGATTCGGTGTTTCCGGATAGAATTGAAGTACTGCTCGAGCACCACGAGCCTAAATAAGATTTTGTTTTTTTTGTTTTGATTTATTCAAGATGAATTACCAGACAAGCGTAAAGTGTGGAGAAGAATTTGTAGAGTCGTTTAACAGGATTATGATAGCTTTTATCTGCTTGGCATAGCCATTGTAGAGCTGAGATACTGATAGCACCATCAAATGAACCCGCACGGAACGGCATACCGTAGCCGATATCTCCTAAAACGAGATTCCCTTCGACTTCACGTTCTTGTGCAACGTCTAAACAACAAAATGACTTCGTTCGATTTCAATCGAATATAAATCAACGAACCTAACATCGATTGTGAAATATCAAGTCCAATCCATTGATGACCGAGATCTGTTAGTACTTCTCCACTCAAACCCGAACCACAACTAAAAACAAACTCGTAGTTCAATTGAGATTCGAAGACAATAACCCAATCTCACCCAATATCGAGCACTAAACATGATTCTTCGTCGGGTAGATTCAATAATTCAATAGCACGTTCGGATAATTTCGTTTGAATATCGATAATATGTGTACTGAAAATAGCAAACAAATAAATAGATCATCAATTATTGTTTGTATCGTTTACTTTTGCGAATATTTTCGAGCTTCTTCTTCATTATAAAACTAGAACGAACGAGAGAATATTTCGAAGATTATTTTCAAAATTTGTAAATCACGTACGATATCCGGTGGTCCTTGATGTTCCGGTCGTTTGGATGCCATTTTATTTCGATCAGATATTTGTGAACTCAATTTCTAATTTTTTCATGACACATAATCATTGGTGAAAACCAACGGACATGTCCGATCGATAGATGACACTATTCGACATTGTATTTCATTTAAATGTTGCAATCAAGTAGAATAAGATAACATTTCCTCATTTAAGCTTTTCTTTTGTTTCGTTTTTAATCAAAAAAAAGTCAAGTGACTTGATAAATGAATTTAATTTTCAAACAAACAAAAAAAACGACTTTTCCCCTTCCTACGTAAGAGATCTTCTTCAAGTTTATCTATATAACAGGACATGAAATTCATTTTCTTAATCATATTTGAAGAAAACCGTAACACTATCAAAATGCAATTAGGTTAGTTGAGACAAATATTTTTCTCTGTGTTTAATCTTTGTTTTTAGTTTACGTCTTTATTGTCATCGCAATTTTTGCACAAGCAATGAGCAACGCTTTTCCTCAAACGATGGACTACGAGCCGATGTCTCTCGTTGATCGAGCTGATTTCGTTCGACGAGAAGATTACGATCCGTACGGTTTCAATTCGATACTCAGTCGATTTCATAAACGTTCAAAATCAATCAAAACATTGAAACATCCACGAGAAAATCCTCTCTTCTACGACGAATAAATCGTTCGTTCGTTTTTATTGTCATATTATAAATAAATCAATTGAACAATTTTTGATTCTCTTTTCTTTTTCGAGTTATATAATTGAAATCGAAGTCGCGACATATGTGTAATTCAGTTGTGTTTCGCATCCTTGCCATAACTAATAACGAGAAGGAACAAAAATGTTGAAATCTACAACTCATAAAACAAAACGAAGAAGAAGAAGAACGACCGACGTCGTCACTCGATCGCATAGGCACACACGCGCGAGTCAATCAATTCATTAAAAATCACACGGCACAATGATATCAACTGAGATCGTTTTTCAACACAGTGACGAAACACGTTAAAAAGAAAAGCAAAAAGAAAAAGAGATATATTCCTACTCGAACCAATCAATCTTTAAGGTCAAACCGATTGTCATTAGAACAGACAACGATGCGTATGTGTGTGTTGTTTGCTCATTTATTTTGATGAACAATCGGAATGATAAGACAATGATCGCATGGAACTATTCGACAAGGGTCAATGCGATGGGAATCATAACGGCAGGTTATGTCCTAGGCCGAAAGCGTTGACAAACATACTTCAATTAATCTCTCTCTTAGTCATTCCTGTCAACGATCATCCGTTGATATGGGAAAAATTCGAAGGCTGGTGTTTATATTCATATATTTATATATTTATATATATATTTCGAAGTAAAGTGGCGAAAAAAAAACGAACAAAGAAGACAACAATACAAGCCCAAAGAAAAAGAAAACGAAAAAGAGCGACGAGAGAGCGAGAGAGAGAGAACTTGGAAATGTAAATGGAACGAGAAAAAAAAGAAACGAATTGTTTATTGAATTTGATTTTCTATGATACAAGTTCTTCTTCAGCTTGATCATCTTCGTGTTGATCGTCGATTGACGACGAAATATTCGATGAGATGTTATCATCTTCATCGTCTAGATATAAATTAACTTGAGATTGATGTTTACCATCGGAAATAATCGGACCCGTTGTGTGATACCGATGAGACATGGCGTTCGGTCTTGGCAAATGTAATTTCGGATTTGGATTGGCTGAATGACGATTTCGTGAACGACGCGATGAGAACATCATCGTACATCCCGGTGTTGTACAACGATGCATTTCGCGTAGATGTACAGCCGAAAAATGGATTTTAAGTGCACCTTTGTCGCAGAATGTTTTCATGCAGACATTACACTGAACACGTTTTTTGCCATGTGGACTGACGAGAATGCGTTGTTCGCTTAATGAAAGACGTTTTCGTGACGATGATGATGATGGATTGTTCAGATTCAAAGCATTTGGATTGTTGTTATTGTTGTTGTTTGTTAAACTGCCAGTTGATGATAATGAACTATCGGATATGCGAGTCATAGATTCGGTTGATGCCGGTTGATCGGTTGGCGAACGTGATGTTGTCGAGAGATTCAATGGCGAACAGAGACGTTTACGTTTGTTCGAAGATTTACGTTCGATTTCGTTGTTGTTGATCTCGGGCACATCGTAATGTTTGCCGTTGGATTCTTCTTTCATCGATGGAATCGAATTCGATGACGCAGCTGCAGCCGCAGCGGCCGCAGCAGCAGCGGCTGGCAAAAGATTGTTTCCAATTCGACGAAAATCGTAGTTCATCATGAGAGGATTTGACAATTGTGCCATGAGAAAGTTCATCATTTGCATATCAGTCGATGGCCAAGCTGTTGGAAACGAAAACGGAGCTGGTGGACGAAGTAGAGCATTGGATGCGGCGGCGGCTGTAGCTGCAGCAACGGCTGAGATTGTTGGAGGAGCTGGCGGTGGTAATGAGAGGCCGGCTGACGGGAAATTTGTCGGCTTGGATTCGGTGGCCGATGGCGAAGGTGAACGACCATTTGATGATGGACAATGTGGAGAGATACGTTGTTGTTGTTGAGCTACTTGGAGGAAATATTGGGCAAGTAAACGGGTTGATTCGAAACGGAGAAATTGGGGCAATAAATATTGATCTTCTTCATCGGATGAAGGCATGATTAAATTGAAATTTGATGACGAATTATTGAAATTCTATAAGAAACAATTTACAATCGAATGATAATTTGAAATGTATATATATATTTATATATCTATTCGTTATACAAAGGAGGAGAAGAAAAAGTTCGATGTTACATCGTCGACACTTGACACTTGTGTTGTGTTCTATTTGAAGGTGTCGGTAGTCAAATAGAACAGCTCATCGACAAGTATATAATAAATACGATGAAATACACATCAGATCAATCGATTGCATGACATTCGCCATGTCGGTGCATCATTCATGATTACACTTATCGCATTCTGGTTTCTATCATGAGGGACACGTGGGAGAACACCCTCAACAGTAGAATTGACAAATCCCAGAAAAAAAAAGAAGAAGAAGAAGAAGATTGAGAGAACTCAGTTTGATGAGATTGATTTCGTGGAAAATTATCCGGTTCATTGACACGGAGAAGTATCGAATTTCATCTCTTCGTAATTGAGTTCACATTAGTCAATGAGAAACACACACAAACAAAAAAATGTGAAGAAGATTGATTCCTTTCGGTCAATCGAAGAAAAAGAACTGATGATGGTGTTCATTCTGGTACAACGTGTCTGCATTTTTCGAAAGAACAACAACACAAAAAAGCGACGAATACGTACATGTTCTATATAAGATTTTTCGTAATCATCAATAGACCATTTCAAAGATTTTAAGATATTCTCTCGTTCAGCTTGAGTTAATGTATCTAAGATTCGATCGAGTAAAATTTTAATACGTGGACTTAAAACCGTTGTACCATATAAACAAAGTGTGCATAATTCATAAATATGTTCAGCAGTCAAATGTTTAACGATTTCATCCGTATCTAATTCATTCAAATTAATAACTGAAAAACAAAACAAAAGAAAAATATCGAAATTCAATTCCAACGACAATTTCAACTTACTATGATTGACAAAACTATGTTTACATTCGTCACATGAACGTACTGATAGATTGCAACTATTGCCCGGAAAGAACTGTTCACATTGACAATCTGCAATGTTACACTTTAATACCGTCTAAAAATAAATAAAACATGATAGCAATTGACTTCGATGAGATCATTGAGTTTCTGTGTTTTTTTTCTGTCTATGGCCTTACACCGTTGTTACAACTACCTTCATTTTCTTTTCAATTTCGATGGTGTGTGCGACGAACTAATGTGACAGTCACAAACATACAAGCACGCACGACAAACTTCTCTCTCTCTTTCTCGTTTTTTTTCTTCGTCTTCTATCTTTTCTCTTTTGCTCTTCTTTTTTTCGATTAAGACGACGAATGACAATGCAGCATCGAGCCATTTCGATTGGTCACATCACATTCGACACTCACACTTTTCTTTTTATGACTCTTTCTCTTTCTCTCGATTTCTCTCTCTCTCTCGCTCTTTTCTCTCTTCTCATCAAGTTTGTGTGTTTCGTTCGCGCATACAGACATCGTGCTTATCAGTGGAAAAATTTTCGTACGGCTGCTGATGCTTCTGGTGATGACATAAACACACACATTGTGCTTTTCATCACATCAGGGTTTCTTTTCATTCTGAGAAATTTGAGATGCACAAACAGATACATTTTCGTTTGATGAGCAAAGACATTAACTTTGAATTAGCAAGAGACAAGAAAAGGAAAAAGAAAAAAGGCACGCAGTGTCATTTAAAAAACAAGAAAAATCATTGTTGTAAAAAGGCAATAATAAAAAACGAAAAAGAAGACGCAGCATGTCTTATCGGTCGCGATGAATAAGCTACACACTTGTGCCTCATTCGTCTTTTGACTTAATCGAAAACAGACAAGAACGAAGAAAAAGAAAGAAAGAAGAATTTGGAATCGATTCACACAGGTGTCTGTCTCATCTCATCTCACACATTCAAGATAACAGTGTCATCGTTTGTATTCGAGAAAATACACGATGTTCAGATTTTGATTGATCACAATCGAGCCTTAGCATCGACATGCGAAAACATGTGTCGACGATTAGAACAACAATATGAGAGAAATCTAATGAACTACTAGTGAGTGAGAAAGAACGAATGACCAACGGGTGGTCACGGATGACACTAGCTTTCTAATGAGACAGACAGATTTGCTGACGGATCGTCTTCTCACACTTGTGTGTGTGTGTGCTGCCATGGTGCGCTCAATCGCTTGT